>TARA_R100000655_G_scaffold6183_3_pt1 | contig 15093 bp, 15 predicted proteins | sample TARA_R100000655 | Tara Oceans TARA_R100000655 (sample SAMEA2622497) | marine metagenome | biome: marine biome (ENVO:00000447); feature: deep chlorophyll maximum layer (ENVO:xxxxxxxx); material: "saline water (ENVO:00002010), including plankton (ENVO:xxxxxxxx)" | depth 90 m
TCTGGTATTAAAATACTTCAAGAAACTTTAGACCCTTCTAATCCACATGATAAATTTATACTAGATTTAATAAAAAATAAAAAAGGTGTTACTTGGCAGGACTTATTTACTACAACAACTGAAGGTGACGCAGCTGAATTAGCAAGAAAAACTTCAATAGTAGGTAGATTCACTCCTGGTTCTAGACTTAATATATCACAAGAAGCTGATGCTGGTCGTAAGCAATTGGGTCCAGCTATAGTCTCTAAACAAACTCTAAATGCTGCTTACAACGCATTACTTCCTTCAAATAATAACATTGAGAGATATATTAACAAAAAGACTGGTCGTACAATATCTAAGTCTTTGTTTCATAAGAAAAGTAAAGCAGAAAAAGCTAATTATAAACCAGATCGTAGGCATGGTATTGCTTTTGATCATAATGGAAAGACTAAATGGGTATATGTTATACCTAGAACTTCTGCATCAGAACTTAAAAATTCTAGAGAATTAAGTAGAGCTCAGATAGCTTTTGGTTCAGACCCTTTAGATGAAATATCTTTAACAGGTGTAGAACATTTTTATAATAATGCTTTCAATTCTTTGTTTAAAGTAGATTGGAATGGTAATGAAGCTGCAAAGTCAAGCTTTAATCCTTATTGGAATGTTAGGCAACAAGGTGTCTTTAAAATATTTGGTGACTTAAATAGTGCTTACTTTGGTAAAAATCATACAGAAGGTAGGCGTTGGCAATCTCATGAAATAAAAAATATGGGAAGTGGTGTATTATGGTTAAATGAAAAACAGAGATCATCAATGTTACCTAGGATGGCAGAAGTAATACAGCCTCTTGATTATGCTGATGATATAATGAGAACTGTTGATAGAACGGCTCTTGAAAATAGATATAATACATTTAATTCTGATATAGCAGTTAGACTTAAAGCATTAAATGATAATTATAAAGCTCCTGGAGGCCTATTAGGTAGACCTTCTTTTGTTTCTAGAGACAATCCTATAATATATAAAGTAATGGATAAAAGGTTATGGGAAGCTGATGAAAGAATAAGACTTGCTGATGAATCATTTACAAATGAATATATTGAATTTTTTAGAGATTTAAAAGGTGCTAGGTGGGGTACTAAATCTGCATTAAGAGAACATTTAGCCAGATCATTTCCTAGACATCAAGATTATAAAGATTTCTGGAAAAGCACTCAAGAGCTAGATGAAGCTGCATCAAAGGCTCCTTCTTATCGTTTAAGAAGTGTTACAGACGCATATAGACAAGGTACTGACTTTGCTCAATCTAATGCTATGGATAGAGTATCTGCTATACAATTACTAAAAGGTATTGATATGGCTAGAAAGTCTGGAACAAAAGATGACTTTATATACAAAATGGCTAAAGCTGTTCAAAATATTAAAGATCAAGAAATGTATATGAAAGGCAAAGCTTTAGAAAGATTCTTACAGACTGAGGTAGATAGAATAGCTAAAGATAAAAATGAAGCTGTAAAACTAAATCAACAGATTAGAAAAGTATTTCAAAAAGATCAAGAATTTATGCCATTTAATAGGCAGCAAAAGATTAATGAAAGAATAGCAGAATTTAAATTAAATAATAAAATTAAAGGCACTAAAAAGAAAGGTGCTAAACTTAGTCCCGAAGAATCTTATTTATTCGACACTATGATGTTATCTACTTACTTTAAAGGTAGAAGATTAACTGAAATAGAGGCTTTTAAAAATTTAGATGGAAGACTTAAGAAGCTTATATATCCACAAATAAGGGAAATGCAAAGAGCTAATTCTGGTACTTATTTTTATAAAACAGGATTAAATAGTGCTTGGGTAAATGATGCTGCAATTGGTGACTTTTTTAGAACTTATGCTAAAGAATTTGATGAAGTTACTACGGGTAATTTAAAAGATTTTGATACTAAACAAGCAGTTGAAAAACAAACTAAAACTAAAGAATTAAGAGAAATTGCTCCTGATGATCCATTAGAAGATGATGTTTCTGGTATATTAGAAGCTAGACAAAGGTCTAAAGAAGCTAAAGAAAGTGGTTATGCGCTATCTAATGCTGAGAGAGAAATGGTAGATGAGCTCATAGGTCACGTTAAATATTATCATAATAGTATGAAAAGTGTAGATAATTTAAACTTATTAGCTAGAAAGTTAAGACAAAAGAACTTTGATGCTTTCACTGTTGAAGATTATCGTGTAATGAATAGATTTTTTAGAGATATGAGAAGTGGCAATATATTTACAACTCCTAAAGGCTTAACCAAAGATAATATATTAAAACTAGGAAAGAGACATTGGATGTTATTCCCTAAATCTGTTTCAGATGAGATGATGGTCAAAGACTTTAAAATCTTTGAAGAAATGGGTCATTTTCAAAACTATAAAGGTGAATGGGTAGCTGGTAAAGTTGGTAGTCCTACACAAATTATTGAAAATATACAATATTATTTAGGTAAAACAGAGGCTCTTTCTGTGCAACTAAATCAAGATGAAAAACTAGCGTTAGAAAAAGAATTAAGAGAAGTTACTGGTTATGAGTCTCTTCCTGATGGTATTGGTCACCATATAGCTGGTGTAACAAATGCAGAGCGATCATTAAGAGCTTTTAAAAGTAAAAATATAGAAAAAAATTCTGGAGAATATCATCATAAATTAAAGAATTACCAAGACAAATTAGCTGAAGCTAAAGAAGCTGCTAATTGGGACAAAATAAAAGAAGAAAAATTTTCTGTTAAAATATATGCAGAAGATGCTTCTAAACCTTCTACTATAACTAGAACTGGAAGACAAATAAAAGATACTATTAATGATGTGTTAACTGAAAGAGCTAAAACAACATTTTCTTGGATACGTGGTAAAAACTGGTATTGGGATGAACCTACTCAAAGTTATGTTAAAAATACTGAAATGGCAGATCCTCTTGATCAATTTATAGTCAGAGCAAAAGGTTCTAAGAAAAAACTTTATTGGGGTAATAATAAAGATTTACCAAAAATTGATGCAAAAGCTTTTACTAAATATATTGAAACAGCTATGAAAGAAGGTACTGTTTTAGATTTAGGTCTTGGTTTAGATAATTTAAGAAAAGTACAACGTTCTATTACTTTGGATAAATTTATGGCTGAAAAAGCTTTAACTAAAGATCCAACAAAAAGAGAAATGTATGATGATTTAATTGAGATGTATCAAAAGCAAGGCATGGATTATACTAATTACTTCAAACCTACTGATTATCATCCTCAGTTTATTGAAAATAAATCTATTGCTAAGCAGGCGGTTATAGAACAAATTGAAAGAATCAAAAAGATACCAGACAATGTTATGGATCGTCAAACAAAAGAAAGAGAAGTTGCTAAGCAAATAAATAAATACAGAAACATGACTGGTGACTGGATAATTTCTGATATAACAGATAGTCAAATAGAGTTAGGCGCTTTAAGGGAAATTGCTGAAAAAAGAAAAGGTGATCATTTTAGATGGTTAGAACAAGACCCTATAGCAGGTAATATGATGTCACGTTCTTCTGATCTACCTGGTTGGTCTACTGATATAGGTAATTGGGATATATATCAAAAAAATCTTATTGATACATTTTATAGGCAGATTGGACAAATAATGTCTAAACGTGCTATAACTGACTTTACTAAAGAGTCTGCTAAATGGAATGATGAAGGTCAAGCATTTGCTTGGAATAATTATGTTCAGGATTATACTACTAGAGCTCTTGGTTTTCCTTCTAAAATACCTCAAGAATGGATGGAAGGTCCTGGAGCTGAATTAATGAAAGTTAAAGGTACTCCTTATTCTTGGTTTGCAGATAATCACGTATTAAAAATGGTTAAAAGAATTAGAAAATCATTAGGATTCAAAGAAGATACTAGACTTCCAGAAGAATTAGGCTTAACTGAACAAGACTTAAGACATTGGTCTAATCTAGAAGCTAAGTATCAAATGGCTACACTTCTTGCTCACCCTAAATCTGCTGTCGCCAATATATTTGGTGGTACTATACATACAATTCAATCTGCTGGATGGCGTAATTGGAAAGATGGTAGAAATGTAGAGTTCTGGAGAACAAATATAGCAGGTGAAGCATCTAAATGGGAGTCTAAAAAAGATATAGATAGATGGGTTATTAAACATGGTGTTGTTCCTGACTTTATAATTCATGAGGCTGGACTTAATCCTAATTTTAAAGGTGGTAAATGGAAATTATTTTTAGATGATGCTAAAAAAGTATTAGAAAAAGATCCAGCTGTAAAAGATGAAACATTATTAAGTATAGCTAAGAAACATAAAATTACTGAAACAGCATTTCAAAAAGCAGCTTGGTTCATGAGAGAACCTGAAAGAATGTTGAGAAGAGACGCTTTTGCTGCACATTATTTACAAGCTAGAGAAAAGTTTGGACATGCTAATATGCCTTTAGATCACCCTATGTTGATTGAAATGGCTAAAAAAGGTGTTAAAGCAACACAATTCTTATATTCAGCACCTTATAGACCAGCATTCTCTAGTTCTGCTTTAGGTAAAGTTATGACTCGTTTCCAAACTTGGGCTTGGAATAGTGTTAGATTTAGAAATGATACTTATAAACAAGCAAAATTATATGGATTTAGAAGAGGTACTCCAGAATTTGAAAGATTTAAAAGGCAATATCTAACCGACATGTTCGTTTTCGGCCTTGGGAATGTGTTCGCATATTCATTGTTTGAAAGTGCAATGCCTGCTCCATGGAACTGGTTCCAAGATACAGCGGACTGGGTTTTTGGTGACGAAAAAGAACGAGATAGAGCCTTTTTTGGTCAGTGGCCGACCGCATTAGCTCCGCTCCAAATGGTTACTCCGCCAGGGTTGCGGTTGGTCCCTGCCACATTTAATGCTTTTGTTAATGATGATTACTCTAGATTATCAAACTATCATATGTGGACTATGTTCCCATTTGGTAGGATGGCACGTGATGTTAAAGGTGTTTTAGAAAATCCAGCAATGACTATAGAAAAAGCTACTGGAATACCTTATCTTAAATTATCTGAAGAAATTAAAGGTAGAAGAATTGGGGCTATTGATCCTTTAGGTAAAAGAGAAACTAAAAAATTAGCTAAACAATATCCTTGGATGCAACGTGCTGTTGATAATCCTTTAAGAACATCAAAAAATGAAAGTGTTAGAACAGCAGTTGAAAAGCATCCTGAACATGGTTGGATAGTATTTCCTACTATAAGATTAGATGGTGATAAATTAAAAGAATATAGTTTGAAACAGGCTATGGATATAGCTTTAAAGAATAAAGATTTTATTAAAGTTGAATCACTTCAAGAAGGAAATAGAATATCTCAAGGATTTTCTAAGAGACTTACATTAAACGAAAAAGGGGAATAAATCCCCTCTTCGTCTAATAGTTCAGGTCTACATTGAGTTCGGCTGATTTGGTGGTATTTCAATCCCACTATTAGGCTTGCTTGCCTTCATATCAATCGTAACATTACCCATTTTAAGCTTAAGACAATCAATGTCTTTTGATATAATCTTCAGCTCAGTCCCTTTTTCTGGTCTTTCTTCCATTTTTTTAAGACATCTTATAATCTTGTCTCCTAGAAGAAATTTCCAAGCTATATCAGATATATCCTTATAGTGTGTAACATTAACTGAGATATAATCAGTCGCATCATTTATCTGCCTCATCATTGCAATACGCCTCCTTGTAAAGTTTGTCCAACTCCTGGGGCTTCCACTCGGGTCTTTTTAAGAACTCTTTCCTGTCTTCTTCATCAGTGTCTTCTTCAATCATTCCCCATAATAAAGTTAGATAAACTATTACGTCAGTTAGTCGGCCTCTCACGTCTTCACGTTGAGATTCATGGCCATTTATAAACGCTAAAATGCCGTCTATATGCTTCATTAAATATACCCATAAAATTTGTTTCCTGTCAAGGTTTAATTGATTTGCTATTTTTTCAAAGTTTTGAAAACAATTATCCTCGTTATGAGCATACTCTTTTTGGCCTGAGTCTCTTGTCTCAATGATTCCAGCCCATATTGATGTCATGAGCTCTTTGTGTTCTTTAGTTGTCATCTGTTCTACCTCTATACATTAATGTAGAATAAATATAATTATGAACCCACCAACATTTACCATCATTTGATACATCCATTGCTGCTTTCTTCATTCTTTTACCATGACTCATACCTCGGTATTTTTCAAGTAAATGAACAGAAGCTTGTCCTTTGGCTGCCATATACCCCCCTTTCTCTGGTTTAAAACGGCAATTCAGAGTCTTTCTTTACTTTTGCTACTGCTTCGTGTGGGTCCATACCTTCTCTTACAAGTTCTATAACTTGAGGCATATTTTCCCAATCACATTCTGCTATTCCAAGATCAAGTTTAGGTTGCAGGTCTTCTTCTTTTGCGCTTACTGCAAAAAATAAACTCCTGTTGTTTCCCTTCTCGTTGAGCCATCCCGCAAGGCCTATTTTTGCTCCTTTTGGTATGTCCTCTGTTATCTCGATGTCCCCTCTAAAGTGAGGTTGTCTGTTTGCTTCAGTAGCATCTTTGTTAGCGTATAGGTTTGTTTTCCCAAGCTTAACATATCCCATTCTGACTCCTTTTTTTATTATATTTGATACAAAGGGGCTAAGCACTCTGTCTAAAGCCCCTAAGTATCGTCCTCGGTTAATCTAAGAATAAACGGTTAAGTTTACCCTGTACTTCTTTTTGTACCTTTTCAGGTATGTAATCATCAACTTCAATTGCACTTTCCCAAAAATCTAGGAGCACTGCATATGCTTGATAAAATCTAACTGATCTAGCGCTCATTGATTTGAGTTCACGTTGTAGATTTTCCAATTGCACGATTAGCTTCTCTTTTGACATCTGATTGTATAATCGATTGGTGCTCTTGTCTTTTGACATAGTCATTCCCCCTTGTTTCTGGATAGTGTTGTTGACATTTTCTTCTGGATCTCGATATATTAAATACTGAAGAAATATTACCATTTAACCAATGTTTAAATAGCTCTTTAGCAGTTATTTTGTCTAGATTCACAGAAGGTTTATTGTTTTTTAATTGATAATGCCATATAGCATATATCAAGGAAATATCACAGTTAGCTAACTCTGGCTTTGCAGTAATAAATCCTTTTACTATGTTTACCATATTAACTCTCACCGAAATTATCTCCTTTCGCTAGTTTTCTTAAAACATAACTTTTCATATTTTCACTTTTTGTTCCTAAGAATTTTAATAATGATTTATATTCTTTATCTGTTAAGTGTCCTTTACGAGTGTTACATCTTTTGCAAATTATTGCAAGGTTGTTAGGAGTTGAATCACCACCCAAACTGAGAGGATACATATGGTCACATACAATGTTATATACCAGTAGTACATCAGAGCAATACCTACATTGCTTTCCATAGCTCTTGAGAAATAGGCTTCTGATTTCTTCCAAAGAGATGTCAAATTTAACCTCATATTCTTTACTCCTTTTTTTAAGTGAAGATTTAAGAGTAGATGATTTCTTCATCAATCGATGGAATATTTTTTTAGCAAAATGTCCATGATGTTTTTTGAGAACCTTTTCAAACTTTTGTTCCCAAACTGATACTCTACCTCTTCTTTTTATTTGTTTTGTAGCCATTTAAACTCCTACAAAATAGCGAAAGATACAAAGGTGTGGAATTTTAGTATTTTAAATGTAAAAGAAATTGATTTATCTTTTTCATCTGAGTTTGTTGAAATACCAAACCCTATACCAAATATTGTAAAAAGAAATCCATTTTTACTTAATTTTAATTTAGCTAATTTCATTAAGACCTCCTGATTCTTTTTACTTTTTCTATTTTAAACCCACGTATTCCTTGACCACTTTCAGCTGCTTCAATAGCTGCTTTACGTGCTTCTTTTTTGTCAATTTCTACTTTGTATCTTTTGTAGTTATCAGGGACATCATTTTCATCTATAACTTCGATTGGTCCCCAGGTTTGATACATTTTGTATCTTGTGGTTTTTGTTTCTAAAACGCCATCATTACCTGCAGTTTCTATTATCATTGGTAGAAGATTTTTATTAAAATAATCTTCTGTTCTTTTGATAGCATCTTTTCTTCTTCTTAACCTACTAACTTCTTTCATTAAACTACCAATTTCTGTATCTATAAGGTCTTTTCTTTTATTCATTTCTACAATCATATGATCTAGCCCCGATACTTTATTAGTCATTTCTTTTTTAATTTTAACGATAGCTTCGTCAATAGGTTTTACTTCTTCAGCAAACCCAGGGTCATCACCTTGGGTCTGCTCTAAGAATTTTCTATCTAGTTCTAATTCTATTAAATTAGCAACTAAATCTCTGGATGTTAACTTACTCATTTACCCTCCTTAGCCTAAATGATGGAGTCCATTCTAATTTTACATCGAACAACTCTCCATCAGTATTTTTAAACAATTTAACTTCTTTTTCTTTAGAATTTGCTTGTCCATTTATACCTATAACTTTTCTTGAAGCGTTTTCAATTGCCCCAGAACCTTTACCTGCATATAAATCAAGCACTTCATTTCTACTATAATCTCTACTAACTTGAGATACTTGTAAAATAATTATATCGTTATTAACTGCCATATTAGATAGTCCGTGTGAAATATATTTTACCTGTTCATACTCTCCTCTTATATGAGGTGGAGTGTCTACTAGGTCTATGTAATCGACTATAACCATGGCTGGTTGCAACTCTGTTATTTTAGTTTGTATTTGCTCTAGTGTAGGAGCGACTGTTTGAACATTAATATGCCCTACTAAGTCTGATACTGATGAATATATTTTATTATAGTCTTTACTAACTACATCTTTGGTGAACTTCCCTGCTATTTGTAAAGACCTTCTATGCATATACCAACCAGCTAACTCTAAAGAAAGGTAAAGAGTAGGAATTTGGAGCTTTGGATTGATTACATCATTTAAATGATCATAACCTAAGGCTATATTATGTGCTAACGTGGTTTTGCTTGAACCTGTTGGACCAAATATAGTTACTAAATCTCCTGGATAGAATATACATTCTCTATCTATACCAAAAGCTTTGCTTAGATTGTAAGACCTGCCAGTAAAGTCTTCTGTAAGTCTTTCATTTAACTCTTTTTGTAAATCTGTTGATGATAAAACATCTACTAAGTAATCTTTTCTTTTATAATAAATACATTTAGGACTACAATATTGAAGCATAAGTTCATCATTGCATCCATATTTGTATCCTTTATTATAAGAGTATTCGACCTGATCACATATTTCTGCTTCATTTAAGCTTCCATTGTTCCACTCTTTTAATGCGGCTTTTGCTGCGCTTGATGGTACTCCGTGTCTTCTGAAGTGAGATACTATTCTTAATAAAGTTTTATGTCTAGATCCTTCTTGTGGTCCAATATTGAACATTGTTTGTACACATGTTGCAACTTTATTGGGCTCGGATATTTTACCCATTGGCCTTGACATATTAACTTCTTTAACAATATATTCTTCTAATTCTCCATCACCAGTTACCTCTTCATAAGGAAATTCATATCTAGGTGTTTTTGCTAGTTCGTGAATCTCTTCAGGTGTATTAGTCATCGCTTCTTTAAAAGATAAAGGAATTTTGTATAATCCTGATTTTTTATTTAAAGAATGAGCAACTCTATATATTCCTGTTCTCATATAGACCATTGAGTCTATACTAGGAAACATTTTCATCATTGTTTCTTTTAATTGAAAAGGTAGTTTTTCTGATGCTGGAAATTTAAAAACACTATTAGGTATCATTATATGATAACCACTTCCAGAGAAATAGACTCTAAAATTATTTTCATTTAATTCTAAATCTTGAGTTAATTGATATAAAATACTTTGACATTTACTTAATGTATGTTGGTCAGTATTTTTTTCTTTATCTATATCAATCAAGATATTATCTATATCTCTAACACCATAATAGCCTCGCAAGCTATTTCCTTTTGAATCTGCGTAATCCACTGCATCCATACTATAAAGATACATAGATCTATATAATGGCACTTCTTTGTTTAAGTGTTTTGACAGTTCATTTTTAGGAATGAGATGCCCCCGTCTCCGAGGGCTCTCAATAGCAACTTCTATATAATTATAGATTTGCGACATCTAGTTCATCCACATTAAAAGAAGTGTCTGCTCCTACATTATTTGCAGTACCATTCTCTTCTCTGGCTTCCTTAAGATAACCTTTCTTTCTTAAGAATGCAATGTAACTTTCAAGTTCTTGCTCGCTCCCGTTTTTAGCAGCAAGTACTTTATTATGAACTCTTGTGTAAGCTTTACCGTCTTTACCTTGTTCTTTATAAATAAAGATAGTTAAAGCCATATCTTTGTAGTTATTCATAATGTAACTACAAATATCATCTATTTTTTCTTCTTTGTGATTAACCCATTCACCATGTTGGTTAACTCCGCCCATCTCTCCGATAGCGTCAAAGAAGAATGTTATTCTTTTAAGCAATGTACAATCTTGAATTGTTCCGTCTGGATTCTTTTCCCAAGATCCTGCTATTTTCATAGTTCTTGGATAATCTGAACCTTCAACTTTAAAATCAATTGCTAGATATACATCTGCCCATTGAAACTTACTTGAATCGTCTCTTACGGCTGTTATTGTTCCAGTTTTAATACCAGTCCAATCTCCGCCACCGCTTTTAACTTGAGATCTCATTAAAGCCATTTATTTAGCTCCCTTCTCCTCTTTATAGGATTTTATTTCGTTTATAACACTAGTGTAACTGAATGGTAATAGTTTTTGTGCTAATGGTTTTAGTCTTGAACCTACCATTCTTTCGTCATATCCCTGGAATGATATAAGATATTCTCCATTTTCTTTATCTATGGTTGCATATCCTATTACATCTGCTTTGGCACATAACACTCTACCTAAACCTGAAGGTAGATTTGGTGACAGCTGAACTTTATCATCTGTCATTGCTGTTTGTTTTGCATGACTACATAAAACTAAATTTCCTCCTACTTTCTTAAGGAAATCTTGTAATCTTTTAACAATATCAGCATTTTTCTTTTTAGCTGCAGCCCAGTCTGCGCCCCAGCTACCATCTCCCATATTCTCTATACCTTGGTCAGCTTTAACTACTTCTTCTATCCAAGAGTTAACTTGATCAATAGTATCGATTACTATGGTGTCATAGGGATATTTATCCCAGTTTTTTTGTAAGTCTTGCAATATCTCTGCTAAAGAATAAGCAGGCATTGGTTCTCCTCTGTTTGGACCACTTCTAAAATAAAATCCACGCTCTATTGGTGGAATTATTTCTAAAACTTCTTTTCCATTTTTAAGGATTTTTATGCCATCTTTTTCTTTTACTCTTGTTGGAGCATTTAGAGATGAGCAAGTAATTACATTAGCACCATCAACAAAGTCAGCTCCTAAATCTGTATCTATAATTAATACACCTTCAGAACCTTTTTTACTCCATGATGCTGCTTGTGTGGTTTTACCACTTTTTGGTTGACCTATAAAATACCATGTTATTCCAGCGGGTAATTCATCGGTCCACTTGTTTTCTATTTTATTGATTTCTAACAATGGTTACTCCTTTCCATATTATCAATAGATTAAATAGGGACTAGCGTGAACTAATCCCTATTATAATTATTAGGCTCAAATATCTCTTGTAAAGGTTTATTTATGCGCACCCTTTATTCTTGTATATTCTTGATCGCGTTAGCTTATTTATTTAACAGTACTTAAGCTACCATCGTGCCTAATTTTATGCGACTTTTTTTGTTTCAATCTTAGGAAGGACAAAGTGTTGTCTTCTTAATGAAACAGGACCTAACGACCCCCAAATATACGCATAATAAGGCCTATCTTGCAAGACATTAAATGCTTGAGATAAACCTAATGATGCTGCTAGACTACCACAAAAGATAGTATGTTTAGCAGTACACGGATCATCAGCTATTTCTGAGCTGGGAACATATGAATCCATAAAATAATCGTTCTCTCTGGTTACGGTTATTATTTCATAAGTCAATGCTCCCATTCTCATATCTATAAGCCATTCTCTTGCAGGGTTTTTTAACCACTCTTCGTATACTAGCTTTCTACACTCCATGCTATCTGGTGTTAAGAAAACTTTGCTTCCGATTGGGTATCCTTTTTCCCATCTAAGATTTTTAGCCCTTAAATCGCAGTTTTTATTTAATTTTCTAACTGTATGATAAGCCGCAGTTACTTTGGGTTTACTTAAAAATTCTTCTGACCATGATGTTGAAGATAAATTATGTTCTTCTAACATATCATCGTCCCAAACTTCTATATATTTAAAACCCATTATAGCTGCATTTTGTATAAGGGCTGAACCAATACCTCCAGCCCCTATTACAGTTATTTTGTCTAATTTACTTTGCTCAATTAGATCTTGGTTGCGCAAATATCGAGTACTCATAATGCGTTGCCATCCTTTCTGGTGTAGAACCTGCTTTTTTTAATAGTTTCTTGAACTTTCTTTCGTTCATATTAGTATTATTATACTTTTCTTCTATCTCTTTAACAGCTTCAAAGGTTTCTTCGTTTAGAATATTCATTCTACTCCATCCATTATAGCTAGCAAAGTCTAAATATTCTTCATAAGAATCTTCTTCATGCTCACCATGCAAAAGGCCTACAGTTGGATCATGTGTCTCATAAAACAATGTTCCTTGTCCACCATGAATATAACTTTTGGTTCTACTTTTGCCTATTGTTATTACTGATGCTTTCTTAGATTCTTTCTCGATGAATTTTACTTCTTCTTCCCAGTCAGGACATTTCTTAACATACTCAGATACATCAAATTTATTGACATATTCTCTGTGTATATTTTTAAATTGGTCCATATAACTAAAACCAAATGCTATTTCTTTACCTGGCTTAGTTGATACTACTAATGAATAGTAAAATCCCTCTTCGTTTACACCTTCGTCTAATTGTTCTTTATCTGTTCCACTAAAGAATGCTCCCATAGTATGATGAGAATGAACATTTCCTTGCACCCATTTAGTACCTATTTTTGGATATAACTTTCTTAACTTTGTAAATCTTTTAGCTAAGTCAGCTCCATCCCAATCTGTTTCTGATGCCGATCCAAGATTTAGTACATGGAAATATTCTAATTTAACTTCAGTTGGAAACCCAGTTTCATTAAACTTCTGAGAATACCAAGCAGGGCCTGACCATTCTCTATTCGGGTATTTTTTAAGAAAATAACGAACCTTGTCCATTATCCTCTGTGAAATGGTTAACTTTATTTGATTTGTTGAGCTCACGCATGAACCTCCTTTCATCCTTTTTAAGTTTCTCAAGAGCCTTTCTATAAATAAAGGTCTCAAATTGATTATAACTATCTATACATTCTTCTATTTTACCTTCAGTGATTATATCTAGCTTTGTAAGATATGCACTAGCTTTTGCTTTATGTGGTATACCTTTAGATATTAAAGTAATAAAATTACCTATTTTCTCACCTGCAAATAGTAATGATCCCATAAATGATCTCTCACTTGAGCTACTACCAGCTGTAGATTCTATTGTTTTCTTAGCATCAAGAGCTATCTTTTGTATATCTTCACTTAATTGAACACTGTATCTATTGTTTACTCTATAATTATTATTATAGCTGCTAACTTGGTTCAATTTATCAGACATACTTTTAAGCTGTTTTATTGCTTCTGGTGTTAAGCTTCCTGTGTATTGAGAATATAGTGTTAATAAGAATATTCTTACAAATTCAATAGATTGTATTAAATTATAATCACCAAATTTGTTAACTAAGAATATGTATCCCATTATTTTATTAATATTCCAACCAGGATCATTATCATAATCTCTATATGTAGCATAATTATGAGTAGCACTATCTATCCATACATTATTTGTTCCCATATATGTAAAATCGGAAAAATTACTACTACTAAATGCTACATTGTGACCACCATTTTGATCGTGTACATTTAATAATGTTTTAAATAAAGATAGTTCTTGTCCTTGTATAGGAATCGTGCCTAAAGCTGGAATATCTTGAGGATAACCCCATCTTGTACCATCTTTTAATATTCCTGTAATGTCTAGATTTTGATTTCCTTCATAATCATCTGCTTCACCATTACCAAATGTATCTATAACATGTCTATAGTTATTTAAAGCATATACTATTTGTTTCTTTTTAAATCTAGAACCAGCTACATATGTATCTCTACCAGTATAGTTTTGTAACCATTTAGCCATATTATTAAAGAATCCTAAAAAGTTACAACTTTTAATAGCAGTATTAAGCTGTGCTCCAAATGTTCCAAGACAAGGTTGTCCATTACTCATATGAGGATGTTTAGCATAGTCCCATCTTATATTTTCTTCATCATAGTCTACTTTATATCTGTATTTATATTTAATATCTGTAGATGTTATGATTATGTCCAAATAATAGTCACCCATATGTAAGTGAGGCCTAAATTTGCATATAACATTTGAAAACTTTACAAGAGGTTGCTCACATAAGACAGGCTCTATTTCATCATTATTATCTGGATTAGGCATTTGTCTATATGTCATCCCTGTTTCGATTGAATACTTTTTTTCTAATACATTAGCATGTATATCTACTTGATTTTTAGCAGTATTATAGTCTTCTTCTGCTAAATAGCCTGCTTCCCACAATTGTTCTATTAGATTTAATAAATATTCTTTCATTTTACCTCACTTTCTGTAAGTTTATAAAAAGACTACACGCAGGACATTCTCCTGTCACCTTAGCTCAACACCAACCGTCTCTAGTATATCTCTAGAACCTCGTCTTTTTAAGTTATAAGAACTTATCTGCCTGATTTGTTCTTAGATTTCATTATAATAACTGTATCGCCGTCATTTAGTGATAAACCAGCGGTGTATCTTCGTTCTTCCCCTTGTGAGTCTGTAACTTCTACTGCTACCTCTGTAGGATTTAGACCGAATTCAGTTAATAGTTCCCCTGGTGTTTCAGCTTCTTTTTCAGCTAAAATACCATTATTTTGATTCCAAGCGGATACATTGACT
>TARA_R100000655_G_scaffold4977_1_pt1 | contig 15088 bp, 23 predicted proteins | sample TARA_R100000655 | Tara Oceans TARA_R100000655 (sample SAMEA2622497) | marine metagenome | biome: marine biome (ENVO:00000447); feature: deep chlorophyll maximum layer (ENVO:xxxxxxxx); material: "saline water (ENVO:00002010), including plankton (ENVO:xxxxxxxx)" | depth 90 m
AGGTGTACCTTATTATGTTTATTATGATTTAGACGCACACGGATACAGAACTGCGACTACATCTTGGAAAGTGAGGACTAATGTGGTTTGATCACATAATTAATTACAATATAGTGTTATACATAGGTATAGCACTTATTGTTGGTGGTTTTATTTTATTCTTAATCGCTCAACATTTTGAGCGACAGGCAGAAATAAAACTTTTTAAGCTTCAACAATTAGAGAAAGCATTTAGAGAGGCAAAAGCAAATGATCAGTAAATATATATTAGAGTTAGAACACGATAAACCAATTCAAGTTGATGATTTAAAAACAATTCAAACTGGATTGGAACTTGCAAAACCTATGAACAATGAAATCAAGAGCAGATTATATTTGCAAAAAGATAATGAAGAAGTTGTTGGTGGTTTTGATTATGCGAGTGATTTGAAATGAGTAATTATAATTGGTGTCACGGTCCGGACTGCCATACTAAAGAAACACAATCAAGAGTAAGAGGCAGTAAGGGCAATAAAGTTTTAAGAACTATTAAGATTAAACTAAATAGATATGGCAATTATCAAAGTGGTATTTGGAATCATTTTTGTAATCAAAGATGTTTAATGGATTATATACAGACACACATACAATCTCTCGTAGCTATTGCACCAAGACGCGAGCCACTAGAAACACCGATCAAGGACCCTGTAAAAGATGATAGACGTTATTTTGGTTTGACCATTGAAAAGAAAGCAGTTGACAATGCTTAATTTATCTTATATAATCCCAGATATGAAAGCAAATATAAATAATAAAACAGAAGAAAGACGTAATAGATTTAATGGTGAATCTATTATGTTAACTAAAGAAGAAGCAAACAAACACGACGCGTTGTTTATGCATGAACTAATGGCAACAATAGAGGACAAGGAACTTGGCACAGGTGAGAGCAAGCACTGGCAAGAGATGCGCAAACATATTGATTGGTTTATAAAAAATAATGCGAAAGCATATATGGTATTATTAGACTAAGTATATTATTACGTGGCGCTAACGCGCCACGTTCTTTCTGCTAGTTGCTTGGTACTTATATTATTTATTAATAGAGGTACCAGCATCATTCCTAAAAAAGACAATCTATATTAATGTAAAACCCCCTGTCTCAGAAGGGGTCCCACTGCTTTCTGCTTTACTGCTTGATTTAGATGATCATCGCTGGTAAAAACGTTTTGACACCCATAAGAGTACTTATGCCTGATATTAAAAAAATTTTAAAAGAATTAAATATAAATAACCTAGAACCTGAGACTCGAAAAGAATTAAAAAAATTAATACTTCAAAAAGACCTCAAACAAAAACATAGTAAAATTCAAAATGATTTTATGCATTTTGTAAAACATATGTGGCCTGAATTTATAGAAGGGGACCATCATAAAATTATTGCAGAAAAATTTAATAATTTAAAATCTAGAAAAATTAAGAGGCTCATTGTGAATATGCCACCAAGGCATACAAAATCTGAGTTTGCATCTTTTCTTCTTCCTGCGTGGATGATTGGTAACAATCCAAAATTAAAAATTATTCAAGCAACTCACACAGCTGAACTTGCTGTGAGGTTTGGTCATAAGGCTAAACACTTAATGGATAGTGAAGAGTACAAAGAAGTTTTTCCGACTAGACTTATGGAAGATAGCAAAGCCGCTGGTCGCTGGGAAACAGCACAAGGTGGAGAATATTTTGCAGTTGGTGTTGAGGGTGCAGTTACAGGTCGTGGTGCTGATTTACTTATCATTGATGACCCACACTCGGAACAAGATGCTATGAACGATAAAGCATTACTTCGAGCTTATGAATGGTACACATCTGGACCAAGACAACGTCTTCAACCTAATGGTGTTATTGTTTTAGTAATGACTAGATGGAATACAAAAGATTTAACCGGACTTTTACAAGCTGCACAAAAAGAACCTAAAGCTGATCAATGGGAAGTTGTAGAATTTCCAGCTATCTTGCCATCAGGTAAACCTGTCTGGCCAGAGTATTGGGACATAGATCAATTACTATCTGTTAAAGCATCTGTTGCATTACCTAAATGGAATTCACAGTATATGCAGAACCCGACTTCTGAAGAAGGAGCTATATTAAAACGGGAGTGGTGGAAAAAATGGCCAGAAGATCAAGGCATTCCCCACTGTGATCATGTAATTCAAAGTTATGATACCGCTTATTTAAAAAAAGAAACGGCAGACTTTAGTGCCATTACAACTTGGGGTGTTTTTAGACCTAGTGAAGATAGTCCGCAGCAATTGATTTTACTTGATGCCGTAAAAGATAGGTACGAGTTTCCAGAATTAAGACGCGAGGCACTAAAATTATATAAATATTGGAAACCTGAGACTGTTTTAATAGAGGCAAAAGCCAGTGGTCTTCCTTTAACTTACGAATTAAGGAATATGGGTATACCAGTTATTAATTTTACTCCCTCTAGAGGTAACGATAAACACGCTAGAGTTAACTCAGTGGCCCCTTTATTTCAGTCAGGCCAGGTTTGGGCCCCTACTCACCTTCAATTTGCTCAAGAAGTGGTAGAAGAGTGCGCAGCATTTCCTTTTGGAGACAACGATGACTTAGTGGATAGCACAACTCAAGCAGTTATGAGGTTTAGACAAGGAGGATTCTTAACCCATCCTGAAGATTATAAAGACAAACCGGCTCCTCATGTGCTAAAAGAATACTACTGATGAAAACTTTAATTGAGATATATAAAAATTTAGCAAAATTAGGAATTAAGCCTAAAGATATTATAGGTATTGGTGGAGATATTCAAAAATTTGGTAAATCTTTGTTTAATCATCCAATTGGGACAGACATGTTAAGATGGATTAGAACTAATTCAAAGTTGCCTAACAGCGTTATAGAACAAATTAAAGTTCATGCGCGAAGTTTAAAAAATGCTAATGACAAAGACCTTGTCATTTTTAATGAAAACATAAAAAGAGTTTTAAATGCTAAAGAACCACCAAGTGCTGAGATAATCAAGTTGCCAGTGTCTAGTAGCAAGCGACAAGTAACAAAAATTGATGAGTCAGATCTACCACCACCAGGTTCAAGAGGTGGCCCAGACGATATTGCAGCACCAATTCAAGATGCTGAGACAACAATGGCAAATATAGAAAACCAAATGTCTAAAATTAAGAATACTTCAAGCAAATTAGACGACGCAATCAAGGAATACGAAAATATTTACAAACCTAAAGGCGCAGAAGTAGAAAATTGGATAAAAAGTATTGCCGACAAAGAAAAACAAATGAATTTTCAAACTTCTGACGTTAAAAATATTGATGTTGCTAAAATATTGTTCAATGAAACAAATAAATTTGCTGCAGCTAAGGGAGAAGCAAGACTTATTTTAAATCAAATGGAAAAGGAAGGTTTAATTACCGGAGTTATAGATAAATTAAACAAAGGAGCGGATCCTTTGTTAATGTTCCAAAATACTTTTGGAAATAAAGCTTTACTTAACCTTCCAAATCTTGGCTCAGTACAATCTGCACAATATTATGCTAAATTTTTGAAAAATGCTAAGGATGCTAAAGGATTAAGAGTCAATGATCCAAATTTTAACAGAGAGACACTTGATTTAAGTAAATTAAATTTAGATGACATAGATATAGTACCTCCTTTTGCAAAAGGTGGTATTGCTGATCATTTTAGGAGCAGATAATGTACACTAGTTGGTTACAAAGAAAAAATAAACCAAATTTAAAAGAAAGGTTTGATTTAGCAGATGGTGGTCGTTTACCATTTAAAGAAAATCCTCAAAAAAATTTTTTTATGGGAGGAAAAGATGCTTCCCTAAAAGGAGCATTGATATCGGCAGCTAAAAGAAAGATAAATGTGACTACAGTAAGTGATGCACTTTCTAAAAAAATTAAACAAACAAAAGCAAAAGGAATGGGAATTTCTTTAGAAACTACTACTGGAGGTGGTAAAGTAATTAGAGTTGAAATTACTAATCCAGCATTAAGTGAGTTTAAAATAAAATCGTTGCCTGCAACAGAAGAAAATTTAAAAAAAATTCAAGTTCAAATAGAAAATATAAAAAATACTGATGTTTATAAAGATAATATTAAACCACCTAAAAGCGATAAAGAAAAACTAAAATCTAAAAAAACTTCTTACTATGTAATGAAAGCAACCGACCCAGAATGGGTTTATAAAGAAATTCAAAAGCTTAAAACTAAAATGTTACCAGGCGAAAGTTCTTCTCAAAAAGTTATTCACCATATGGCGGATAAAACAGAGCTTCAAACATTAAATAAGTTAGCTTTAATTGATAAAGACATTAATAATTTAGATTCAATGAAGAAAGCAGAAGATACTATTATTAGATTAAAGAAAATAAGAAATTGGGCTTTATCGAGACCAAGTACAACTTTTAATAATAGAATTTTAGAAGCAATCAACGCAAGATTAAAAAGAATTGTAAAAAATGATTTAGTAAAAACAGAAGCTAAAGGATTAAAGTTTGTTGACATTGTAACTCGAGCGGAAGACGGAACTATTACTACTAAAAGTGTGGGTGGAGATACATCTTTATCTATTGGTAAAAATACTAAATTAGGAGATATTGATTTTAAAGAATTAAAAAGAGGAAATTTAAATAGAACCCAAGTTATTAATTTAGCTATTAATGAATTAAAAGCTTTAGAACAAAAGGATATTTTAAAAATAGCTAAATCTATAGATTGTCCTATTAAAAAAGCAGACGGCGGAAGAATTACTTATGCATCTAGTGTAGATATGATTGGATGTATTTCCAATAAACTTAATAAAAATCCAGAAACTTTTTTAAAAAGAGTTAAAAATTTACCTATGGCTTCACTTAAACTTATAGATCAAGCTTTAACTCCTTTATTAACTCCTGTTGCTACAGTGGTGTTACAGGGATCAAGTTTTGATGTAAAAAATCCAGCTAATTATTTATCCCCTATTTTTTGGGAAAGTGTAATTAAAAGATACGGAGCAACAACAACATTAAAAATGATTACACAGGTACCTGGTTGGAAAAATAAATTAAAAATTTTAGGTGATGTAGTTATTAGAGCAGGAATGCCTGTAGCAATGGTTAACACTTTGTCAAGAGCATCAGTGCCAGCTGCTGTCATTACAGGAGCGTATCAAATTTTTGATAAATCCCAGCCAAATCTTTTACGTGATGAAAAAGGAGATCCTTTAGTGGAGCCTGATAAGGCACCTTTCTTATTAAGCGAAATGATTAAGGCTCACGATAAAAAATTTTTACCAGCTGACGTATATAAAAAAGAACATGGAGATTCTGAGCCCGATCTTCCTGATGTGTTTAAAGAACGGATCGAATGAAAAACCCAACATTAGTTAAAAACATGAAGAATGTTAAATGGAAAGCAATTCCTCCTTTAAGAGGACCAGACCCGAAAGGGTTGATTAATAAGCCAAAACAAGATAAACCAGAAAGATTGGAGAAAACAAATGGCAGATATAGACAAATCCTTACCTAACGTAAGGCAGACTACTACAATTCCCGGACCACAACAAGAAGCAGAAATAGTTTCTCAAATGCAAGAAACTGTTCCTACTCACAAAGATACAGAAATTACAGAAAACGACGATGGAAGTGTAGATATTAATTTTGATCCAGGAGCGGTTGCTCCTGAACAAGGATCAAATCATTACCAGAATTTAGCTGAACTTTTACCTGATTCAATTTTAGAACCTCTTGGGTCTGAGTTGATGGGTAACTATACCGACTATAGAGAATCTAGACGAGAATGGGAAAGATCGTATGCAAAAGGTTTAGACCTTTTAGGATTTCAATTTGAACAAAGAACACAACCTTTTCAAGGAGCTTCAGGTGCAACTCACCCAGTTTTAGCTGAAGCTGTTACACAGTTTCAATCACAAGCTTATAAAGAATTACTTCCTGCCAATGGTCCAATTAGAACTCAAATTTTAGGAATGGCTACTCCTCAAAAACAGGATCAAGCGACAAGAGTAAAAGATTTTATGAACTACCAACTTATGGATGTCATGAAAGAGTATGAACCTGAATTTGATCAAATGTTATTCTATTTACCATTAGCAGGTTCTACATTTAAAAAAGTTTATTACGACGATTTAATGGGACGAGCTGTATCAAAGTTTGTTCCTGCAGATGACTTAGTGGTTCCGTATTCTGCTACCTCATTAGAGGATGCGGAAGCCATATGTCATGTATTAAAAATTTCAGAGAATGATTTACGTAAACAACAGGTGGGAGGATTTTATAGAGACATAGAAATCTATGCACCTTACGCAGAAGAATCTGAAGTTAAGAAAAAAGAACGAGAGCTAGAAGGCACTTCAGCAACGGGTTATCAAAAAGATAATAAGATATACACGTTAATTGAATGCCATGTCGATCTAGATCTTGAAGGATTTGAAGACAGAGGCGAAGATGGAATGCCAACAGGAATTAAGCTTCCATACATTGTCACAATTGATAGTAGCTCAAGAAAAGTTTTATCAATTAGAAGAAACTTTAAAGTTGATGATCCCAAGAAATTAAAAACACAATACTTTGTGCATTTTAAGTTTTTGCCTGGTTTAGGTTTTTATGGATTTGGATTAATTCATATGATTGGCGGTTTAACAAGAGCAGCCACAAGTGCTCTTCGTCAACTTTTAGATGCTGGTACCCTCTCCAATTTGCCAGCAGGATTTAAGCAGAGAGGAATTCGTGTAAACAACGATGCCCAATCTCTCCAACCTGGTGAATTTCGAGATGTCGATGCACCAGGTGGAAACCTTAAAGATGCTTTTATGACTTTGCCTTACAAAGAACCTTCAGCAACATTACTACAATTGATGGGAATTTGTGTTTCGGCTGGCCAGCGATTCGCGTCAATTGCTGACATGCAGGTAGGTGACGGGAACCAACAGGCTGCTGTTGGAACTACTGTAGCTCTTTTAGAACGTGGTTCAAGAGTCATGTCAGCGATACATAAGAGACTGTATGCGTCTATGAAAATTGAGTTTGTTTTATTATCACAAGTATTTTCAACGTATCTACCTCCAGTGTATCCATATGACGTTGTAGGAGGAAACAATCAAATCAAACAACAGGATTTTGATGATAAAATAGATATACTGCCTGTGGCAGATCCAAATATATTTTCTTCTACTCAAAGAGTGTCTATTGCTCAAACAGAATTACAATTAGCACAATCTAATCCGCAAATGCATAATATGTATGAAGCGTATAGAGATATGTATGAGGCAATCGGTGTTAAGAATATTGATCAAATACTTCCGCCTCCTGCACAACCTCAACCAAAAAATCCAGCATTAGAACACATCGATGCTTTAGGGGGAAAACCTTTTCAAGCATTTAGTGGACAAGATCACCAATCACACATCACAGCTCACTTAGCTTTTATGGGTACGAACATGGCAATGAATAATCCGGTAATTTTATCAGCTTTAGAAAAAAATATTTTTGAACACATGGCCTTAATGGCAGATGAACAAGTTCAACTGGAGATGAGAGACAATATTATGCAGATACAACAACTTCAGCAAACAATGCAACAAAATCCGCAAATGCAACAAAACCCTGAAATAAAACAAGAATTAGAAAGACTTCAATTAGAAGTGGAAGCTAGAAAAGCTGTTTTAATCGCAGAAATGATGGAAGAGTTTGTTAAAGAGCAACAAAAAGTAATGGGAGGTTTTGGTAATGATCCAATTGCTAAATTAAGAGCTAGAGAACTAGATCTTAAAGCTCAAGACAATAAACGAAAAGAAAAAGAAGATGAAGCTCGAATTAATTTAGATAAAACTAAAATGTTGATGAACAAAGATATTCAAGAAGAAAAGATGGATCAAAACGAAGAATTAGCTATGCTTCGAGCTGCAACATCTCTTGAAAAACAAAAAATGTCAAATCGTGCAAAAGCAAAATCTGATGCAACAAAAAGATTTGATGTTACTAAACTAAAAGGACCAAGGAGTTAATATGGCAAAACAACGTGGCTTATACGATAACATTCACGCCAAGCGTAAAAGAATCGCTGCAGGCAGTGGAGAAAAAATGAGAAAACCTGGAGCTAAAGGTGCACCAACAAAACAAGCATTTGTTAAAAGTGCTAAAACGGCTAAGAAGGTATAATGATAATCACTCTTGGGATGGGTGCTGTTAGACAGCAATTTAAAAGAGGAGGCTCACCGGCTTGGACAAGAAAAGAAGGTAAGTCAGAATCTGGAGGATTAAATGAAAAGGGGCGTAAATCTTATGAAAAAGAAAACCCTGGATCAAATCTACAGGCTCCCCAACCCGAAGGTGGATCTAGAAAAAAAGCTTTTTGCGCTCGTATGAAAGGTATGAAAAAAAAATTAACTTCTAAAAAAACAGCAAACGATCCTAATTCAAGAATAAACAAAGCTTTAAGAAAATGGAAATGTTAAATGCCTTTTAAATCAGAAAAACAAAGAAGATACCTACACGCTAATCATCCTAAAATTGCTAAGCGTTGGGAAAAAGAATATGCAGGTGGTGGAACGGCACATTTAAATTTTGAACTTAATCAACTTCCTGAATATTATTTGCAAGCTAAAAAAGGAGGCATTGCAAATCATTTTAGAAAAAAATTTGACAATGGAACAGAAGATCCTGAATATTTAGGATGGTTAAAAACATATGAAATAAATCCAGATGCAGCAGCCATGCATCCTAATCATGAAACTTATTTACAGATATATAATGAAAGTATGATGGAACAAACATCTAGTAATGGAATTTTAGATACTGAAGCAAGCGAGATGGATGTAACAACAGAAGAAGTTGAAGAGCCAATAAATCTTTTTGCTCAAAATGTTGACGATCAATCTGATGCTCCTACAACTTTGTTTATGAACAGTGGGGGAATTTCACAACTCGTAAAACAATCTACAGATGGAAAAAGACCAGGATATGGTGGACCTCAAGATTGGGGTCAAGAAGAAAGAGGAACTGGGGCCTATGAAGGAAAAGCGCCAGATACATCTCCAAAAGACGATACCACAAGAACAAGAATTCAAGATGAGACAGACTGGGAATATAGAAAACAAAAAGCAGACGAAATGTTTTCAAAAACTCCAGCATCGGATGAAGAAAAATACGATACTGATTTAGAAGGCATGTCTGACATCGAGAAATACAACGCTCGAAGAAATAGGATTAAAGCAAAATATTATGATCCTAAACAAAGAGAGACACTACTTACTCAAAACCGAAATGAAGAAAAAGCTCGATTAGAAAAAAAGGTAGCAAGAGGTATAATACCAAAAATAATTACTACTTTTTTTGGAGCTCCGTTATCAGTAGGATTCGGTGATTTAGGCACAGCCAAAGCTGCTATTGAGTTAGCGCAAATAAACAAAGATTATAAAAACGATCTTCTAAATGAAAAAGCAACTCTAATGACTACTCTTGATTTAAATAATCCTAATTCAATGAATAATCCAACGCTTGCAAAAATTGATAGTATATTAGAGACTTTAGAGAAAAAAGAAGATGAGAAGAAAGAGGGTGATGATTCTGTGCCTCCTATTTTAGAAGTACCTTCGGGTGATGACGAGGATTACTATGCTTCATATATAACTGATTATTTAGGAAAAATTCGAGAGAAACAACAATTAAGGGCTTCTTTAAAGGCTAAAGATATTATTCAAGATAATGAAATTGTAACAGACGATATAACAATGACATTAAATAAGGGTGGACTTGCAAACTTATTTAGAGTAAAAAATCAATATTAGGAGAAAAATTATGAGAAATGATTTTGGAAATAGACCTTATAAACCTAGATTCCCATATTCATCAGATAAAGGATCTAAGAAACAAGGCTATGATGATAGACTTGACGAATCTCTAGGAATGAGAGACGGCAAAGAATCAACTAAGTCTCAAAGCTTTAAAGCTAGAAGAGACGAATCAAAAGGCATGGAGAAAGCATCTGGTAATAGAGCTTATGCTTCTGTCGGAACTATGGATAAATAATATGGCAAATACTAGAAGAATGAATAGACTTGAAGAACTTGGAAGAGTAGATGCGGAAAAAGCATATACTAAAAAAGGTAAAAGAAATCTTCGAGACGAGAAAAAAAGAGTGGTAAGAGAACTAAACAGAAAAGGTGGTGGAATCGCTAAAAGAGGTTTAGGAAAAGCTTTTAGAGGCGGTGGTTTAGTCTAATGAAAGATTGGCAAAAAGGATCTGGTTACGTTAAAGAACCTAAAGTCAGTGTTGGACCTGGAATAGACAAAGATGGTTCAGCTACAGGTGGAATTAAAATCGAAGCAACTAATCCCACAGAATCACAAACTGTTGTTGTAAGAGGCAATAGAGCAATCAGAAAAGATAAAAAGCCAGTTAAAGCTACTTGGTACTAATTTATGGCTTGGTTCAGTTTAGCTAAACTAGCATTACAAGCTGGTGGAAAAATTTATGCTAACAGACAAAGAGCGAAAGTTGCAATGTCTGATGCACAAGTTTTACATGCCGAGCGTCAAGCTCGTGGTGAGGAAGCTTACCAGGGCAAACTTTTAGAAGCCCGTCAAAACGACTACAAGGACGAATTTGTCCTCGTGATTATTTCGGCGCCCATCATAGTGCTTATGTGGGCAGTTATGTCGGACGATCCGGCAGCTATGGAGAAGGTAAAACTTTTCTTTGAGTATTTCCAGTCGCTTCCGTCATGGTTTACAAATTTATGGATTCTCGTCGTGGCGAGCATTTTTGGAATTAAAGGAACTCAAATCTTCAGGAACGGTGGAGGCAAAAAATAATGGCTAAAGATTGGATTAAAGGCGCAATTAAAAGACCGGGAGCATTTACAAAAAAAGCTAAAGACGCAGGAATGTCTGTTAGTAAATATGCAAATAAAGTTTTAAAAAAAGGCAGTAAAGCTGATACTAGAACTAAAAAACAGGCATCACTTGCCAAAACTTTAAGAAGTTTTCATGCAGATGGGGGTTTAACTAAAGTAAGTGGCTATAGTCGTGTTTTAGGAAACAATAAATTTGGATATCCAAGTGGTGGAGTAAAAGTTAAAAAAGGTGGAAAAGTATAATGGAAGGAATGCATTTACTTTTTAAGTTACAAAAAGAAATTAAAACTGTTCAAGATAATTTGTCAGGTGTTTTGTTAAATGGACAGGTTGACAAATGGGAAAAATACCAATATATGGTAGGACAATTAAAAGCGTATCAAATAGTATTACAGGAAATCTCTAACCTGCTAAAAGATAAGGAGCATGAAAATGAAGACACAACAACCAATATCCACACACTTAAACCAAAAGATTAAATTACCTGATACATCTTTAGTAGGTTTAAAAAAATCAGAAAAACAAAAAGAAATTACTAACGAAAGCTCCAAATTACCTCAACCAACTGGTTGGAGAATTTTAGTTTTACCTTTTAAAATGAGTGAAAAAACTAAGGGTGGAGTAATTATGAATGAATCTACATTAGAACGACAACAAGTAGGTTCACAAGTAGGAAACGTTTTAGCTATGGGACCAGAAGCTTACACAGGTAAGCGATTTGAAAATTCTGGACCGTGGTGTAAAAAAGGAGACTGGGTAGTGTTCGCACGATACGCAGGATCTAGAATACAAATAGAAGGTGGTGAAGTGCGTTTGCTAAATGACGATGAAGTATTAGCAACAGTCAAGGATCCATTGGATATCTTGCATCAATACTAACTATAAGGAGAAACTATGCCAGAAACAGAAAAAAAAGATGATAAGATCATAGACTTACCATCAGATGGTCCAGGAGCAGAAGTAACATTACCAGAGGAAACGGTAAAAACAGATATTGAAGTTCCTGAAAAAAAACCAGAAGGAGAAGTAGAAATTAAAGAAACTCCTCCTCAAGAAGAAAAACCTTCCGAGTTAATTAAGGAAGAAGAGCCTAAAAAAGAAGAACCTAAAAAAGAATTAGAAGAGTATAGCGAAGGCGTTAAGAAAAGGATTGCTAAACTTACTAAACGTATGCGTGAATCAGAGCGTCAAAGAGATGAGGCGACGAAATACGCAAGAACTGTTCTTCAAGATAATACTAGTCTTAAAAGCAGACTTTCTAAATTAGATACTGGTTATGTATCTGAAATGGAAAATAGAATTTCGTCTTCACTTAGTGCGGCTCAATCTAAATTAGCTGCAGCAAGAGAGGAAGGAAGTATAGCCAAAGAAGTAGAGGCCCAAAAGGAAATTGCTAAACTAGGTTATGAAGAAGCAAGATTAGCTGAAATGAAAACAAGACAGGCTGATAGTGCAAAAAAAGAGGAAAGTGTATTAAAACAACCTAATATTCAACAAGATATTCAGCCGTCTCAAAGACCAAAACCTGATGCAAGAGCAACAGAATGGGCAGAAAACAACGAATGGTTTGGCAAAGATAATGCCATGACCTACACAGCGTTTGATTTGCACAAAAAATTGGTTGAAGATGAAGGGTATGACCCACAATCTGAAGATTATTACGGAGAACTCGATAGAAGAATAAAGCTTGAGTTTCCCCATAAATTTGGTAAGAATACAGAACAATCGACTAAGCCGACTCAAACAGTAGCATCTGCTACGCGAGCCGTAAATAAAGCTGGTCGCAGAACTGTGAAACTCACATCATCGCAGGTAGCAATTGCTAAAAAATTGAATGTGCCACTTGAAGAATATGCTAAACAATTAAGTAACGTAGAGGAGTAGAAGCATGAAAAAAAATAAAACTAAAGTGACTGAAACTGCTGAAGCAGTAGAGGTTAAAGAAGACTCTCGCGCATCCACAACTAGAGAAGCTGAAAAGCGTCCTATTGAATGGAAAGAACCAAATGCTTTGGATTCACCCCCTGCGCCGGATGGATTTCGACACAGATGGATAAGAGCCGAAAGCTTAGGATTCGATGACACTAAAAATATTGCTGGTAAATTAAGATCAGGATATGAATTAGTTAGAGCAGACGAATATGAAGCACAGGGTTATCCAGTCGTTGCAACTGGCAAACACAAGGGAATAATCGGAGTAGGAGGTCTGTTGCTGGCCAGAATACCTAATGAGATCGCCGACGCACGAAGTCGTTTTTATAGCCAAAAAGCTCAAGAGCGAAACGATGCAGTCAAGAACGATCTGCTGAAGGATCAGCACCCGAGTATGCCTATCAGTTATGATAGTAAAAGTACTCGTAGCAAATCTTTCGGTGGTAAGTAAAAGTTTTTTAACAATTACAACCAACGGAAACAATTAACCGTGACTGGAGGTCCGCAAGGACAGGTCACAAACGGAGGAAACAACTATGGCTAATCAAGATGCCGCTTTCGGTCTAAGACCGATAAAAACTGTTGGTCAACAAGATGATTCCACTGGAATGGGACAACATTTTATAGACGCTGGAGAAGCTAGCGAAATGTATCAAGGTTCTCTAGTAAGCTCACCAGCTACTGGAACTGGATACATCGATATCGCTGGTTTAACTGATGTCTTAAATGTTGGAGCATTTTGGGGATGTTTCTATGATGATCCGACTACAAGAAAACCTACGTTCAAAAACTACTACCCTGGAGGAATAACTCCTCCTCAGAGTCAAGATATCGAAGCTTTTGTTTATGACAGCCCGTATCAGATGTTTGAAATTCAATCAGCTGCTACAGGTGCTTCTGCTCAGGCAGACATCTACAAATGTTGCGATCTTGCTTCTAACGGTGGAAGTACTTCGAACGGAGTATCAAGCGCTGAATCTGCAGACAGTTTTGCAGCAGGTCCAGCTCAATTAAAAGTAATGGGAGTTTCTAGAGATCCAAAAAATAACGAGATCGGTTCAGCTAATGTAAATTGGCGTGTAATGATCTGTGAACATTTATTTGGTTCTGGAACTGCCGGCGCAGCCAACTAATAGGGAAGGAGAAAACTAATGGCAATATCACGACAACAACTAGTTAAAGAACTAGAGCCAGGTTTGAACGCCCTGTTCGGCTTGGAATATAAAAGATATGATTCAGAGCATGAAGAAGTTTATGCAAAAGAATCTTCTGACAGAGCTTTTGAAGAAGAAGTTATGTTATCTGGCTTTGCTAACGCATATGTTAAACCTGAGGGTTCAGCAGTTGCTTATGACAATGCACAAGAAACATTTACTGCAAGATATACTAATGAAACAGTAGCTCTTGCATTTGCTTTAACTGAAGAAGCTATGGAAGACAACCTGTATGACAGACTTGCGTCTCGTTATACAAAAGCACTAGCAAGATCAATGGCTAACGCTAAACAGATCAAGGCAGCAACACCTTTGAACCAAGGACTACCGTCAGTAGCGGCAGCTTCTGCGTTTCAATCAGGTGACAATGTTAACTTGTTCAGTACAGCGCACCCAACGATTGCTGGTTCTTTCCAAAACACGTTAACAACTCAAGCAGACCTTAACGAAACATCTTTAGAACAAGCAATGATTGACATTGCTGGTATGACAGATGAGAGAGGGTTAAAAATTGCAGCTAGAGGAATGAAAATGATTGTTCCACCTGAAAATCAATTTAACGCTGACAGATTGTTAAAATCTCAAGGAAGAACTGGTACTGCAGATAATGATATCAATGCTCTTAAGAATATGGGAATGATCCCTGAAGGTTACAGAGTAAATCACTATCTAACAGATACTGATTCTTTTTACATCATCACTGATGTACCAAATGGGATGAAGTACTTTGAAAGATTACCTATCCAAACTAAAATGGAAGGTGATTTCTCAACTGGAAACGTGAGATACAAAGCTAGAGAAAGATACGTCTTCGGATGTTCTGACCCTAGAGGTATCTTTGGAGTTGAAGGTAACTAATCAATAAATTAAGAGGCCGCCTCAAAACGGCCTCTTTCTTAAATATAACTGGTGTGTTCATGAAAAAATTTCTAGTTCAAATCAATGCTTACCAATATCACGCTGCATTTACTGTTTTAGCGCACGATAACGTTGAATCTATTGAAAATGCAATAGTTGACAAACTGGGAGAAAAAAGTATAAACTGGGAATATCTTGGAGAAATGATGGATCCAAGAGTT
>TARA_R100000655_G_scaffold6558_4_pt1 | contig 15085 bp, 30 predicted proteins | sample TARA_R100000655 | Tara Oceans TARA_R100000655 (sample SAMEA2622497) | marine metagenome | biome: marine biome (ENVO:00000447); feature: deep chlorophyll maximum layer (ENVO:xxxxxxxx); material: "saline water (ENVO:00002010), including plankton (ENVO:xxxxxxxx)" | depth 90 m
AAGGGTTATTAATGATGGATTAGGTAGCGTTGACAGAAGGCAACAAGCAATTAGTACAGAATACACAGGACAATTACTTGCACTTCTAAAAAACAAAGATTTAGAAAATTTATTTAAATCAGGTGATTTAGATGAGTTGATATATAAGGCTATGTTTGACGGACCTGATTCTATGGATTTAAGTGTAGCTGGTGCAAAAGAAGCAGTTGAGATAGCACAAATTGTGCAAAAATTACAAAAACAAATTTTACAAAGAAAAAATAGAAATGGTGCTGTCATAGGCGAACTGAAAAATTATGTTGTGCGTCAAGGACATGATCCAATTATGTTAAGGAAAGAGGGTAAAGATAATTGGGTAAATTATATGTTGGAGCAGGATGGTAGTGGTTCATATATTAGACTTAGTGAGCAGACATTTGAAAGTAAAAGTCAGTTTAAAGATGGTGTTGAATATACAGATCAAGATTTTATAGGCGATATATATGACAACTTAGTGTCAGGTCAGCATCAAAAAGTGGATGGTACAGACAAAATGGGAGATCAGTTACTTGGATTTACAGGACCATCTAACTTAGCCAAAAAACTAAGCACATCAAGAGTTATACATTTCAAGGATGGTCAAGCTGCATTTGAGTATGCGTCTAAATTTACAAGACAAAAATTTAGTGAAGCAGTTACAAATGGTATAATACATGATGCTCAGTCAATAGGTTTGATGGAAACATTTGGCACTAATCCAAAAGCTATGTTTGATAGAATATTACAAGACGCACAAAAAATAAATAAAACTAACTTTAAGGCTAAAGATACAATAAAAATAAAAAGGTTAGAAAACCAGTTTAAAGAGTTAGATGGCACAACAAGAGCTAGAGGTTCAGGCAGATTATTGTTAGGTGGCACTGTTGATTTTGCAGGTATAGGTGCAGCTTGGCGTATGTTACAAAACATGGCAAAACTAGGTGCAGCAACAATATCATCATTTTCAGATATAGCTACAAAAGCATCTTTTATTAACTCAAGAACAGATAGAAATATATTCACCTCATATGCAAAAGCATTTAGTGATATTTTTAGGAACTATAGTGGGAAAGAACAAAAACAATTAGCTTACTTGTTAAATGTAGGTGTTGAAAACTTTTTAGGTGATGTGCACTCTAGGTTTGGTGCTAATGATAGTTTGCCAGGAATGATGGGTAAAATGCACCAGATGTTTTTTAGATTAAATGGTATGGCTTGGTGGAACAATGCACAAAAAACTGGATTGGCAAGAATGATCTCAGCAGATTTAGCGTCATACACAAACAGAGCATTTGATAGTATACCGACAAAGACAAGGCTCAATCTACAAAGATACGGTATAAATGCAGAAGATTGGGCAGTTTATAGTTCTATGGAAAAGAAAGCGTTAGATGGTAACGATTACTTGGTTCCGTCTGCTGTTGATGATGTTGATGCTTCTATACTACAAGCAGGTGCTTTAAGAGAAGCTAACCTAACAAGAAAAAGAAAATTAAAAAAAGTAACTGATGTAGAGTTACAAAGGTACAAAGATAATCTTAGAACAAAATTGTCATCATACTTAACAGATGCAGCCGATACAGCTATACCAACTCCAGGTGCTAAAGAAAGAGCCATAATGAACATGGGTACAGAAAGAGGTACAGTATTAGGCGAAGCTATCAGAGCAATCATGCAGTTAAAAGGGTTTCCAATAACATATGTTACCAAAGGTATGTCACAACAATATCATGCAAAAAAACAAGCTGGAGAAAGTGGTATATATGGTTTAGCACAAATGATGGTTGGAACTACTGTAATGGGTTATTTATCTATGACAACTAAAGATATATTGAAAGGTAAAAGTCCAGCAGAAGTATATGATGATAGAGAGGGATTTAATTACAGAACTTTTGTGAGAGCATTTACGCAGGGTGGTGGTGCTGGTATATATGGTGATTTTGTTTTTGGTGAGTTTAATAGATTTGGCAGATCTCCATTAGAGACATTTGCTGGACCTACGTTTGGAACGGCAGCAGATGCGTTAAAGTTATGGTCAAGTTTATTAGAGGGCAAAACAGATCAAGTTACAAAAAATGGATTTAGAATGATAGTGTCTAATACACCATTTATAAATTTATTTTATACAAAGACAGCATTAGATTATTTATTTTTATATGGAATGATGGAAAAAACAAATCCAGGTTATTTAAAAAGGATGGAAAGAAAGATTGAAAGAGAGACAGATCAAGAATATTACATACCACCATCAAGATCAGCAGTTAGGTTTTGATTTGATTATTTTACAAAAAAAGTATATAACAAAAAAATGAGGTAGATATGACAGTTAGTAGCACCACAACAAGAAACAGCTATAGTGGCAACGGCAGTACCACAACATTTGCCTATGGCTTTAAGATATTTGCAGATGCTGACTTAACTGTAATACTGAGAGCATCTACTGGTGCAGAAACAGTGCAGTCACTTACAACTCATTACACAGTTACAAATGCAGGTAATGCAAGTGGTGGTAATGTTGTGTTTGGTTCTGCTCCTGCTAGTGGCGTTACTGTTGTTATTAGACGTAACATGGGTATAACGCAAGCTACAGACTATGTTGCAAATGATCCTTTTCCAGCAGCCACACATGAAGATGCGTTAGACAGACTGACATTTATATCACAGCAAATGCAGGAAGAAATAGATAGAAGTATTAAGTTATCAAGAACTAATACAATGACATCTACAGAATTTACAACGTCAGCAACAGACAGAGCTAGTAAGGTATTATCTTTTAATGCAAGTGGTGAATTAGCTGTTACACAGGAATTAGGTACATTTAAAGGTGACAGTGCAACAACAACTACAGCAGCTTTTACTGTAAGAGATATAGTCAAGGCTACAACTACAGCACAACTAAACAATATATACATTTGTGTTGCAGACTCAGTTATTGGAGACACACTAACAGACACAGATCATTTTGAATTATTAGTAGATGCCGTATCAGCAGCAACATCTGCAACAACTGCAACAACAAAAGCCACTGCTGCTGCATCTTCAGCAACGGCAGCAGCGAGTAGTGCAAGCACAGCATCTACTCAGGCATCAAATGCAAGCACAAGTGCAAGTACAGCGTCTACTCAAGCAACTAACGCATCAAATAGTGCAACAGCAGCAGCAGCTAGTGCAGCAAGTGCAGCAACAGCTTTAGATAATTTTGATGATATATTTCTTGGTGCTAAGTCTAGTGATCCATCTGTTGATAATGATGGAGATTCATTAACTGCTGGTGATTTATATTTTAATACCAGCTCAAATGTTTTAAAGGTTTATACTGGTTCTGCCTGGACAACAATATCTACATTCACTACTGGAATATCAAATACGAACATACCAGTTTTTACAAGTGGCGTGGCTGATGATGACTTTCTTAGAGTGGCAGGTACGTCAATAGAGGGTAGATCTGCAAGTGAGGTATTAAGTGATATTGGAGCATCTGCTGTTGCAGGTAGTTCAAGCATAGTTACAACTGGTGCATTAAACTCAGGATCAATAACCTCTGGATTTGGAACGATTGATACTGGCTCATCAGCGATTACAACTACTGGTGTAGGAACATTCGGATCATTAGATATATCAGGTGACATAGATGTAGATGGCACAACTAACCTTGATGTTGTGGACATAGATGGTGCAGTCGATATGGCATCTACTTTAACTGTTGGTGGATTAACAACATTAAATGGTAAGTTTCTCATTGATGGCAGTAATAATGATTTAATGACATTCAGAACTACTGGAGATACTGCATCTCAAGTATTAGGGTTACAATTTCAAAACAATAGTGAAGCAGTTACAGCACAAATATTTGGAACTGGAGATAATAGTTCAAGTGGTGTCTTTAGAATTAAAGGCATAGGTGATGTAGCTATTATAGGTGGTGAGATTGGAGTTGATGGCAATGCAGGTGATTTAGTTGTTAAATCAGGTGGCGATGTTCATGTGGGTACTGGTGATTTAGTTTTTGCGACTGCTGGTAAGGGTATTGTCTTAGGTGCAACATCAAATACTGATGCAAATACTCTTGACGATTATGAAGAAGGCACTTGGTCACCAACAATTAGAGGAGAAAGTGGAACAGAGCCAACACAAGGTACTCATACAGCTAAATATGTAAAAGTAGGTCAGTTAGTGCATATTGAAGCAAGAATGGTTATTAACACAGATAATGGTGGTAGTGGTTTAGAAGTTGCTGGACTACCTTTTGTAACAGACAATGCAGTAATATTTCATTTGGCAGAAACTGCTGTTTTTGGTGTTGTGGGTATAATGTTTTCAAATGGTTCTGTAGCATCAGGAAGTGGTCATGTTACTTTTAGAGAAGGCAATGGCAGTAGTGCTTGGCAGTCTGGCACATATGTTCAAAGAGACAATGGACAGTACACTATGGTAGGTACTTATAGAACAACATCTTAGGAGAAAATTATGGCAATTACAAAAACTATAGAAAATGATAAAATTGAAGTAATAAATGGTTGGCAAATCCAAGTAAGGCAAGCAACTATTATTAAAGAAGATGGTGTAGAGATTAATAGAAGTTTCCATAGAACTGGCTATACACCTTTTATTTCAGATAAAGATTCAGATGGTAAGTGGACACATACTGCAACAGATATTTCAGGATTAGATGCAGATGTTCAGGCAGTAGCAAATGCAGTTTGGACAGATACAGTCAAAGCTAATTACAAAACATGGAAAGAATCACAAGAGGTATAAATGACAAAAGATAATTCTAATATTATTAAGATTTACGATAAAGAATATGACCAAAATAACTTCGATGCCAACCAAAAACTAATAGTATCACACATAAAGGTCTTACAGCAAAAGGTCACTAATCTTAGGTTTGAGTTAGACCAGTCTAGTGTGGCACAAGATGCGTTTATCAATAAATTACTTGCATCACTTGAAGAACCAAAAGAGAAAAAAGTTAGTTAAATATTTAAGACAAAGGCAAGGTAGATGAAATCTAAATTACAACATTTGTTAGCATTAAAAGATGAAGTTGCATATTTAAAGACTCAAACAGAAGGTGGTGGTAAAGGTCATTTTTTTACTACCATCAATGTTTTGGAAAGACGTATACAAGATATTGCTAAAGAGATAGATGCAAATGGTTAAAGCCAGTGAAGTAAAAGCACAGATAGATACACATGAAGCAGTATGTGCTGAGAGATGGAAAGAAACTATCTTACGAATCAAACGCATTGAAGCAATTATGATTGGTACAGCAGGTACTATGATACTAATGATGGCAGGGTTGCTCTTGAGGTAAGTATGGTAGTTGCAGAAATTCTTACTGGTATTGCTCTAGTACAAAAGTCAGTAGATTTCATAAAGAGCAACATAGGTACAGTCAACGATATAAAAGATATAGCTAAACAGATTGATGGATTCTTTGAGGGGGAAGCTCAAATGAATAAATCATCAGGTAAAGGTATGTCTATTGCTGAACAGTTTGGATCTGTTGAATCAAGTGCATCTGATTTCATTGATAGGAAACTGCTTGAAGAAAAAAGAAATGAATTAAAGAACATGATTAATCTTAGATTTGGTCCTACTGCATGGGATCAGATCATAGCTGAACGAGCAGATAGAATAAACAAAGTTAAAGAAGCTAAAAAAATTCAACGTATTGAAGCCAGACAAAAGCAAAAAGAAATAATTGATGTATTGCAAACAGCAGGGATTGTTTTCTGTGTTATTGCAGTATTAGGTATTATCATTGCTATGTATGTAAAAGCATTTGCTAAAGATTATACAAGACAACAAAAAATACAAAGAGGTGAAATAGTTTTACCAACTATGACAACTTGTAGATTAATGAAACAAAAAGTTTACAAAGATAAAATGGCTTGTATATATCAAGGTGCTAATAAAACATATGAGTTAGAATTTACTGACATACATATTGGCTGTCCTAGAAAATATAAATGTGTTCTTAATCCTAATGGTAAAGAACCTAACATAGATCAAATAATGGAAAGTTTAAGGAGTATAGCAAAATGACAGCATTTATGTTGGCTTGTTATCTTAATGGATCATTAAATGGTACAATTTATTTTAGATCTATTAATGATTGTAGTTATTATACAAAGTATTTAAGTGAACAAACATATGACAGTGCTACTGGTGAGGAAGTAATATACAAATGTATATGTAAACTTGTACCACAAGTAGACGAAAAGAAAGTGAGAGTTTACTAATGACAGAAGATAAAAAGAAAATTGTTAACTTAGACATAGGACAAAACAGCTTTGAGTTATCGCTAAGAATACTAGGTAATGAGTTTGTTGCTATTAAGATTGGCTCCACTAATTTTAGTGGTAAGTTGATAGCAGGTGGTATTCTTTTGTTATTTTTTACTTTAGTCTTATTGGAAGGCTTTGGATTAAATGAGATTTTAATACAATGAATGTAGATACTTTTTTAAGATGGAAGATACTACCAAGATTTATGATGCTTGCTAGTACAATAATGTCCTGGAGATGTGCCGAATGGTTTATGGATTTAGATGCACCAACAGCTAGTCAGTCTGCGTTTGTATCTGTAGTTATGGGTGTTATGACTGGTGTATTTGGTATATGGATGGGTCACGAACATAAGGGAGACAACAATGTTAACAGCGTTAATAGGTCCAGTAAGTAACTTACTAGGTAAGTTTATAGAGGACAAAGACCAAAAGAATAAACTAGCACATGACTTAGCTACGATTGCACAGAAACACGCACAAGAACTAGCCAAAGGTCAGATAGAAGCTAATGTTGTTCAAGCGAAACATCCTAGTTTATTTGTTGCTGGAGCTAGACCAGCTATCATGTGGATTTGTGCATTAGGTTTATTGACACAATTTTTTCTGATGCCGATTGCAGAATGGGCAACAAGTATATGGATGCCTGATGTTATATTGCCTGAGTTAAACACAGGAGAATTGATGACATTAACACTATCATTATTAGGACTTGGTGGTATGAGATCATTCGAGAAATCAAAAGGTGTTGCAAGGGAGAACATGAAAAAATGAAGAAAAAAATAAAAAAAGTTATTAAAGGTTTGACCAAAGCTAGTAAGTCACACGCTAAACAAGCAAAGACACTCAAGGGTGTATTAAAGAAGATTAAAAAGAAATGATGTGGAACTGGTTGAAATTATCTAAGTTTTTTAATAAGATTGGTAATTATTTCTATTATCGTCATGTGCAATGTGTAAAAAAAAGACAAGGTAGATAAATGAAAAAGAAATCAACAGTCAACAAATCAGGCAACTACACCAAGCCTACTATGAGAAAGGCTTTGTTTAATAGGATTAAATCTAGTGGTAAAGGTGGTAGACCTGGACAATGGTCAGCTAGAAAAGCACAGATGCTTGCCAAACAATATAAAGCTAAAGGAGGTGGCTACAGATGAAGAAAGCACTAACCTCAAGACAAAAAGAAACTCTTAAACGTCATGCCAAACATCATAGTGCAAAACATATGTCTAGCATGAAAAAGGACATGATGGCAGGTATGTCATTTACAGCTAGTCACAAGAAAGCTATGAAAAAAGTTGGTAAATAATGGCACTTACAAAACGACAAAGATCATTAAAGTCTTGGACAAAGCAAAAGTGGAGAACCAAGAGTGGCAAGCCTAGTACACAAGGGTCAAAGGCTACAGGTGAACGTTATCTTCCTGAAAAAGCAATTAAGGCTCTTAGTTCCAAAGAATACGCCAAGACTACGGCTGCTAAACGCAGAGCAAGTAGATCAGGTAAACAGGTATCTAAACAACCCAAAAAGATTGCAGCAAAAACGAAAAGATTTAGAAAGATTACTTAATGATAGAAGATCTAAAAAATGAAATAAAGGCAGATGAAGGTTGTGTAAACTCTGTGTATTTAGACCATTTAAATTTAAAGACGCTAGGTGTGGGTCACTTGGTTACTGAATGGGATGAAGAATATGACCAGCCTGTTGGAACTATTGTTTCAGATGATAGAGTTAATGAGTTATTTGAAAAAGATATAAATGTAACATTAGAAGAATGTAGATATTTGTATGATGACTTTGACAGTTTGCCTGAAGAAGTGCAAAAGATCATAGGCAATATGATGTTTAATCTAGGCAGACCAAGGCTTTCTAGGTTCCACAAGATGAAGAAAGCTGTATTAGATAAAGATTGGCAAGAAGCAGCTAACCAGATGCAAGATAGTAAATGGTATGAACAAGTTACTAATCGTGCAGAGAGATTATGTGAAAGAATGAGGAACGTAGACAGTGCCTAAGACTCCAGCATGGCAACGTAAGGCAGGTAAGAATCCCAAGGGTGGACTAAATGCCAAAGGTCGTGCATCATATAAGGGTGGTACATTAAAAGCTCCTGTAAAAAGAGGAGACAATCCAAGACGAGCAAGTTTTCTAGCTAGAATGGGAGGTATGCGTGGACCTGAAAAGAAAAATGGAAAGCCTACAAGATTACTATTGTCGCTTCGTGCATGGGGTGCTAGTAGTAAAGCAGACGCTAAAAGAAAAGCTGCTGCAATTAGTAAGCGTAATAAAGGAAAAAAGAAGTAAATACGAATACATACAACTAAAAAAGGAGACTACAATGCCAATGGGTAAAGGAACTTACGGAAGTCAAAGAGGTAGACCAGCTAAGAAAAAGGGTCTAACTGCAAAGCAAAAGACATTGCCTAGTGCTTTGCAAAAAAAGATAATGAAGTCTAAGAAAAAGAAATAATTATTTATCCTCTTTTTTGTGACTAAATCTAGTGCCATTTCTAGCTGATCCATGCTTGTAATCGTGCTTTTGTGAATCAATAATAATGCCACCTAAATCTGATACTCCTGCATGGACTTCTGTAGATACAGGTTTGTAGCTTTTGACGTTTGCTTCTAGCTCATATTCTGCTACTGCTTTTGGGCAATCCTCGAATACCATTACTGCATCTATCTCACTTGCGAATACAAACCATCTCTTACCAAACTTTTTACCTTTGACTTCTCCTGTTTGTAGCAAACGAATTAGTCTTTTTCTATTGCTTGGTGTATCTCCAAACATCAGTTCGGTAGCTTCCTGTGTGGAATAGTATGATTTAGAATGGTATTTCATCATCAAGCTCGTCTTTTAAAGCAGCAATAGGACTAGGTTTTGGTGGGTCTATTGTCTGAGCTAGTGATTTCATTCCAGGTTGTGACACTCCATCAGATATACTATCTGTGTATACTCCTTGCACCACCTCTGATACGGCAAGACCAAACGTGCCATCATCATTACCAAATAATTTTACAGAATACTTAGCATCTTTTCTAAGATGTATGTCTGCTGGGGAGCCATCTTTGTATGGTTTCCAATTAGAGTTACCATGTGTAGCTTTACCCTCTGAGTTAGGGTACAAGGTTATGTTCATAGTTTTTATGTATTTATTAGCCATTTGTTTTCCTTTCAAATTCATTTAAATATTTAACAAATATCTGAATTGCTTTCTTATACAAGTCAGGGTTATGTTCTTTCATTTCGTCTAAGGTAGACTGTGAATCAGTGTAATAAGCATCTAATTGATCTTTAGTTCTTTTCTGCTGACACCAATGTTCAAAGTCAGGAACCTTTGCTTCGTGTCTTTCTCTCCTTTCTTCAGGTGTTATTTTAGGTATTTTAATTTCTTTTGGTGGTAAGTCTTTCAACTCTATCTTAGGTTTTTTCACAGGTTTAGGCTTTTCTTTGATAGCTTCCGTCTTTCTGACAACTGCATCCATTTCATTTGCACTTGCATACTCGCCACCAGCCAATCCAAGACTAGCCAAAGCTCTACCTATTGCAGATGTTTCAGCGTTCTCTAGGGCAGATGTAGTGTTGACCATGCCCTGTCCTCTGATTTCTTCTGCCATACCAGCACCTACTTTGCGATTGTCTTTGTCTGTGATAATAGCTTTGACAACAACTCGCTTGCCATCATTGACTAATATCTCAGTATCAAGACCAAAGTCTGTGCCATGTATACGTCTAAAGGCTTCCATCCTGTGCACAACCTGTGTATAAAGTTTGCCACCTTTTTGTTTGACACCATGCGACTTGTGTAAGTCTGCGATAGTGTCCATAGTTTTTGCTAAGTTACTCATTTTTACCTCTTATAATTTTACTCAACATTTCCATAAGCACCACGTTTTGATTCGCAACAACTTTGTGCTTATTCTCTAATTTAGCTATACGTTTCTCTAATAGATCTATAGCTTGTGCATGATACTGTTCAGTATCAGTCATTTGTTTTTGCCATTTATTGACTAATTCGTTTATCATTCTACTCTCCATACTCTGAAACCAAGCAACACATTATCATCATCTCTTACAATTCTCATGGTAGATTTCATTCCAATCCGTCTAAGAGCATTGGCAAAGTTCATAGCTATCTTTCTTGTTTCACGATTATAGTCAGCAAATTGTCCTATATCTGCTTTTACAGCTTCTATAAAAACGCTGTCTCCAATATCCATAAGCCTTGCTTTGCCCATATGTTTTCCATTTTTTTGCTTTGAGGGTATTGGGATATTTTGTTCTATCTTTAAAGTCATATCCCTGCCCTTTCCTCTGCCTGATGTTGTGCAATATCTTCGTCAGTTACAGATTTATGTAGATAATGTCTTGAACTCCACATCTTTTGCTGATTTCTGCCACTCTCGCCTTTAATAGCCGTTCCATCTACAATCACTAGTCCTTTATCTTTTAGTGCCTTGTAGCGTGCTGTAATCGTGCTGTATCGGTATTGTGCTAGAGCATACTGCACCTGATCTGAAATACACCCTGTTTCGCCAAAAGAATCTATGACTTCCCACACTATTTTTTCCATTTGATTTGCTTCTACTTTGTTAGCACTTTCGTGGCTAGTGTAAGGATCGTTGTTTCGTCTTAATGTTATTGGATTTGTCATGTCAAATCTCCCATAGTTGTTTTGCTAGTTGTATTATTTTAGGTCCATGTCTTGCTGATAGTTGCACCATGTCAGGATTAACCATACCAGCTAGTGTTTTCCATGAACCTCTGCTTGCTTTTAGTAAGTTCTGAGTGACTAACCAAGAACGTACCATGTCATCATAAGCTCTTTGCAGACTTTCTTCTGTCATAAGCTCACAATTCGTTTCGTCTACTATGTTATAGCCTGATGCCGTAACAAATAACAAAGCTGGTTTCTCTCCTGTAGCTTTCCAATAGACTGCTTGTTGCATAACTTGTTGTGCTGATGGCTCTGTTTTAGGTTTAGGTACTCGCCAAGACCTAGTTCCATCTTTCTTTGGTGGGTTTCTCATAGGTAGAGAGCATTTTAAATCTATCTGTCTGCCACCACCTGAGTAATCCTGATATAAAACTATTGGTACATCTATCTTAGGTTCAACAAATTGCTTCATTGATTCACCCTCAATACGATTGACACCCTCAAAATACTTGTGCAGTCCATCAACTGCGTGCTTAACCATTTCAGGTAGATGCTCACGAAACTCCTCGTATTCTTCTGCATCTTTGCCATTATCCCATGTTCTAGGTGTGTAGCCTTGATACTCTGTGAGTGCATATCTAACAGACTCATTGATTTCCATAGGGTCTTGTTGTCCTCTGATTGGACTAAAGTTATGTAATCCCATAGCACAATCAACACCTGTCTGTACTTTGATGCCTGATATTGGTCTTGATGCCATAGGAAAGCTCATGTTGTGTTCTTTTCTAAGGTAATGTTTCAGCACCATTTCATCTTTAGTAATAGTTCCGTTACTTGCACTTTCGTGTTTCATACCAAAGTTTAATCTATAATCAGGTATCTCAGCCATGTTGTATTCCTTTCAATATGTGAGCAATAACATCTACTGTCCAACCATTGCCTATCATCTTGTATCGCTGACTATTAGACACATGATTAGTGTAGTTATCAGGCATGGTTTGTAGACGTTCACACTCAAGTGGAGTTAGCTTTCGCCAAGCATAAACTTCTTCTTTCACAACAACATTATCTTTTTGTAAGGTTGTAAGGCAGTTTGATTTGTCATCTTGTCTAACCTCAATTACTTTTGTAAATGGCAGCTCAAGTTGATAATCTTTTCTTGTGCCGTTTTCATCTAATCTTCTGTTAACAATCCTGGCTATGCCTACCTTTGGCTCTAAGTTGCCACCACCATTTGCTGTTAAAGTCGGAGCCTTGCCATGCCTAGAGTAAACTCTTTTTAAGTAATCGTGACCATTGAGATCAGCACTTCCAACTCTTATGAGGCCATCCTTTGATACTGTTGGATTTTGTTTTGGAATAATTTTTTTTATGTATGTTGGAATCTGTCCTTTATACATAGATGCAGTAAGGCAGTTTGCTTTAGGATCGTCTATTGATTTAACCTTGTTACCTCTTGGCTCTCCACCCCAATGATTAGAAAGATAGTTAGGTATATCTCCAAAAGGTAGTTCTTCAAGAATATCTTTTATAAATATACTTTTGTCTTGTGGTTGGTAAACATTAACTGGTACATATTTATCGTCAACTAACTTAACAAACCAATATAATCTGTTTCGACTTTGTGCTGACAATAGTGATGAGTTTATTCTTATTGGATTGCAACCCATGTAATCAGATATAATATCCTCTGACTCTTTTTTCATTCTAACATTTTCTAATAAAACATATTTAGGCTTAACAATATCTCTTAGTTTTATAAAATCAAAAAACAATTTAGATCTTGGATCGTTAAAATTAAGTTGTTTACCAGCAAATGAAAATCCCTGACAAGGACTGCCACCCATCATTAAGTCAATATCCCAACAAGATACTTCATAAGGATCTAAATCTCTTATATCTCCTAATTGAAATGTGTTGGGAAAATTTGCTTGTGTAACTTGTATTGCATACTTATCTATCTCTGAGGCGAAGTAATTGTTTTCTTTTCCATTAAAAGTTATTCCAAGTTTTTGTAAGGCTAATTGGCCGCAACTTGCACCATCAAAACAACTTAATACATTCATAATTATTGTCCTTTCCTATCCTCATAGTACTTGGTTATGCTCCTCAATGTTTCTAATGCTTGTTCAAATGTGAGCTTTTCCATTTCCATTTGACCTGTAATGTCCTCTAAAGATTTTAATAATTTTTTATATTCTTTATCCATGTCTATCCTCATTTCCTTTGCTATTGATTACTAGATTATGCTTTATAATCTTTACTGTCAACATATTATTTAATTATAATTGACAGATTGTCAACAACTAAATATCATAGCAGTATGAAATTAATTGATTACATAAAACAGAATAGACTTACACAAAACAAGTTTGCCATCAAATCAGGGTTAACTCGTTCAGCTATTTGTAGGTTAGTGAAGTCAGAGAGGTTTCCTAATCCTGACACTATGAACAAGATTGAGTTAGCCACGCTTGGTCAGGTAACTGCCAATGACTTTCTCAAACAAATGCAAGAGAGAATGATAGATGGCAGATAGTCGTAGGAAAGGAGCAACTTTTGAATTACAAGTTTGTAAACTCATCAAACAAAACCTCAACTATGATGCCAAGAGAAATATACAATCTCAGTATCAAGAAAAGGGTCAACCTGACATTGTTATTCCTGGCTGGTCTATTGAATGTAAAGCCTATAAAAAAGCCACAACGTTTAAGCCTAGCTGGTGGGTACAAACAAAAGAATCTGCTGCGATCTTAAAATTAACACCTGTATTGATATACAAGTTTAATAATTCTCCTATAAAATGTGTCATTTCTCTTGATGTCCTGTCGAGGAACTTTAGTGCTGGGCATGACTTAGTTTGTGAGGTTGATATAGATACATGGTTTTATATTGTGAGGGAAAGAGATGGATAAGTTTGAATTATTACAAAAAACTGCTGATGTTATACAAGACAGAGGACAAGACTATGGTTCTATTGTAGATAATCATACTCGTATTTCTCGTCTATGGTCTGTGTTGTTAGATACTGACGTTACACCTGAACAAGTAGCTCTTTGTATGATAGCCGTAAAACAAGCTAGACTTATGGAAACACCTGACCATACAGATAGTTGGCAAGATATTATTGGTTATGTAATGACAGGTTATGAGTGTGCCAATGTCAAAGAATAACTACATATTACCTAATGGAAATGTGCAGATTAGTTTTAGTGGTGGTCGTACTAGTGGGTATATGCTTTACAAAATACTTGAAGCTAACAATGGATTGCCTAACAGAGCTAAGATTATCTTTACAAATACAGGCAGAGAGATGAATGAAACTTTAGATTTTATTCAAGAGTGTTCTGATAGGTGGAATGTTAATATCACATGGCTAGAATATGATGAGGTTGATGGCAAGAATACATTTAAAGAAGTAAATCATAACTCAGCTAGTCGTAATGGCGAACCATTTGATAAGTTAATTGATAAATATGGTAGGCTACCTAATGCTATGCAAAGGTTCTGCACAGGTGTTCTAAAGATACAAACTTCTGGTAAATATTTAAAGTCTTTAGGTTGGAGTAAATGGAACCATGCTTTAGGTATAAGAGCAGATGAACCAAGGCGATACAAGACAGATTATAGAGATGGATTCTATCCTTATTATCCTATCTATGAAGCTAATGACACACTAGTAGATGTAAATAACTTTTGGAGCAGTCAACCATTCAAACTAAATTTACCTGTTGTTGGTGGGAAAACTTTAAAAGGTAACTGTGATTTATGTTTTTTAAAGTCTGAATCTCAATTAGCTATGATGATGAAAGAGAATCCTGAACGTGCAGAATGGTGGCTAAACACAGAAAAAAGATTTGGAAAACAATTTAATAGAGACAGAAACTTAGCATCATTGTCTGACTTTGTATTCAATCAACAAGATTGGGTGTTTGAGCAACAAGGTTATTTCTGTCAAGCTGATGGTGGAGAGTGTACAGGATAATGGCAAAAAATAATTTTCATATATTTAAAAAGCAAGCTCGTCTATCCAAAACAAAAGAAAAATATATAGATGTTTTGTTAGCTATGAATGTATTGCCAAATGTAAATGAACCTATGGCAAGAATGACTTTAGA
>TARA_R100000655_G_scaffold35437_1_pt1 | contig 14911 bp, 7 predicted proteins | sample TARA_R100000655 | Tara Oceans TARA_R100000655 (sample SAMEA2622497) | marine metagenome | biome: marine biome (ENVO:00000447); feature: deep chlorophyll maximum layer (ENVO:xxxxxxxx); material: "saline water (ENVO:00002010), including plankton (ENVO:xxxxxxxx)" | depth 90 m
TACTTTAATAGGTATATTAAATGAAAAGGATTTTAGATGGTTCAACAGAAGTGAGGAGCAGAAAAGATTATGGAATGATGCTGAGGTTGCTAAAGCTCAACTAACAAAAGAACTAAACGAAACGATTGCTGATTTAGAAACTATAACTGCAGATTCTAATAGAATTGAAGAGCAAATTAAAATAGTAAATGAATATTTTTCAAAACCAGAAAATGATATTAACGCTCTTATAGATGAATTTAAGTCAGATGAATATATGGCTGACGAAAAGGAACGTATAAAAGAAGTTGCTAAACAAATCAAATCTATACAAGGTGGAACATATACAACAGAGGTTGAGCGAGCTGAAGCAAATGAAAAATTACAAGCTCTTTATAAAGAATATGACGATATAATGATAGTGTTTTCTACTGCTCATCAAAATCTAGAGAATAAAATAGTAGAATACAAAAACTATCAGCAAAAATTTAGAGCATTAAAAAATAAAAGATTACAGTATGGATCTTTAGCTGGTAAATTATTACAAGATATTTTTTCGGCCGACTTAGAAGTAAATGATATAGGAGCTATTATAGATGCCACACAAAGAAACTCAGGAATGGTAACAAACTGGTTTGCTGGTTTGCTTAATGCGGCTTGGGATCTTGGGAAGAATATAGTTAACGTAGCGGATATGGCTTATCAAGGTCTTGAAGATGCTGTTGATGAGTTACCAGAGGGTGCTTTTAAAGGATTCGCTGAGTTTACGGTAAATCATTTTCCACTTGTTGGTCAAGTTTTTGGTGATGAGAGTTTTTTAGCGGTAGATGTTTCTGAAGGATTCGATGGTGCTATAAACCACGTTAAAAGGCGATTAGCTGATCCAAATACAAGTGAAGCTGAAAAGATAGAACTTAAAAAGCAATTAGAAATACTAGCAGATAAAAAGTTTAAAAAAGAAAGCGTTTGGAGTTATTATGTAGCTGATTCTAGTTTGATAAATCCAAATAAATTAAGAAAACCGATAGAATACGGAGAAATTGACGGTCTTGGTGATTTCTTAGATTGGAGCATTGGAATGACAATGTCTCAATTGCCTAACATAGCTCTGCTTATGGCAACAGCGCCTTCAGGTGGTAGTTTAGGTTTAATGCTTTTAGGTGCTTCTTCTGCTGGTAGTAAATGGACACAGCTACGAAATGAAGAGGAAATGTATTATAAAACTGGAGGTTTATATGGTCAAAACCATAGTTATGGAACAATGATGTCTAATGCTCTTGTAACTGGTACTGTGGAGGGCTTATCTGAACGTATAACACTTGGTTCTTTAAAATTAACTAGCGCTGCTTTTAAACAAGCAGGTAAAAAGACTGTAAAAGATTCATATGCTAGATATTTAAAAAATGAAGTATTTACCCCCACAAGATTAATGAACGCTGGAATAGAGTGGACTAACGAGGGTATATCAGAGGTTTTTGCAACGCTAGGTAGTAATCTTTCAGATAGGCATATCTCTGGAAACAGAGACGTTGGTATATGGGACAACATAGAGGAGTCTTTTATTAGTGGAGCTATAATAAGTATAGGTATTTCATCTCCAAGGTTAGCGATAGAATTGTATGCTCCATTTAAATCAGAAACATCCAGACAAGGATTAGATAGGATAGCTGATAGATTACAACAAATAAACGGTGAATTAGACGAGTTGAGTGGTAACCACACGATTGGTAGTGCTGCTAGGAAAAGAAAGTGGCAAGAACTTAACGACGAGGTTAATGACTTGTTAGAGCAACAAGCTAGCTTAATTGAAAAGGACATAAAAAAAGTAGACGGTCTACATCCTTCTGAAAAAAGAAAATTAATTGAAATTGAGAAGCTGAATCAAAAAGACAAGAGAAAAGCTGAAGAAATAATGGAGGGTGAAGGAACTCAGCAAGAAAAATTTGAAAAAATATCGGAGCTAGAAAAGAGTATTGATCAACGACTAGAACAGAAGAATAAGATATTGAGTAGAACTCAAGAGATGGAAGACAATGATCAATATAAGAATACTGTAAAAACTATTAAAGGATACAAAACAGAGTTAGAAAAACATGGAGATGTGACAATAAATGTAGTTGAAAAAAATGACGATGGATTTACTGATCTATACTCTAAGTATAAAAATAAAGAAATGTCACAAACTCAAATAGAGGATGTGGTGATGGAAAATGACGGAAAAATTGTTGCTTTAGATAACATAATAAATGACACAAAATCAAGTGCTCAAGAAATCAACGATGCTAAAGCTGAGAAGAGTAAGTTGGAAAAGTTAAACAAAGACAACGTTGATGCGTTAGATGTATTGAATGACATGAAGATGAAGAAGTACGGAATGATGCTCCCCAAATTTGATGCAAAGGGAAATGTTGTTTCATTGGATTTAGTTGTAAATAAATCAACAGCTTACACAGATGGTATGTGGGGTACAGCTGCTCATGAGTTTTTCCACGCCGTGTGGGCTATGACGATGAAGTCTAATCCTTTTGCACGAAAAGCGTTAAGTAAACCAGTGATGGAAATTGTTACAGGTAAAGATATTGTTTGGAAGTCGGAGGCTATGAAAAAACGTTTCTTTTCAAGAATAACAAAGCATCATGAAAATGGAGAGGAAGTTATGGCTATATTCTCTGAAATGATGGTTAATGGTGAAGTTGATATAAAAGATGGTATTATACAGAAGTTCAAAAACTTCTTTAGAAGAGTTGCTCAACAGATAACTGGAAGGGATATAAAATTTGACACAAAGGAAGATGTTAAAAACTTTTTAAGAGACTTCAATCAATCATTTAAAAAAGCTACTGTAAACAAAGCTATAGTTAGAATGATGGAGAAGGGGGCGAATGGTAAAATAATAGAAAGCAAATCACCTGAGAAAGCAGAAACTGACGCATCGTTTTCTGAAGCCGTTGACATGGCTACAAAAGCAGATCCAGATTTAATAAACGAATTTGATCAACACACACAAAATGAAGATGGGTCTCGTAAATATAAAGACAAAAAAACATTTCAAAACTCTCCAGACTACTATGATTCTTACAAGAAAATCATAGATGGTAAAAAGTTAGATGGACTAATAATGCAAGGTATGATAGCTAAAGGAATACCTCCAGGTCCAGCTATGAAAGAGTTTATTAGGAAAGTAAAAGAAAACTTAGCCATGAGGTTCGTGAAGAATTTTGATCCAGCAAAAAATGATAGTTTAGCTGGTTGGCTCTGGGGAAGCAATGGTGTTATAAAGTGGGCTAAAGAAGATATTCAAAAAGAATATATTAAAGAACAACAGGGTCAGAAAACATCTCTTGATAAACCGATAGGAGAAGGTGGTACAGCTTTAAGTGATATGATGCAAGCGGATAGAGATGTGATGCTAGATAACTTAGAGAATCAAGATTTAACTCCTGGAAGAAAACAAGATGCCATAAACGCTATCACAGCACTAAAAGTAAGGGAGTTACTTGAGTTTTCTCCAAAAACTATAAAAGCTATATTAAAGATAGTAAAAGACGCTAACTTAACAATTGATGGGTTAACATATAAGGGAATTAAAAAGTTAATTCAAGATGGTTCATTAAACAAGATATTAGACACTGTTTCCAATGAGTTCGGTGTTGAGGCTAGTAGAATTAGAAAGAATCAAGATTTAAATGCTAAACAGAGAACAGCTGCGCAAAACTACATATACGATAAATCAACAAATGCTGATGGTAGTTTTAACGATGTATTTTTACAGATGCTACCTGAAGGAGAAACTAGAAGTGGGGAGGCAACAGGCGTTGCTAACACTAAGCTTGGTCAATTTTATATAACAGGAGATAGAGTTAAAGTATCAGAGGGAGCAACTAAAGGTTTAGGTCAGAAAAAATCTCAAAATAAAAGAACAGATATAACTCAGGAGGAATTTTTAGGTTTATTCGGAATAAGCGTAGACGGGAAGTTTCAATCAGGAACAAGTGCCGATGGAGCAATAAGAGCATTGATAGTTCAAGTAGCTCAACTAACAGCTAATCAAGAGGTTAGAATAGACGCTTTATCAAACGGAACAACTCCAACAGCTATAATAGCTAAACTAGCAGATGGAAAATCTGAAACTATGTTCTCTGATAGAATGACCAAAGAAGAGACTAATTTAACTAAAAAAGATAAAGTTACAGAAAAAATTAGTAGACAATGGGATAATCTAATAACCGAGATAGCTCTAGAACTAGATCCAAGTGAAGGTGGCATGGGATTAAGCTTGGATAAAGCGACCCAAATAGAAGGATTAATACATTTAGTTCAAAAAATATATAACGACGGTAAAGACTTAAAGAAAAGAGAAATAAATGAAAATCAACTCGCCTCAGGTGAAGTTAAAGCTTTAGCTGAGTATTTGGATAATGCCATAACTAAATATGTTAAAAACACACAGTATGAGTTTATAAACGAAGGTTTTGACGAGTTTATGGCAAATGAAATAGCTCAAGATAATGATGTTTCAACTGATTTAGATCTTCGTAGAATAATGAATCTTAAAACCACGGTTAGTAAAGGAATGTTTAGCACTGTTGAGGGTATTAAAAAGATGAGAAGAATCTTTAAAAATACTTTTAATCAAATGGTTAAAGAAGACATTGATAGCTTACCAGATATAATAGCTGAAATAATGTCGATTGGAAAAGAAGCTTTAACTGGAGCCGGTAAATTAGGTAAATCTAAAAAACCGAAAAAAGGTGGAATGAAACCAGTGGAGCTAGGTGGGATTGATATTGTAAATGGAATACTAGGTAAAGATCAAAGATATAAGGCCTTTTTGTCTCCAGCTGATCTTATGGCAATGCTAAATAAATTATCTTCTGTGCCAGCTGAATTAAGACCAGGTAAAAGCGTTAATAATGATTACGTAAGATATAATAAAAACAAAATAGAGGTTTATCACAAAGGCAAGTGGGTTCAAGTAAACACAACTCAATTAGCAGAAAATGTTAACTCTGGATTGCAAGATAAGGGCGACAGAAAACGCTCGAATAAGAGAACAAAAGAAAAAATAAAAAACAGAAGGTTTGCTGTTAGAGTATTAGAAACTATATATAAACAAGTTGTTAATACTGAAAGTCGTGAAGACGGAAAGCTTATTATGGCTGCAGTAATGACCAACTTGGGTTCTGGAATGAACTCACCTTTAAGAAAATCAGCTCAACCTACAGCGCAAATGAAAAACGCTAAGTTTATTCAAAAATGGATGAATGATAACCTAGAGGCAATAAAACAAATAACTACAATTAGAAATATAGTTGATTTAAGATATGAACATTCTAAATCAAAAGCTGAATTAAATAAAGAAATTTGGGATTCACTAGAAAAAAATAATGGAAAAATTAGTCCAGAGGTTTTTGATGGATACGAGGTGTTTATAATATCTGGATTATTAGATGTAGCTCAAGATAGAGCTGGATATAAAATTAAATCTACAGCAAGTGGAGAGTTAAGAGTGTTAGATCATAATACCATAAGAGAACTATTAGAGCTTATACAAGAGTTAAAAGATGGAGGTTTAAATATACCAAATAGCGTTTTAAATAAATTACTTTCTCCACTAGAAAGAATAACTAATGATAGACAAATAGAGCAAGAAAGTAAGGAGGTGATGGATAATGCTATTAAAATATTGGAATTAGATTTGGTGACAAAGGTTAGATCCGATATAATAAATCGTTCAACAAGAGATATATCAAACAACAACGCTGAACAATTTAGTGATAGAATAGAAAATAAGGGTGCTTCTGTTTTTGATTTTGATGATACATTGGCTAGTACTAAATCTGGAGTTAGATATACTATACCAAATGAAGATGGTACACCTAAGCCTAGAAAGAAAGTGATATTCTTAGCTGGTGGAGCTGGTAGTGGTAAAGGTAATGTTGTTAATAAACTAGGATTAGAAGGAAAAGGTTACAAGATAGTAAACCAAGATATATCTTTAGAGTGGTTAAAGAAAAACCACGGTTTACCAGAGAACATGAACGATCTAACAAAAGAACAAAGAAGTTTATTAGGTAAGCTAGGTCACCAAGCTAGAGGTATAGCTAAAAGAAAGATGATGAAGTTTCAAGGTCAAGGAGATGGAGTTGTTGTTGATGGAACTGGGGCTTCATTGAAAAACATGAAAAAACTCATGGCTGAGTTTGAGGCTAAAGGTTATGATGTTAGTATGGTATTTGTTGAAACCTCCCTAGATGTTGCCTTAGATAGAAATAGAGCCAGAAAAGAAAGATCCTTATTAGATATTATAGTTAAAAGAAACCATGAGTCTGTCATGGCTAATAAAGAAGCTTTTAAAGAAATATTTGGAGACAACTTCATGGAAGTAAACACAGATAACTTAACTATGGACAGTCCAATGCCGAGTGAGTTAACAAACAAAATGGATAACTTCACTAATAGTTATGAAAAAGGTAGATTAACAGCAGAACAATTTGCTGAACAAGGCGCTGATATATTAGCTAAAGGTGGTAAATTTGATTTCTCTGAATTTAATGATGTTGTAGATGGAACGCCTGGTCCGCTATTAGATAAAGCTAAAGCAAGAGCTGAAAAATATGGAACAGATAATATATACGTATTAACCGCTAGACCGGTAGAGTCAGCAAAAGCAATACAAGAGTTTTTAAAATCTCAAGGTTTAGATATACCTTTAAAAAATATAACTGGGTTAGCTAATAGTACCGGTGAAGCAAAAGGGCTTTGGGTACTAAACAAAATAAATGAAGGTTACAATGATATTTATTTCGTTGACGATGCTTTAGCTAATGTCACTGCTGTGAAGTACGTAATAGATCAAATGGGTATTAAAGGTAAATCCGTTAGAACTAAATTAAAGAAAGTGGGTAAAGTAGTTATCGACACAAACACAAAAGCTGGACAAGAGGTTGTTAATGAAATAAAGAAAATAGAAGGAATAACGCCTAGTGTATTCAAGAAGATAGGTAATTGGATTGTAGATGTTTCTACTCAAGCTGGGAAAAATCTAGCAAAAGAACTAAACAACGCTAAAGAAATAAACCCTGATCAGTTTAAAGGTGTTGGTGGACTGATATTAAACTTAAACACTAAAGAGGGTAGGCAGCTTCAAGAAGCACTAAAAGATGTTAAAAAATCAGATGATGTACAGTTCAGTGATAGAATAGAAGCAGATAATATCATAGATGACATCGTTGAAACAAAAGCTTTGGATAAAAAATTCAATGAATTACTTGAAAGAGTTTCTGGAATTGGGGCTAAAAAGAAATTCTCAGCAGCAGAAGGTAAAGTTAGAGGAAGAGGTAAAGGTAAATGGGATTATTTTATACCGCCATCAGCTGAAGACTTTAAGGGTTTATTATATAAATTCTTAGGAACAGGGAAGCAAGGAGATGCTGATTTAGCTTGGTTTGAAAAAGTTTTATTATTACCATTTGCAAAGGCTTATAGAAATTGGAATATCTATAAACAAAAAATGTCTGAAGAGTATCAGGCTTTAAGAGATAAGTTTCCTGATGTTACAAAGCAATTAAACACTTTAGTTCCTGGTACCAATTTCACTGTTGACACAGCTATAAGAGTTTATCTTTGGGACAAAGCTGGGTTTAAAATACCTGGAATGGCAGAGGCTACAAAAAGAAAATTAATTGAGCATGTTACTAAAGCTGGGAATGGTGATCTTGTTATATTTGCTGATACGTTAAGTAAAATAACTAGAAGATCAAAAGGTTATGTTGAACCAGGAGATAGTTGGAACATGACCACTATAGCTGGAGATTTAAATAACATAGTTGGTAAAAAAGGTAGACAAGAGTTCTTTGCCGAATGGATTGAAAATAAAAATATAATATTTTCTGAAGCAAATTTAAATAAAATTGAAGCTATACATGGTCCTCACTTTAGAGAAGCACTAGAAAATATGCTTCATAGAATGGAAACTGGCACAAACAGATTAGTCGGAACTAAAGATGGTCCAGTTAAGAAGATGTTAGACTGGATAAATGGTGCGGTTGGTGCTACGATGTTCTGGAATATGAGATCGGCTTTATTACAAACAATATCCACTGTTAACTTTATCAACTGGAGTGATAATAATATATTTAAAGCAGCTAAGGCGTTTGCTAATCAAAAACAATTTTGGTCTGATTTTATTTTTATATTTAATTCACCAATGTTAAAACAAAGAAGAGCTGGTTTACAAATAGACGTATCAGCTTCGGAGTTAACAAACGTATTTGCTGAAAACCCTAGAAGTCCAATGGCTATTTTAAATTATCTATTACAAAAAGGATTTACACCAACAAGAATAGCTGATGGATTTGCTATAGCTTTTGGTGGCGCGTCTATGTATAGAAATAGAGTCAATAAGTACATGAGTGAAGGCATGTCTAAAGCTGAAGCTGAAGCACAAGCTTGGTTAAACTTTCAAGAGATAGCAGAGGAAACACAACAGTCTTCTAGACCAGATTTAATATCACAACAACAAGCCGGAACATTGGGTCGTATAATTTTAGCTTGGCAAAATACACCAATGCAGATGACTCGTTTGATGAAAAAAGCTTTATCAGATATTGTAAACGGAAGAGGTGATATGAAAACGAACATATCTAAGTTAATGTATTACGGTTTTATTCAGAATGTTTGGTTTGGTACTCTTCAAAGTGGATTAATGTGGTTAATGTTTGGAGGTGCTGACTCAGATGAAGAAGAAATGAAAAAGAAAGAACTGCAAGTATTAAATGGAGCTTTAAATAGTTTGCTAAGAGGTACGGGTGTTTATGGAGCGGCTGTCGCTACTCTTAAAGATACAATATTAGAATGGCAAAAACAAAGAAAGCAACCTTACGGAAGAAAAAGATGGGACCAAGTTACAATGCAGATGATAAACCTATCCCCACCTATTGGTAGTAAGATTAGAAAAATAAATAACGCTATTCAAACTTGGGAATATAATAAGGGTGTTAGTGATAAGATGCCATTTAGGATAGATAACCCAAATTACCACGGTTTAGCCAACGTTATAGAAGGCTTGACTAATATACCAATAGCTAGAACTCTAAATAAAATGAATAATTTAGAAGAAGCAATAACTGGTAATCACGAAATGTGGCAACGTATTGCTTTAGCAACAGGTTGGAACAGGTGGAATATTGGTGTTGTAGATGAAGAACTTGAAGCTGCTAAAGCTGAGGTTAAAGCAGAGAGAAAAGCAGAAAAAGAAGAACTGAAAAGAATTGAAAAAGAAAAGAAAAAACAAGAGGAAATTGATAGAAAGAAAAGAGAGGGTATCAAAACAGTTAGATGCTCTGGTATAAGATCAAACGGGGAAAGATGTGCTTTAACAACTGAAACAAAAGAGAAAAGCTGGAAGTGTATGCATCATATGGACTTTGAAGACGGAATGGATCTAGATGGAGATGGAAAAAAAGAATATAGATGTACTGGTATAAAAACAAACGGTGAAAGATGTAAAAACAGAACAGAGAATAAAAATAAAAAATGTTATGCTCATCAATAAACGTGTAATAATATAATCATGGCTTATATACAAAAAAACAATCCAGTACCTAAAACTGGGTGCGGAAGAAGGAGAATGCAACAAATGGATAATCCATTTAAAAAGAAACCATGTTGGAGTGGTTATGAGATGATTGGAACAAAAAAGAAAGGTGGTAAAACAGTGCCTAATTGTGTTCCTGAAAACTCTGCCATGAAAATGAGGAAAACTACGAAAGGTAAAGGTAGAACATTTAGAACAACAGAAGAGGGCGCTGGAATGACATCAAAGGGTGTAGGTCAATATAGAAAAGAAAACCCTGGTAGTAAATTAAAAACAGCAGTAACTGGAAAGGTGAAACCCGGAAGTAAAGCTGCTAAACGTAGAAAATCATTTTGTGCTAGATCTAAAGGTTGGACCGGTGAAAGAGGTAAAGCCGCTAGAGCGAGATGGAAATGTTAACTTAAAAAATAAATATGATAAACTGGATAAACTCCTGGAAAGCAGGAAATAAAAAAGAAGTATACGAAATAAACTTTAGACTAGGGACATGGACAATATTTGAAATGATGTTTTGTCCTTGTTTTAATTGTGAAAAGAAAGGTAAATGTGCAAGGTTTAGATTTATGATTTTAAACTTTGGATTTGAAATATAATGTGTCCTTGTCCGATATGCGTAACGGCAATCGTTCTTGCGGCGTGTAGTATAAAATTAATGAGAAAATGAAATGGGTAGGCCAACACATATGGGATTTTATATCTAGGTTTCGTTCTGATGTTTATTTAGAAAGCGTAGACTCTGGAACAATCGCTAGTGGTGGCAACCTTGGTTTAGACTCTAACAATAAAATAGTTAAGTCAGCTAGTCCTTCTGGTACTATAGATTTGACTAGTGAAGTTACTGGAACACTGCCTGTAAGTAGTGGTGGAACTGGCGCAACAAGTTTAGCAGATAATTCTATTCTCACTGGAACTGGAACTAGTGCAATCACAGCTGAATCTACATTAATATATGATGGTGGTATTGGAGCTATGGCTTTGTCAAACACTGCCGCAGCATTACTTGATCTTAAACAAACCGCAAATAGTACTGCTGGTCCAACTATTAGATTTACTAATACTCGCGGCGGAAACGCTGGACAAGATGACGATGTTATGGGTAACATAACATTTTTCGGGAACGATGAAAACGGTAACGATCATAGTCTTGCTAGTATAATAGCATATATAGCAGACGCAACTGACACAGATGAAGCTGGTAAAATAGAAATAAAAGTCGCAACTGAGGTTACAACTCGTCAAGCATTAACAGCAACGGGTGACGGAGCATCATCTAAGGTCGATATTGGTCTTGGCTATGGAACATCGTCAATGACAACAATTGCGGGTGATTTAACTGTCTCTGGGAATGATATACATGCTGCAGTAGATAGTAATTTAACTTTACGTTGTGACGGTAGCATGTCTTTCGTTATAGACGAAGACAATGATGGGTCAAATTATTTCATATGGTATGGTAATGGATCTCCAAACGCTAATAAAATATTAATGACACTAGATGATGTTGGTACTTTTACAGTGGGTGGTAGTGACAACGCGACAACAGCTAAAATAGTAATTAGCGATGTAGTTAATGATGCTGGTGGCCCTGAATTAGTATTCAATAAACAAAGAGGTGCTACGGGTGTTGGGACTCCATACGATGGTCAAGATAGTGATGTGGTAGGAGACATATCGTTTAATAGTTACGATGACGGTACTCCATCTACCCAAACATACGCTCAAGTAAAAGCAACAATCGCAGACGCTACATCTGGCCAAGAAGCAGGTACACTTACATTTTCAGTTGCTGAATACGATGGAACAGTAACAAGTGGATTAATGCTAGATGGTGATACAAACGCTAATGGAGAGATTGATGTTACAGTCGGAGCTGGAGCAGCTTCTACAACAACAATAGCTGGAAATTTAGATATTGATGGAACTAGAGTGACATCAGCAGGTGCGTTGAGTTTTGATATGGGCGGTAATATAGTTAACAATCCAAGTAGTGGTATAAATCAATTTTGGAGAAACGGCAATCAAGATGATTATTTACAGTTAGAAATAGGTGCCGATGGAGATGCTACTTTTACAACCGTTGATGCCTCCGCTGCCGCTGCACACCTAGGTTTTACTGTTGATGGTAATATAACACTTGACGCAGGTGCTAAGCAGACCTACATTAAAAGAGGAGGTAGTGATTTCATTAACTTTGATTATAACGCTGGTGAGTATATTCAACACGCTCTTGCTAACCCTAATGATGTTTTTAAAATAAACGTTGGAGCTGAAGGTGCGACAACAATATCTACGACCGACGCAGACACCTCAGTTGGTCATATAAGTATTATTCCAGATGGTGGTTTATTTCTTGATCCAATAAGTAGAGAAATACACATCGGTGGTGACAATAGCGTGTCGGCGGCAATAAAGCGGAGAACACATGGTGATGGAGACGGGGGAAACTTGAATATAGTAGCTGGTAGTGCTACAGATGGAGTAACGAACATGGGTGCTGGTGATTTAGGTTTTTACACAGGTCAACAAACTGGTAATGCAACCCCGGCTAAACTTAAATTTTATAGTACGATACAAAATGTTTCGAGTGGTGGTACGCTGCGTAGTTCAAGTTTGATAAGTGAAATGTACACAGGTCTTGGTACAACTGAGCAAAGATGGTATGAAGCTGGTGGGGCAACTGATGATGATTATTTTAAATTGGTCGTAACAACGAATGGAGCTACAACGTTTTCAACAGTTGATGCCGCTGGTGCTAGTGCTAATTTAACTTTAGATGTTGATGGAGATATAGAGCTTAATGCTGATGGTGGTAACATAACATTTAAAGACGGCGCAACAACATTAGCGACAATAAGTGATTCGGGTTACTCTGGAAAACAATTTCAAGTTTTTCCTAGTAATTTCATTGATGATATAGGTACTAGTCAAGTGTTTTTACCTATACATGGTACAACTTTTGAACAATCAACAGTTTATCAGGATGATGTTGCTATAGTAGCACCCTGTGACGGCAGGGTTGTGTCAGTAACACTTAGCTGTATGAGTTTAAGTGGATCTGGAAATCTTACTATTAAGGTTTATTCTATAGGACCGAACAATTCTGGAACTAGTTTAGGTAGCTGGACAGAAGAAGAAAATGAAACTCTTCCATTTACTGCTACTGATGATAATCATGTTTTTCATTTTGCTTTTAGTAACGCTAAGCATTTTGAAAGCACAGAAAAATTTGTACTATCAATACAAAGTGATTCAGATCCAAGTGGTAACACATATTGGTATGCGACAACAGTGGTAGAATGGGATTATAGCACATTACTAAGTGGAACAAGTGCGGAATACGATGCCGCGCCTTAAATTACATATTAAAAATGGCAACAATATATAAAAATATAAGTTCAGCGTCAACAGAAACACTTATCACTAAAGGTGGTAGTGTTGGTGGTAGTATTAGTAAAATAACAATAACAAACCACGACAACACTGATTTAACTATAATTAAGTTATACTTGTATGATGGAACAAACACGTATACACTTTACGAAACAACTGTACCACCCTTAGCAACACTTGTTTTAGATGACAATTTAGATTTTGATTCTACTGTTTACAACTTGAAAATAGATTCAAGTACAACAGCAGAGATAACTATAATAATTAAATAAATGAATTTAGAAGTAATTAGATTTTCTAGTGGTACTGATAGTACTAATGGGATATTGTTCGAAACAATACAAAGAGGTAATGAAATAGACGGTTATTTTAAACAAAGAAAATTTTTAGCTTACACATTAGAAGATGAACAACGAAATGAAAAAGTATATGGCGAGACAAGAATACCTGAAGGAACTTACAGTTTGGGATTACGGAAAGTTGGTGGATACCACGCTAAATATTCTAAGAGATTTCCTCATATACATATTGGTATGCTTCACGTGCTTGATGTTCCTGGGTTTGAGTATATTCTCATTCATTGTGGCAATACTGACGAACACACTGCGGGTTGTCTTCTCGTTGGAGACTCCCAAGAAAACAACCAAATCACGAAGGACGGTTTTATAGGTAAATCGACACAAGCATATAAAAGAATATATTCACGTATAGCTGAAGCTATTGATTGTGGTGAAAAAGTAACGATAACTTATAAAACTATATAATGGCTAAAAAGGTTTACACATTTGAAAAAAAGAAACGTGTGAAAAGAGGTATACACGCAAAATCAAAAACCTCTAAAAATAAAGGTAGCGAAAATTATAAAAAACAATATAACGGACAAGGAAAATGAAAAATTTAATTATTATATTCTTAATGTTTAGTGCAGTTTGCACTGGACAAATAAAAGATTTCTTTAAATACTCCACTTTTTATACATCGATGACAATGAATACTTCAATGTCTGAAAAGGAGAATTACATAGCAGTTAATAAAGGTTATGAGGACGTAACGCGGGTCAATCCTTATGATTACAATATAACATTAGGCTTGCGAAAAATAGCACGATTTGATTATGAGTACAAGGTTAAAACATTTTATACTGGAACTGAAGACAATGTTGCAGACAATGTTACTATTGGTAATAGCATTGGTTGGGAGTATTTATTTAATTATTCATTTATACGCAATCGTGGTGATAAGTTTACTGAGCAAAATTTCTGGCTTAGATACCTTGGAAATAAAATAGTAACAAAAGCTCAGTACACTGATAACCAAAGGGTAAAACTAAAGTTTGTTTCTTTTGATACTAGATATAGAATCAACAAAGGTAATTGGGATTTTACGATGGGTGTGGTTGGTAGAATACATCCAGCTTATGGAATAAATCCTATTGAGGACTTTTGGGTGCCAGGAGAAACATCGTTTCAAGATTTAGCAGAAGACTTTGGTTACGCTCCGGAAATGTGGATACAAGGTGGATACGTCAACCAAAATTGGTATGACGTTAGTGGTGGTGATTCCGTACTTATCGCTACCTCAAACGACGAGTTTTACCACCACTATTTTGGCGATGCTGTTGCTAGATTCAACCAGCAGGAGTTAGATAAATTAGGGTTACAAAAAGAGTTGAGTGCTGTACTTGGTGTTGCTTACTACAAATACACTCCACAGTTTTGGTTTCACGCTTGGTTTAACTGCATGCCCTATCATTATGGTTTAGATGACTACTCTTATAGTTATGATGATAACATGGATATGATAGAATGGGATAGCGGAATAGTATTTGGAAATAGAATAACAAAGAACCTTGGATTGTTCGTGGAAGGAACACATATGAAATATTGGGGGAAAAAAATATATGAAGTAAAGTTTGGTTTTAACTATTTAATATTTTAATTATGA
>TARA_R100000655_G_scaffold1668_4_pt1 | contig 14890 bp, 13 predicted proteins | sample TARA_R100000655 | Tara Oceans TARA_R100000655 (sample SAMEA2622497) | marine metagenome | biome: marine biome (ENVO:00000447); feature: deep chlorophyll maximum layer (ENVO:xxxxxxxx); material: "saline water (ENVO:00002010), including plankton (ENVO:xxxxxxxx)" | depth 90 m
CTCCATTGTCTTGCTTATATTCTACCTTACCCCATGCATCACCAACCGTAAGTCCTCCACCACTTCTACTTATAGTTCTTAATCTTACCCAATCATTGTCTTGAAAAACTGCACTTGTACCCATAGATGGAATATTGTCAACCTGAAGTGTAGCTGTTGTAACTCCATAGTCTGGAATAGTCATGTCACTGGAAAGAATAGCTACAGACTTTGTTATTGTTTGACCACCAGCTAGTGCTTGCTCTAAGTCAGCAATAAATGCTGTAACATGTAGTTCATCTGCATATAAATATCTAAAATCACCTGCACCAGCACCACTAATACTCCAACCTGTTCCACCAGAGCCACTTACAGCGCCATCAGTTTTAATTGTAGTCTTTTGATTTAATTGAAAGATATGATCTGTAGAAATGCCAGTATTTACTATTATATCACCAGCATTTGCACCATCTTTTAATGTTGAACTTGTACCTCCATTTCCATTGAGATAAAGATCATCGTTAAGATATATACCTCCACTATGCTTTAAAAATATATTGGAAGTGCTTACCGCTAAAACATTACCTGAAGCAGGTGCGTCTATTATATTTACTCCAGCGCTAGTTCCAGTAATATTATTATCATTGAAAAGGATAGTATCTAAGTATGTACCTGTACCATCATTTTTAACTTTAAGCGCAGTTGTATGAGACCCTCCATCAGGATACTGAATCTCTATATCACTTCCACTTGAGTTTCGTATATAATTACCTGTAAGTACAGTCTCTCCAATAGTTGCTTCTGTTCCAACTATATTTGTTGCAGGAGAATTGGTTCCTATTGTTACACCGTCTATAGAACCAGCATTTATATCTGCTTTAGATATTACAACCGAACCAGTCCCTGCGGGACTTAGCGTTAAGTCAGTATTGGTACCAGAGGTTGCAATAGAAGATCCTGATAATACAATATCATTTATTGTTGCTGTTCCTACTACATGCAGTAAACTATCTGGATCTGATTTTCCTATACCTACTCTTTGTCTTGAAATATATAATTCAGTATTTTGAGATTGATCAGATGTATCTTGTATTTCTATTCTAACTGTATTTGCCCCAGCTCCAATATTCTGACCTGAAGCCCTTAATAGAAGTCGTTGAAATGTACTGGATATATAACTTCCTGATATATTAGTTGCCATTTATACAGGGCTCCTTAGTATTAAAAATTGAACTTCAATTGCATTATCTGCATCATTTGGAGTTTGAGGTTTTACAAATACATTGTTTGCATCAATTGTATCTCCATCTTGAGAGCCTCTAAAGGTTAGGCCCTCTAATGGCAATAACTTTAAGTTAAAGGCTCCTGTGGAGCCGTCCATTGATATTAATGCGTTTCCTGGTCCCTTATTATATATGTACATTGCAGCTACAACTTCTGATCTAACACCATCTCTTTGGAGTGTACTTCCTTCCCAGTTTACATCTGCTTGTTCCCATCTTACATCTGTAGCATTCCATGTTGTAACTATTGAATTTTCATCTTCAATATCTTGACCAAACTGAGCACTATTTATCTCGTCTTTTCCAAGTTTTATCTCATCGACAAATTGAGTTCCACTGCCAACACCTGGTGTAGATTCTGGCCTACTCCATCCAGTAGTATTTGTCCATGAATCTGAATCTTCATATAGATCTAACCTAAACTTCATAAATGCCCTTCTTTCACCTGCTGTAAAGATTAAATTATCATTAGGACGATTTCCAGCTCTAAGTCCATAACCTAAAGCATCACAATTAAATATTGATGTAGTAGTTGTTATAGACATTATGGTATATAAGCAAGAAAGACACCTGCCTTTCCAACTAAGCCCCCTAAGGTTTCTAGTGTTTTAATAGTTACTGTTTGGGGATCAATGATTCTACACCCCCAAGATTCATTTTTCTTTATCATAAAAGGGAACCTTACCCCAGCATCTATTGATACATATAGAGTGGCCTCACCTAAATTTTTTATCATAATTACTTCAGCAGGATTATCAGAGTTTTGAGAGTCAGGTAAATATTGAGAAGGGCTTCCAGGGTTTATAGTAATAACTTCTTCATTTGGCTTATAAATAGAATAGTTTCCTGTAAAAGTATGTACAACTTCACCTCTCATTTTATATGGAGCATCATCATCTAGGTACCAGCCATCACCATTAAATCCTGCATCAGTACCATTATTTGCAGTGTCTTTATATACTTGAGGTTGAAGACTTGATATTAATCTAACTTGATAACTAGGCATTCTTAGAAGCAGCCTCCTCGCTTCCAACAGGATTCGCTGGATTACCTGCTATTCTTCTTAGAAAATCAGCATAATTCTGTCTATGTATATTAAGTTGAGCCATATAAGATTGTTGAGCTGATGTTATTTTATTTATTTGAGTTTGCCACTTAGAAATTCCCAAATTACTTTCAGCTGTATACTTTTGAAGATCAGCCTGATATCTGTTTAATTTAGTTGTTATTGTTTGAAGATCTGCTTCCAATGCTTTACTTGCATTTGTAATATCAATTTGAGTCTTAGTATCTTGATCTTTTATATTGACCTGCATATCGCTTTGAAAGACTGCATTAGCCTGAGTTAATTCAGATTGATATCTTTGTATGTCTAATTCTTGTTCTTTTTGCCAAGAAGAAAGGGCAGACTCTAGATTCGTAGCATGTTGCTGAACTTCTTTATTAATATCTAACTGATATTGTTGTAATTCATTACTATACTTCTGCAACAACTTCATATCATTAGACTCATCTAATTTTGATTGCTCTAATGCTTCTTGAAACTTCTGAGTATATATATTTAATGCTGCAGTATACGATTGTAAAGAATCTTGTTGTTCAGCTGTATATTTCCTAAACTCTTGATCATATTCAGCTTGCCAAGATTGCAATGCACGATTAAGGTTTTGAGTATATTCACTTATTTGAAAGTTTACATTTTGCTGCCATAATGCTGTATCAGATCTAAACCTATCAAGTGTAGCAGTATATTCTTTCATCTCTTTATCTAGCTTAACTGCATCTGCCTGATACGAAGCATCTGTAGATGTTTGCATCTTTGAAATATCTGCTTGAGCTTGAGTTCTCATTTCCTCAGTTTTATTTTGAAGTTCTCTTTCATATTGAGCCATCTCTGCATTAAACTGATTCTTAGCATCTTCTTGCAATGCATTGTATTGTTGTAATTTTTTAGCCTCTCTTGACTCCCATGCCTGAACAGATGCTTGAAGTTCTGCACTATATCTATCAAGCTTCATTCTATAAGCTTGTATCTCTGCATTTATCTCTGCAGAATACGCCTGTGTTTCAGCAGAATATCTACCAACATCTGCTTGATAAGCATCAATATCAGTTTGAAATGCTCTAAGAGCACCATCTATATATCCATTGGCTTTAGATAGTTCGGCTTGAGCCGCTTGTAATGTTGCTGCTAACATTTCAGTATCTTCATCATTTAACCAATATTCAACTCCTTGTGGCTCATCGGCATCAACTGTACTATTTGCATCAGTATCAATTCCTGCTCCAAGTAAAGCTTTAACTCTTTCCATTGCTTTATAATAATCACCCGAAGTACCTCCAGTTACTGTACCTCCTGCAGTAGGAGTACCTAGGTATGTAGCGAAAGTGGTTATTGTATCTGTTATAGCTGATGGAGCAGCTGTACTTGAAGAAAACACCCCAGGATCGCTATCACCTATCACATCAGCAAAACTGAAGGGAGTCAAAACAATATCAGTAGGTGGGGTGTATGTTGGAACTGCTGTATTCCAACCTGTAGTATAAGATCCTACAACATTCGATAATGCACCACTTGGAACTGTGAAAGCTGGGACATTAGGAACTGTTGGAGGGCTTGTGGTTATATTTGAAGATGCTAGGTGATCTGTATGACTCCCAAATGCTGTTAAACTTAAACCTGTAGTTGGAGCTGTATAAGTAGGTTGAAGTTCATTAAAATTAATCATAGACATTGCTACAGATGGAACTGTAGGTGCTACAGAAGTTATATTTAATGCTCCTGGATTTCCTGAATATGATGCAAAATTTGATAAAGATATAGAAGTAGGAATGCTTCTCATATCGATATTAGATATTGTATTAAGAGGTATTTGATTAAATGTTAAATCTGAAATTATAGGTGTATTAACTGAAGCTGGAAATGAAGAACCTAAATTTGAAATATCATTAGTATCATGTCTTCCTGCTTCATTCCCAGTAAGCTCTTGAAATATTCTTATACATACATATTCCAATATACCTTCCTCTAGATCAGGTGAAACTCTATCTATATTTGTGCTAGTTGCAGAAAGGGCAGTTCCATCTTGATCATTAAGAGGAAAATCAATAAAATAAATTTGAATTGATTCTGTGCCTCCAAGCGCTGGAGCAATTTGCAACTTACCTCCTTGATAATACCATACAGAGTTACTACTACCCCTTCTTTTAAGTCCAGAGCTAAATGCTCTCCAACCATCAGCTATGGTAACATGTTCTGCTGTATGCATATGAGCTACTGAATTAACTATGCTAGCTCTTGTAATTAGTTTAATATTATCGGTCCATACTTTAGTTGAATCATAAGTACTAACACTATCTAACCAGTTAGCTTCAAGGTCAGGCCTTAAGGCAATTACTTCTGAAATAACATTTACTATTGCACTCTTTAAATGATCAAGCCACTCAGCAGAACTAATAGATATAAGTCCAGTCATTCGTGACGTTTTTGTTATAAGCATGGATTATATTCCTTTATATAGGCTTCAGCCCCCGACAGAGGAGAGAGTCAAGTACCACTGTCAGAGGCTTTCACCATTTTTCTAGATGGATTTAGCTATTTTGATCGAATAATGGAATGTAGTAAGTAACACCCTTTATTGATACTGTAATAACTTTATCAGCTGCGCATCCATCTGACTTGCCTGCCGAACCTGCAGATGTACCTGCAGCAGCAATAGTTTCATCAGCACTTGCCAATGCGTCAAGCATGCCATCTTGTTTATTTGATCCGTATAGAGGATTAGCCATTGTTTGTACCTCCTATGTTAAGCGTTTTTCCAAACAGCGTGAGATTCAGGCATTGACCATTCCATACCAGCTTCAGTAATGATTTGGTCTACTCTGCGATCTACACCGCTATTTTCTAGAGTTTGAACACCTACATACACTGAGGTATCCCTGTTTATACCATTTCCAACTAATGGACGATATGCACAGTTCTTCATATTGATACCTAGCATAGCAATGTTAGTGCCATCTAAGTGAATATTACGAACTACGTTCATGTCACCATATACGGTTGTAATAGTTGTAGTATCTAAGCCCAACACTTTCTTTCTACCAGTTACAGCTAGATCTGCTCTTCCTAATGAATTTGCAGAAGATGGATCTGGAGATGTATTACCAGAAGCTGGATTTACCATCCCTAGATTGTTAGCAAAGTATCCTGATAGTTTGTGTAGCCAGTTGTAAACTGCTGTTGAACAGAAGAATACAGTAGCCATTGAGTTGTTGTATCTTGGATCTAATAATGCAGATAAATCATCTAAGAAGTGATCTTGAGATTTTTTAGTTACATCTAAAGTAAATGCATTACCATTATTTAGAATCCAATCAACAGCACCTTGTGTTGTTCTATAAGTTTCGTTTTGAGAACCAAATAGTAAAGATTGCTCAATATCCCATTTGTGTTCAACTAACTTTTCTTTCCAGATACGAGCCCACTCATTGCCTTCATACTTCAATATTGTAGCACGATCAGTGTTTGTCATTGCCATTGAAGTTTTCCAGATTTGAGTTTGTCCATAGCTAGTTGAGAAAGGCTGATCTTTCCAAGTTTCTGGATAACCAGTACCTTTTTCAAATACAGAACCAACAACATATGCTTTGTATGGTGCTAAAGATTCTTCTGAAGCTCCTACGTCAGTACCTGCTCCATCAAGGCTGGCAGGAAGACCCATTAAATAAGAACCTCCATTTGGAACACCTTTAATAACTGTACCAGCTATGTCAGTCGTGTTACCTGTAGTACCCACTAAGCCCACTTTAACTATAAGATAGTCTGCTACACTTCCACCGTTAGTGTCTGCAACAGGAACTTTAATTATCTGATCTTCCAAGAAGAATGTAGGCGTAGTGCCTGCACCACCTGGAATATAGTCAACAGTTTTACCTACGATGTTAGTTTTGTTTCCATTTGAAGCATAGTCGCAACCAAATCTTAATTGAATTGGGCTTCCTGCTACAGATGCTGCTATTGCTGTAGAGGTGATTGTTGCATAAGTTGCACCACCAGTAATTACATAAGCATATCTTTTGTGCCATGAATCTCTACGTTCTGTGAATTTGAACTGAGGGTCATCGGTTGGTTTTTTTGCTACTTTTGATACAAAGCGAAAAAACGGGTCTGATGCTATAGATAGTTCTGAAACTCTATCTCCAAAGTTATACTTTCTACGCAGATCACCTGTATCAACAGGAGATCCACCAGTATAACCAGCTGGTGCACCAGGAGCCGCATTATCACCGAAAGTTCCTATATTGGAACCTCCTTCATATAATATGTCAGACATATTTTACTCCTTTTTTATTAAAGCTCAGATAAGCTTGGAGTAAAACGCCTAACTAAAAATAGTTTTGGCCTTTACTAAGTCTTATCCGAACAGATTGTCTAGATCGTTATCAAGACCCTTCATAGCATCAAAAACATTGTCTTCAACGCTTTGACTTTTTGAATCTTGATTACTTGCTCCACTAAGACTTGTAGGAATGTCTCTGACTTTGTTCATCTGACCCAGCATATCTTCTTTCGTAGATTTAGCAGTGTTTGCAGCAATTTTATCTCTATTAATAAGATAATTAACGTCTTCTAATGTCAGCTTATGCTCTCTTGCTTTACCTAAGAATGCATTGTATTCATCATCAGACATTTTATGCTTTGCTCTAAACTCTGCCTCTTCTTGTTTTTGGCGAAGTTGCTTTTGGGTTTGTGCGGCTCTTTGCTTTTCTGTGTTCAATATATTATTAACTCTATTACTAACAATGCCATCTACATGAGCATTCATCACTTTAGCACTATCTGAATCAACATCAGATACTGCCTCGTGTGCGTCAAAGACAAAGTCTTCACTTAAGCCAAGTTTTTCTTGAACATTTTTTGCAGGTTTACCGCCAGATGTCAAGTAGTCTCTTACATGATCTACAAGCCCACTGTCGTTTTTCATTGCATCTAGTAGAGGAACGAAAGGTTCTAAGTCTTTCATTTGTTCTCTCTGCCTAATTGCTTCTCCACTACTATCAGCGTATCGCTTTTTGTAGGGATTATCTTCACTGTCCCAGTCAACTTTATTACTGGAGCCTTCCTGATCGTGGGTTACCTGTTCGGAGCCACCTTCTTCTGGAGGGGTTACCTGATTGACTTCATCTTGTATAGCGCCATTGACACTTTTTTCCATGCGCTCAAAGAAATCATCACCTTCAGAGCCAAAAACTGCTTGATCAACAGCTTCTGGGTTACCTTGGTTGTTATTTTCTTTCATTATTGAACTCTCCTTTTATTCATTTTAAATCTTTTAGACATGATGTAGGTGATTGCAACACTTTTTTTATTCTTTTTCAGAATTATTTTTATTCTTGTTTGCTTGATCTGCAGTCATATTCATTTTACGCTTTGCAAGTTCAGCATCACCTTTACGTTTGTCTTGAAGATGTTTTTGTTGTGCTTCTGTTCTGAGATACTCTTTTTCCTCTCTAATTTGAGTATCCATTTTCTTTTTATCAATCTCTTTATCAGCTTGCATAATCTTCTCTTGTATTCCTGCTTGAACAAGCTGCCTAGATAATGTTTCAATTGTACCTTCTTTATCTTGTAATTGTTGTTCTTGACTTTCAATCTTACCACGCATCTCTGAATACAATGATTTACGTTTAGCAATTTGATCTTTGTTTTTAATATCGGTTTCAGCAAGGACAGCTATATCATCTACAACTCCAAGTTGCATCAATGATTTTAACTCTTCAAGATATGCCCATCTATTAACTGGTAGTGTAGAACCAGCTACAATATTTACATCAAACTTTGCATTTTCAAAATCCATTGATTTACCAATTGCTTCTCCTAAATCATTATAGATAGGGACATTGATTTCAACCTCTCTTTGTTCTTGAAGTGCTGATGGTTGTACAATTCTAAATCGCTTGTTAGCAGTGTATACAGACTGAGTGAATTGCATTATTACTCTACCTAACTGTCTTAATCCAGGCTCAATAGAATGTTGCATCCACTGACGAACCCTTCGGGTTCCGTACTCATCCATTGCAAGCATTCCTCTATAAGTTTCATGTTGAGCGCTAGTGTCTCCTTGCATAGCAGCATAAATACCAGCAAGATATTCCATATCCTGTTTTCCTTCTTGTACAATTTGAAAGAAAGCATTTGACAATGGAGCAGGTATAACAGGTGTCGGTGCCTGAGATCCTGGCCTTACTGGTAGTAAAGCTCCAGGTGAAGAGGAATATTTTTCCCAATGCTCTACATCAATAGAGCCTTCTTCATGCATCCATCTTAAGGATGAACCTAACGATGCATTATGCACCATTATTTGATGAGCTTTATTCATTTCTCTTTGTTTACCGACCAAAGGAGAAACAGCTGAAATAGGATAGGGTGTTCCTGTCCATTTGAAATGAAAAGGAATAAGTGGGTAATCTTTTATTTTTTCAGGTAATATTTTTTCATATAATAATTTATCACCTGCAACACAAGTAAGCTTGATTCTAGAAGAATGAAATCTTACATTACCTACTAAAGTGCTTTTGAATTTCTTATCTTTCATAAGAAGATCAAATTCTTTTTCACTAATAACCTTATTTTCTACCTTAGATGCTTCTGCTTGTAATTGACTCATATATTGCTGTTTAGCTACTTCAAGTTGTTGTTTCATTTGAGCCTTAGCTTTATCCATTTCAAGCTTCATTCTCTCTTGTAGCATTTCGCCAGCCTGAACGGCTTGCTCCATTTGAGTCTTTGATTCTAATAGTTCAACAGCCATTTCTTTTTCCATCTCCATAAGCTTTACTTTAACTTGCTGTTGAATTTGCTTTAATTCTTTCTCTGAGGGAGGGACTCTATAAAATATGTTTACATTTGGAACTTTAAGTTTTTCATATACTTCAAAAAACTCAATTAGATTATCTCTACTACCATCAGGATTAATGCCTTCATTATCAGAAACATCATCATTATATGCAAATAAATGCTGATCTAAATCTCCTTGAGCTCTTATACTTAATGAGCTTTCACCTTCTTCAGTTGAGGCAGCATTAATCTTTCTTTTAAGATCTGGGTATAATTTTACTAAATGGCTTTTAGGTAACACCTTTCTAATCAAAACATAAGATGCATCTCTAAACAACATGTCCCTACATTTAGGATCAACATGTATATCAAATGGTTCTGGTTGACTTACAATTACTTCACCCATTCCATTATCAGCATCAGGATCTACCTGCACTTGCATATATCCAACTGATTTACATATAGAATCATTAATAGCATTTGAATACAAAGTGCTACCATCTGACTGTTGCCATACATAATCAGCAAGATCCCCAAATACAGATGCTATATCACTATCGCTTCCTTCAACACCAATAGCTTGCCATCTAGGATTCTTAGCAGTTGCATAAAAGTTTAACATTTCTACAACAGGCAAAATTCTATTGATAGTAAATGTAGGCATCCCTTGTTCTTCAAGGGCTGTTTTTTCAGTTTCGCTTAACTGTTCATCATGTGCGAAGTCATAACTTTTTTGATTTGTGAACTCCCACTGTCTCCTTGTCCAATTGTTCGACAGTCTGTATAGTTCTCTTACTTCGTCCGCTCTTTTTCTTTTTGCCATAATTGCATTCCTCTACTGGTAAGTGTTTGTGATCCACATCACATATGGGTGGGCACGAATAATCTCCTCCTGGTTTGCAGTGAGTAATGTAATCTCCATACCAGTTAAGAAGTAAAAGGCTTCCCGCCAATAATATGTTTAATAGATCTATAATTCATTGACTTGACTCTACGCAGTTACCCACGATTTTGCTTTTGGTTTTCTCTTGTACCAATTTCCCTCTTTGTCTTGACCCATCTTGCAAGGATGTGCAAACTTACAAGCATAAGCAAGGGCATCGATCGTATCATCATGCGCCATCCTTGGGCCAAACGTAATAATTTCTCTTTGTAAATCATAATGCGTTTTCTTTATATGTATCTGTCCTACGGCAAAACGCTGTGCTAAAATTTCTTGTATCCTATCTCTCTTGCTCATTCTAGTTCCTGGCTTTTCTTCACGATAGCTAATTCCAAAATTATTAAGTCTTAACATTTCAGACTTTATTGCTTGGAAAACGGGCCTCGACATAGTAGTGTCTTCAATTGTGAATAAAGCTGGGTGATAGATTCCATTGATGCGAAATATATTATCAACAATGCCTTTCTTATCGGAACCTGGAATACCGAGAACAGGAAGAGAGCGAGCACGGAAAATATCCAAGACATACACATTATTGTCCATATCACAACCGATAGTAAGTATAACACTATAGTCAGCGTCCCTGCGAATAGAGTCCGTAGCAGGGTCCACTCCTGAGAAGACGTTGATAGGTCTAACATCTCCATCAACGACTACGCTGGATATTCCAGTTTCTTCATCATAAATATATTCTCCATCCCAATACCTAATATGTTCTCTACTAAATATTGAATCTTCTTCACTTTGAACCTCCATCATATATTCTTGATAGAATTTTTGAGGAGTTCCACTGTCTGCATAAAACTTTTTCTTTCTTGCCATTTCCTTTGGTCCAAACCAATCTGGCCAAAGAGGAGTTCCATCGTCCTGTAATGCTTTGTATGTAATCACTTTCCAACTATAATCTTCTTTTTCTTTTTGTGCTTTCTCGTACCCAACAAGAATCTTTTGAATAAAAGCATCATAATGAACTGGCGTACCATTTATTCTGAGCCTTCCTGTTTTTGGCTCAAGTGCTGGAAATACAACAGCGGTAACAAGATTGGATATTTTTGAACGACTTTCTGCAGTGATAGTATTATTCTCATCTTCAAAGTCGTCAAGAACGATAAGGTCGTAACGCTTATGGAGCTTGGCACCTCCACGAATACCAGAAAGATTAGACTTAGAAATAAGTTTACAACCATTCTTAAGCTCAATATCATCTTCCGTCCATTTCCTTCCTTTTAAATCTCCAAAATAATATTTTATTTTGTCATTATATTCAATGTGATACTTTATATAATCCAGATTTGGAACTGAGATCTTGGAACTGGCAGCAACCCATCCATAAAATAAGGGATCTTTTTTATCCGCAAACATGAAGTCATGCATTATGGAGCATTTAGTAAGAACAGTTTTACCGTGACCTCTAGGTAGTATTACAGCCAACTGCCTAGCTTCAAGATCATTTAAAGCATCTGCTACTTCATAGTGAAAAAACGGTGTCTCGGATCGTAAATAATCCTCAGGTAAGAACAATTTGCCAAAAGCTATAAGATCTTCTTTAGCTAGTAGCAGTGCTTGCTCTTCTTTTGACACATTATGGAAATTAACATTCGCCATAATGCAAAGTTTTTAGGTCATGGCATAGCTAATTGCAACACTTATTTACAATTAATAGCCAAATACTTACCAATTTATGTAAGTTATATACTAAATTTGTACAATATCACTGGGGAGTGTTATAAGTTTAACAGGATTATGAGTCCGCTGCTCTAACCAACTGAGCTAAGGGCCCAATAGCCAAATAATAGCCAAATTATGTTAAAAAAGGGACTATACAGGCAAACATCAGGCTATATATATTTTCGCAAGATGATTGAAGGCAAGCGATATATAATAGCATCTCATACAAAAAACGAACGTACTGCTAATAGCTTGTTTAATAGACTTGAAGCAGAAGCTATACGTTTACATTATGACGACAGTCACAATAAATTACAACAAATTTCTTTAAATAACCTTATGAAACTATGGCTAAAAAATAGCCAACATTTAAGTAAGCATACAATAAGAACCTACAAATGGGGAATGGAGACATATATAAAAATGAAGGGAAACATAACAGGAATGAGTGAAGATGGTAAAGCTAATGTTAGGAGGTCTGCAAGGGCTTGTATTAATTTTGGCATCAAGAAAGGATACAATGTGAAGAAGCATATGCCTGAAGGTAATTTTAGATCAACACCTAGAGAAAGAATAGCAACCAAAGAAGAATTAGATAAACTATTATCTACTACAGGTCTTTTTGGAGATTACATGAGATTTATAGTGTATACTGGAGCTAGAAGATCTGAAGCATGTAGTGTGTTATTATCTAATTACAACAGAGAAGAAGGATATGTAAGTGTATGGGGTAAATCTGGACATAGGCTTCTTAGAGTTACAGAACAAGCTTCTGAGTTTATAAGAGATTTTAATATATCTCCAGGAGTATGTTCACATTTAATGATTGAAGTAAGGAGCAAGTTAAATATAACTGATTTAACATTGCATGATCTTAGAAGGACTTTTGGAACTAACTATTTAATTAATGGTGGAACAATGGCCGAACTGTCGGTTTTGCTCGGCCACGATTCCATTACTACGACTGAGAGACACTATGCGTTCCTCAAGGTGCGAAATATTAAAGATTTCAAACTTTAAGCTTGTCCAATAAGTGCTACTTCTACAGTAGCCTCATTAGTGTTTAAGGTATAGTCTGTTGCTACATGCAATTTGACATCACCTCCGTTACCGCCTGTACCAACTCCGTTTAATGGTATACATACTGCTTCCCCTGCTGCAATGGATGCCAATGCTGTAGTACCATAAGTTATAATTAAATTACCTGTAGTGCCTTTCATAGACTTGAAGTGTACATATACTGCGGCAAGTTCTCCAGATCCTGGAGCCGTTCCTGCTGTCTGGGTAAACCCTGCAACAAAACAACTTGTAGTTGCTGTGGCTGTTTCAGCAGAAATAATACCTTCATAGCTTTTACATTTAGCAGAATCATATACAATGTTTAAAGATCCACCTTTAGATCCAACATTCTTATCTGCAGCCATAATAGAATATGCAATGCCTCCTTCAGTTTTGTCAATATCAATCTGAGCAGAGTAGCTACCCTGAATGATTAATTTATTCGCCATCATTATCTCCTTGAGTTATTTCTTTTGGTCTTTCGATTGTGTTTAGTGCATTCTCACTAAATCCTTTAAATACTGCTCCTTGTATTTGGGTTACGGTTGTTTTATTCTTATCTTCGAGATCCAATATGTCTGAAAGTTTGAAAAGCGCCTTAAGTCTAACGTCTGCTTTGTCTGCATCATCTGCTTCACTTTTGATCCCTTCCAATACATATTTATCATCTATACCTAACTCCTTACATACAGGTTTAAGTTCTTCTTTCATAGTTTGTGTGATCCTCTCTGTTTTTAATAGCTTTGTAGATTGCTCTTTAGCATACATAACATTATTTGTTTTAAATGCACGAAGATATGCTTGACTAGGGCTCATACCTCCAGCCATAAACTGACAAAACAATATCTCATGCTTTGTTGCATCTTTACGCTCTAGAATAACTCTTTCAGTATCCTTGCCAGAGATCGTCCACCTGTTTTCCCGCAGAGATGTATCCATCTTAGCTTTTGGCGTACACATGAACGTCCCTGTGCAAGTCCCCACATAAGAGCGTGTTTTACTCTTACCCCTCCTAGTTTTCATCTCTCCCCTACGAAGTATTTGAATGAAACATCCATCATCTGCTTTAACCCAATCTCCTACTTGAGCTTCTTTCCAGTCTGGATAAATAATTGTACCTGGCGGTAACTCTTCTTTATCGTCATATACTAAATGATATGTATTAGATATTTTATATTTTCTCATCTAAGTCCACTACCTCCACGTTTTCTACCACGATGCTTTTTTCCTTTACGACTTCTCTTTAATTCCTTTTTGGGGGTAAAAATGGGAGAAAATGAGGGTAGCTCTTCAATGCTTAATAACGATGATATAATGAGTGCCTTAATCATACGTTTCTCGTACGCGCGCGCATTATTATAATATATATTATAATATCTCTTATAATATATATATTAATATTTATTATATACCATACTCCCGTAAGGGAGTATGAGTATTGTAATATATATTCTAATATAGGTTTTAATATCAAGCCTCACCTACCTCATAACATTCAGCTATAAGTCTTAACACTGCTTGATCAAAATACTTAGACACATCTATTCCCATAACCTCTACCATCTCTATCTCTGGCTCATAATCTTCAGCGCTATTATCCTCGTTAGCAACATCAACGGTCTCAATTAAGTATTCTACCTCATCAGTAGCATCATCATATTCAATTGTTAAATGATATATTTTCTTCATGGGAGTAATATGTTGGTCATGACATGGGCAAAAGCAAGGAAAGGTTTCAAAAATTGTGCAATTTTGATATACGTCCTATATATTCGACCTATCCCCTATTTGAATGGGAATCGATTTCCCAATTGCGTTAATTCTTATTTCAAATAATATAATATAGGAGGTTCATAATGAATCGTATCAAGATGTTCAAAACAACTAGCAAAGCAGGAAACCCTATCTACTCATCACTAATGAGCCAAGATACAAGCTTAGGTCGTCTCTTCCAAGGTGGCACACCAAACGAGAAGCCATACTTCATCTCAATAGATATTGACCCTACTGGCCTACCAGCCACTATCCTAATGGACGTGAATACTGGTCAATGGGAAGATGCTTCCGCTGGCGCTTCAGCACCTGTTCAACAAGCTACACAGCCTTCTGTATAGCATCCAA
>TARA_R100000655_G_scaffold27935_1_pt1 | contig 14811 bp, 17 predicted proteins | sample TARA_R100000655 | Tara Oceans TARA_R100000655 (sample SAMEA2622497) | marine metagenome | biome: marine biome (ENVO:00000447); feature: deep chlorophyll maximum layer (ENVO:xxxxxxxx); material: "saline water (ENVO:00002010), including plankton (ENVO:xxxxxxxx)" | depth 90 m
ACCTACAGTTACCCTAATTCAAGGGTACGATTACCCCTTTAAAGAAGGCAATCTCATGGGACGTGGGCAGAAGTTCCACAGTGATTTTTCCTACAGACGTGCTATAATAATAGGAGATGATAGCAATATGCGTAGGACACAGCCGTCAAAATGACTCAGGAGCCTCTTCTGTAGATGGGACAACTGAATATGATTATAATTGTGATCTAGCTAACCTAATATCTTCTAATTGTAATCAAGAGGTAAGAGTATATAACGCATATCAAGGTAAAGGTTACACAGGGGCTATGCGGTGGTTAGCTAAAAAACTGCGTAAGGATAAAGCTGAATTTGCTGTTGAGTTGCATTTTAATGCTGCTAGTCCAAAAGCTACAGGACATGAGTGGTTGTATTGGCATACAAGCTCTAAGGGAAGGCTGTTAGCTAGGTCTCTACGGGACTCTATGGAAGACACTTTTCCTTTGTTTACTAGTCGTGGTATTAAATTTAGACGGAAAGGACATAGAGGTGCTGGTTTTTTAAGGTTAACACACTGTCCAGCCGTTATCGCAGAACCTTTTTTTGGATCTTGTAAAGACCCTGATTGGGACTTAGCTGTCAATCATAAAGAAGGAATAGCTAAGTCAATTGCAGGTGGAATTTCATTATATAAAGATTTGGTATCTAAGTGGTAAAAAGAAATGACAATTCCAAAAGTAATCACTATAGGTGGTCAAAAAGTCAAAGTTAAGTTTGAGCCTTTTAAAGATTACGGTGGATACACATTTGGACAATACTTTCACGATGATAAGTTAATTCAATTAAATACAGATTTAACTGATGAAGATATTATAGAGACTTTAAGGCACGAAATGATGGAGGCATCTTTGTTAATTTCAGGTGTTGGTTTTTCTGAAAGGTATGAACAAGAAGCTGTTGTTCGATGTATGGAAGAAATATTTTTCCCTGCCTGGGAGAGTGCTTTTAAAAAAATTAAAATTTAAATGGGCAACAAAAAAAGGTTTAGTGTTTCTGACGACATCGTTGTATATACTCCAACTAGTGATGATGTTGGCCTAGCTCACAAGAGGTCTTGTGAAATGGGTATACTACCAGGTTCTTACATGAGAGGCATGGGTAGGATGACAGGTTGTTTAGGTGAAATAGCTGTTAAAACTTTTTTACCTAGAAGCCGTTTTGTAGGGAATAAAATTTACGACTATGATATAACTTATAAAAAACAAAAAATAGAAGTTAAATCTAAAAGTTGTGGTGGCATACCAAAACCTGAATACAATGCTTTTGTAAATTGCAAAGAAAATTTTGAATTTAAAAATGATTTTTTCTTTTTTACAAGAGTTAAACGTGATTTTTCTTTTGTATATATTGTAGGGTGGATACCTACTAAAACTTTTTTAAAAGAATCTTCCTTTGTAAAAAGGGGAGAGTCAGATGATTCTGGTTTTGTTTATAAATCTTCAGGCCGTTGTATAAATATTTCAGATTTAAACTTTGCAAAAGATTTTATACATTAGTGTGTATAAATAAAGGGCTGGACTCCCCTAAATTTACAGCTTCATAATTACTTTTTTCTTCTAAATCATAAACCATTTCCATACACTCTTTACGTTTATGCTTTGACATAAAATGTTGTTCACATAGTTCTATACTATAAACAGCTCTCATTTCATTAACATCTATGCCTATAAAAGCCCTTCCCATATCTTTTATAAGATAAATTGTACTTACTTCATTAGATTCTACTAAGTCTTCAACAAATTCTTCTACTTCTTCATCACTCATTTTAATTATCTTTAACGGTTACTGGTTCTTTATCTATATCGTATTTTTGATCAAGGTCAATCTCCCATATTTTACCTCCCCCAAACCCAATTGATTTAATCGGCCTAGCACTTTTGTTATGTGCACTTGTCTCTTCTAATGTTAAAAAACCTCTCCGAACAAATTCCATACTACCAGAGACACCTATGTTTCTACCTCCATTAAATTCAAGAATACTTCCTTGAAATTCTGTTAAAGTCCCTCTCCATATTGGGTTAGTAAAATACTCTCTTGCTCTTTTAACAAAAAACTCAACAAGTTCAGCCACTGTTGATCTACTAGAGTTGTCATAGGCAGCTGACTCAATTGTTTTATCAATATAACTAGCCACCCCAAACCTTGAAGCTCCTTGGATCTCTTTAGGTATTTCCCAATCAATAAGCCACTTAGCAAAAAAAGGTAACTCATTTCTTATTATTTCCTCTATTTCAGAATTAGGGGGAAATTTGCTTGTAGCTTTTGGACTTATCCTAAGTGCCATTAGCTTATCTTTATTGCTAGAATCTAAAGCAGGTATAACTGATAAGCTGTTCGCATCCATATTCAAAGACATTATAACTCTACCCGTCCAAGGAACCGAAACAGCGTCTACATATTTAGCGTGGTATTCTATCCTTGGATTAGCAACACTCCTTTTTATCAATTCAGTAGCTCTTCTTTGATCTTGAAAAGAAGCCGCTGATGTTGTGTCATCTATAACCCAAGCAGCCACTCTAGCTAGATCTTTATTGAAATTTGTCTGACCACTTAAATAATCAGAAGCATCTGCAAAGCCACCCACTAATGCGCTTATGACTCTATTAGAAAGTAAACTTTTACCTTTATTGGTTTTACCAACTAATAGTAATGCCTGCCCTTGAACAAATTCTTTTTGTAGCACAGCCATATAAAACCTTTTAAGCCATGCATAAAAATAAAACTTTGTTTCAGTAGCACCATTAGCAAATAGCTGACTTAACCATTTATCTAAGAATGGCCAATTATTAGGGTCACCATGTTCAGCAGGTTGTATTGGTGAAATATTTGCGTTATTTAAAATCCTGTGACTATTATATTCAACAACTCTTTCATCACTAAAAACAACAGGAGCTACCTCATCAATCCTATTCTGTTTAGCTATTGTCAAAACCGCTGCTTCCATTTCAGATAATGGTTGACCTCTTCTTGGTCTAGGTGAAAAACCCGCCTGCCTTAACTCTAGACAAAGCTGATCTTTAGGAATTTGCTGAGTAGATCCATGATTTAAAGTGTAGTAATTTTTACCATTAAACCAGTAAAGGTCTAAGAGCTGACCCATTTTTCTAGTTTCATACTCCTCAACAAACTTAGCTCCAAATATATCCCTCCATGTAACAATCCCTTTACCTGCTCTATCACTATAACAGACAACTCCGTCATCAATTATTTCACAACCATCTCTTTCAATCCCATCATCAATCCAAAACAAAGGACCACGAGCACCGACAACGAAGTCACCACTCCACCTACCAGGAAACTTTTCATTAACAGCTTCTGCAACTACGTTTATTGGTATTGAGCTTCCTGATGCTTGTGGGGCTTTTTTATTTACTGCTTTTAAAAGACAAGTTGTATAAACCTCCTTTTTAATAGGCTCCCCAACTTTTTTCCATTCAGACCCAAGTTCAAAGTATTGGTTTGGTCTGTAAGAAGCAACATCAAAACCTGCAAAAACACGATCCACATCAATGTGCTGTCCTAATTTTTTTATAAAAGAATCATAAAGCTCCGCATCAATAGGTAGTACCCCCTCAAATTCCCAAACTAGTCTTATATACCCTGATTGAGTTTTAGATCTCCATGTTGGGCAAAGATCTTTACATTGTGCTTTTATAAGTTTATCAACAATGTCCCAGTCTACGGGAGCATCATAGTCAGCAACAATACCCATAACTTTATTTACAGGATTTTCTGAAGAAATCCTTACATTAGGATTATCCCCCTCACACATAGAATAAAAAACATGAGTGGTCTTAGAGTCACCACACCACTCTCTAAACTCTGCTTTAGTTTTAAATTTTGGTTTGTCTGCACCAACAATACTAAATATTTCATCTGTGCCTTTTGCTTCTTTGCTTTTGTGATTCTCAATATATCTATATTTCATTTTTCGTATTTCTTTAATATTTTGCCTTCTGCGTCTAGAGGTAAGTCTGATATCCAACTAGGTGCTTGTTTCATAATGTTTAAAACATCATCTAGTGTTTGCTTTGATTTATCTTTAGTTGCTTCGACGATAACTTCATCGTGTACATGGAATATTGTTTCCATGTTGTTGTTTTCTATTCTAAGGAGAATGTCAGAAAAAACTTCTCTAGCTAAAGCTTGCGAATAGTTCTCAGCTAGGAGACCTCCCCAAAGACGTACGGGGACTTTTTTAGATCCTTTATAAATTGTAGCTATAAAAGTCCTCCTACCATTTTGAAGAACTGTTTTTATTTTACCATAATTAATGTACCTACCTGATGGTAATTCTAATTTAAATTCTCTATTAGTTGAGTATGCAACATGCATTTTACGTTGGAGTCTGTTCCAAAGCCCACAAACTTTATTCATTTTTAACCTATACAAACCAACTGCTTTAGTAGCTTCCTCTACAGACATGTTAGATATGATTGCAAATTTATTTGCTGATGCCCCATAACCACAACCTAAAACCATCTGCTTTACCATGTGCCTAAGTTTAGGATTGTTATCTTTTAAAGGCCCTTGATCTTTACGCCACTTACCAAACCTTATTGCAAAAGCTTCGTATATATCATCACTGTTTTTTATCTCCTCTAAACTTTCCCAATCATTAGCTAACCAGCAAAGTGTCCTGACTTCAATTTGAGACAAATCAGCTACAATAAGTTTACTACCTTCTGAGGGTGCTATTAAACTTCTAAGATTCACACCAAATATTTCACCTCTTGGTAAGTTCTGTAAGTTTAAATTACCCCCACTTCCACTAAACCTACCTGTGTGAGCCCCCATATACATTAAACCACCATAGTACCTACAGTCTGGCATTGTGGCATAATCAAAAGAATCTAGTTTTCTTTTAAGTGCATTAATTCTCCTGTAGTCTCTAACAGAAGCTACCCAAGGATACTCTTCGGTATTTTTATCAATCCAAATATTAGCCTCATCGCTTGATAAGGCTAAACTTGCAGGTGGTTTTATATTATTTTTCCTACACTCTTCATTAAAAGCTTTTCTTGATAAGATGGGACTTTCTTGTATCCAAGGTATTTTATTTTCAGTTTCAAAACGAAGCTCTGCTATACTTTCTTTTTGTTTTTTTAGCAGTTGTGTATCAATTGGAATCCCCCGTTGAACTATATTCCTATTAACTCTAGATATATCCCTTTCAAACTGAGGCCATTTACTCTCTAGTTTTTTCCATATATCTAGACATAGTTGTGAATCTTTAAGAGCATAATCTAAAACATCTTTCCTAAAAGATTCATCCATGCTTTCCCACCGCTTACCTAACATTAAGTTTCTAGTTTCTTTACTAATTTCAAGGTCAAACAAAACTTGCGATGCTCCTTTCAAAGAGCGTGGCAAATCGCAGAAGGCGCATAAGTCTGCTGTACAATGCCATTCTGCATAGTTTGTGCTATCCCACAAACCCTCTTTAACCCCATATAAATAAAGAGTTTCATCGAATGATGCGTTGTGGGATAGCACTCTGTTACCCCCTAACAGAAACCAGTCAAAATCTTTTGGGTGACCAACAAACTCTGTACCATCATCACCTACGACAGAAACCATGTAAGCATCAAAGCTTGGGTGTGAGAAATAACCTAAAGGCCCAAGTGTTTTAATCGAGCATTCTTTATCATAATATGTTTCAAAATCTAATGCGTAGGTATTCATATCTTTGGGGTTGCCCCAACAACTTTAAGAGAAAGCAAAAAAACTTAAAGTTGTTGGAGCCTAAGAAGGCACCGAAGGGGAAAACGAAAAAGCCCTTGATGCCAGATTGTTATTCAGTTTCTTTCCCTGAATCAACAGTCTCCTGCGATTCATCTTTTTCCTCTTCTATATCTAACTCTTGCTGTTCTGGTTGTTTTTTCATTTCATGAACAGAAGCTGCGATATGTTCGTAGACAATTTTCATGTCTTCTTTCTTAGTAGAAGTTTCATCTATGATTTGAGAATATGTAGAAATAAGATTTTCTATCTCATCAAGTTGATGATCTAACACTTCTATAATTTTATCTCGTGTATAATAAGTTGTGTCTTCCATTATACTTCGTTGTACCAGTTTGATTCTTTATACCAGTCATCAAGCCACTCCATAGCTTCAGCAGAAGCATTTGTTTGGCCATCCTTAACCCTTGCACTGAGTGATGGGTAAAAATAACTTCCCCCAGATGTAAGTTTGAAAGTCCACAGCTTAGAAGCTATGTCATTTCCTACTCTTCTACCACGAGTTTGCTTATATACAGGGTGCCACATTCCTTTGTACCCAAAGTTTTGTGTTCTTAGTATTCCACCAGCCCATTTATTATCATCCATATCATATTCAAATGCCTCTTCATCACAGGTATTACCCTCTTGATATGGGAAAAATAAATCAAACTCGCAACATTCGATAATTTTTCTAGGTTTGTCAGATGGTTCCTTCTCTTCTCTGTTCCACCTCTCGACATCTGCAATAAGAACTTTAGCTTCTTCTTCTGTCCAAACAGTCCTACCTGGACCATGCTTATCCCAATCCGTTTGTTCAGCCCAACCTTTTTTATGTGCTCCAACTAGAACGGCTGTTTCTTCTTTAGCTGTAGTAATTACAAACTCTTTTTTTACAAAAAGGTTTCCAATATCGCTCGGCTCCGCAAACTGTGAAGTCGGCTGTCTTATGTTTAATCTATCTAATTGTAGATCATTACTAGGTTTAAAAACAACATCAAGGTTTGCTACTGGTTCAACAATTGCATTTTGTGTCGATTCTATTATTTCTGTTTTTATTTTTTTTGTTTTAGTACTCATTTATTTTATTTTATTTTAATGTGTATCTTGTTTCAGATACATCTATTATGGAAGCTTCAGTTAAAGCATCCATAAAATCTCTAGATCTCTGACCTTTCTCCCCATCAGGGGCTAGTCTACCTACCTCATCAGATATTTTTTTCAAGGGAAAGTTAGCGAATCTGATTACATCTTCTTCATCTAAGTTAAATTCTTTAGCTAGCTCAACTAGTTTTTGATTGTCTATACACTTACGGCTAGCTCCCATGCTTTTTAGTTTCAATGTAGGAAACTCCATTCCCTTTTTTGCTTCGTCTACGGCAACTGATTTAATTCTGCTAGCCCAGTTTGTAACTATTTTAGCTATACTCCAGAGTTGTTCTAAAGTTTGTGGATCTTTAGGATCAATTATATCTGTTTTAGGGATAGCACTTTCACTAACACGATGTGCAATTTCCAAAGCAACATTTCCTAAAGCAGGGCATTTTTCCTCGTGTTTGCAGAACCTACAATTAATGTTTGGGTTTAATCTATCTATATCAGGAACGTCATCTTCCCATTGAGGTCTTATAAGTTCTCCTGATTTTATAACATATGACAAATCTTTAACTACTTTTGATAACCCTTCCCTTGTGAATGTTCCAGATAAAACCTCATTTCTAGCAGGTATGTAGAATACAAAAATGATTTCATTTAACTTTTGAAACTTTTGAAAGGCTCCTGTGCTGTACGCTTTTGCTTGCCAGTTTTCTGTGGGTTCATCAATAATACTAATACCTGTTTTATAGTCACCCATAACGGCTTTGTCGTCATCATACAAAGTTATCCTGTCACAAGTCCCCCACGTTTGAGTACCATTTAATTGAACGTCTACCTGTATCTCATTGTGATCAATACGCTCTACATCACCTATAACTTCATCTAAAAAATTATCTTCCTGTTCGACAGTTTTTTCATAGAGCATGACCTCCTCTTCATTATGCAACGCAGAGGGGTCACGAATTTCTAAAGCTTCGTGGATGCGTGTTCCCTTTTCTGCTGCTGCGTTTGTTCCACTACGTCCTGTGTAACCTGAGCAGGCTGCAACGTATTTAAGGCTAGATGGTGAGAATTCTGCGTGTCCTCTGCTACTATGATCTGGTTGATTATTCATTATAATATCTAGTAGTAAACCACTGATTATATGTTTGAGGTTCCGCAGCTGCATCCCACTCCCGTTGTTTTTTAATTTTTTTAAAATTTTTTATATACTTAATATCATCATCACTTAAATCAAACCATTCACCCCGCCCTCGTTTAGCGCGAAAATGTGAATGTAACTCTTTTTCATCTTCATTAAATCCCTCAAATGAAAATAAACATTCAATTTTTGGTGTTCTCGCTCCAAGTGTTTTTTCTCTTTGAATGATATGTTTCGATCTCCCTATTTTGTGCATACCACATGCGTGGTCTACCATAAGGTATATGTTTGTTTCTTTACCACGTTTTGTTTTAGACAAGCGCACTACAATAGGTTCTTTTTTAAATTCTATTAAATAATTTATATATGATATATGATTGTCTAATTCTTCCCTTCTATAATATTCTTCTGTACCCCACTCATTAAAAGTAAAAAAACCTTTAGCTTTGGCAATTTTCTCACGATCTATCTCCTCTTTGTAGTCGGGTAGTTCAAAAATTTCTTTTAGTTCATTAATGCTCATAGCATGCCATTTTTCTTTTTCAGGGTCAGCATGCTTAATATTTGTATGTTCTGGTTGATTATCCATGTAGTGCTTCTAGATTTTTTATTTTACTATTTATTGTTTTCATTACCCTTTCCTCAACAGAACCAGCAGCTACTAAAACTTTTTGTATAGCGTCTGATTTAGCCCCATTCCTATGTATTCTCCCTAAAGTTTGTAGGTGGTTCTTTGCAGAAAAACAAGGACTGATAAGGCTTACCCTTGGCCTATTCCCATTTATATCATGTAAAGAAACACCAGTACCACCTGCTGCGATGTTGCACACAATCAAATGTTCTTTGTCTTTTTGAAAATCATCAATTGCTCTTTGTCTTTCATCAGCCGTTTGATTGCCTTGTATACTTGGGCAATTAAGTTTTTCACATAACGCTGCAAGAGAATCAGCAAAATTCACAAATATGACTACAGAGTTTCCTTGCTTAACAAGATCTTCTGCAATATCTACAAGGTCTGGAACTTTAAAGGATTCAGCAAGTTGCCTAGCTCTAAGTATATCAACTATAGCAAACCCACTATTTTCTAAAGACTTTTTGTCTAGTATGAAGGCTTCAATAATTGCAGGCGTTATACCTAACTCTTCATATGATTTTATAATATCTTTAGTTTTACTAAATTGAGTTGGCTCTACAAAAACTCTATTGTCCCTAAAAGAATCTGGAAAGTCTTCAACAGTCAACTTGTGACCTGTTACACCATATATTTCATTTTTAACATGTTGTAATTTTTCACGGCTAATTAACCTCCACTGATTCCATTGGTCTTGAGCACAGCCATTTTGCAACATCCAAGAAAACCAATTTCGTTTTAAACCTTCTGTCTTATTAAGACTATGTAGTCCTAACATATATCCTATAGATCTCATCTCTGTAGGATCTTCACAAGCCGTTGCACTTAGCCCATGTACTTTGTACCCTTGTTGTACTAATGAAATGAGTAGTTGTGCATTTTGTGTGAATGGTCCTTTTGCCTTATGTATCTCATCTACAATAATCAAAGTGTCTTTAGGTAAATGCCACTGCATTATTTTCTTACCTCTTTTTGTCATGAAGGGTTTTTTACCCCTACGAATAAGCTCATAGTTAATGACAAAAAGTAGTTTATCTTTAGGTATGCCAAACTCTTCTAACTCCCTTGTCCATGAAGGTATAACGGCTTTTGGGCATATTACAGCAACATGACAATCAAGTTCTTTAGCTATAAACGCTGATACTACAGTTTTACCAGTACCTACACTTGATGTATCAATGGTATTGTTACCTTTCGACAAAGATTCTAGGAAAAAGCAAGCAGCCTCCGCTTGCTTAGGGTAAAGCGTTTTCATTTGTCTTGCTATACCATATTGGGAAAGACGTGTCTAATCTTTTTTATGCCAATCTTTAACAAACTTTTCTGATTTCCTTATGTAGCAGGCTATTAAATAAGCATCCACCATTCCATCATGAGCCTTAGAACATCGTTTACTTTTTAGCCAACACTCTTCAGGAGCTAATAGGTTGGCTACACCTAATGCAGCTTTCTTTGTATCATATGGAGGTGATAGGTGCCCTAGCATAGATTTTTGCCAATTGTGTACTTTAACACAACGCACATCCCATTGTTTAGTTTCTGCCATACCTAACAATTTACCGAAAGATATTCCCATAGACCTTACGGCTTGAGAAGATTTAGCGTGGTGTAATGGCTCTTCTATTGCGACAGTAAACTGACTAGGAAAAGGGTCACACCCTAAGATCCATTGATAAACTTTATAAGTATCGATTTCTCTTTTCTTACAACGATGCAGTGTTGGCATTACTGTTTTAGCTATGACAGCCCCTGTTTGTTTTGATATGGCTACTAGACCCCCATTAAGACCATTATCTATCCCTATAATCATAACCCTATGATATCTCTTTCTCTAATTAAAAGACCATCACCTTCTGAGGGCACAAACACAGAAATATTTTTATCTAAAAGTTGAAGATAATAAATTTCTCTATAGCTACTTGGAATTACTAAATAGAAAACACCTAACTGAGTTACATTGCCAAACTTAAAATCTTTGTTTGGAAGATCTTCTCTAATAGCAACTAAAGGATTTTCTACCTTAACCCTATTCTGAAACATTTGTGATTGGCTCATCATCTAAGAAGACAGGTGTTGCATCTCCCATGTCTGTTTGTAAGTATTCATATTCATATCTCTTTCGAGCTTCTTTCTCACTTATTTCAAAATTCTTCTGTAAGTACTCAAGCGTTAACTGCTTCGAGTAACATGCTACAGGTGGCCTGCCAAAGGTTTCAACTGTACCTATAAAGGCATCATTCAAACCTGAAAATTGTATGGTAAAATTATCTGGGTTTTCATAAGAATTATTATCCATCATTTTTTTCTTCTAATGTTTCAACATCAATAATTTTTACATCTTGTACCTTTGGCGAGTCTTTTTTAGATCCATTCAAGATAGATATATCAATGTGCATGCTTCCTGCAACACCTGTCTTTTTATCAATGTTCAAATTCCTTCTTATCATTTGATCCAGAACATCTAGATCTTTAATTGTTCTAGCGTGTTTTATATTCTTTAGGCTTTGCTTTAGTAATTGGATTCCAGAAGCTGCCATATACGCTTGATACTGTTCTGCTGGAGAGCTCTGTGCTTCAGCTAATTCTTCAATATCTTTAGTCTCTTGTACTTTTTCGTCATGCGTTTTTATACACTCCTCTAATTTTTCTTCAGCCTCATTTTTAACTTCAATGTCTTCTTCCTCAAAAGCTTTCTGAAGTGCTTCATCTTCTTCTACCTTTTTATTTTTATCATACCTACTTGTTTTAGCCATAACACCAGCACTTCTTAACCATCTACGTACGGTGCTTACATGAATGTTCAGCTCACGAGATATACTTACAACCTTATAACCATCATTATAAAGTTGTATAGCTCTGTGAAGTAGTTCAGCTTTCTGCTTAATCTTGCTCAATCTATATAATTATACTATTTTTATACATATAATCAAGTTCTATGGCTAGCACACTACATGTATATGAACCTCGAATAGATCCAACTACTAAGAAGATGGATGTTGGAGGTTTACTTATATCACCAACAAACACACTAACAGCTCTTTTATATGGGCTGTCTCATCACGATTCTAACAAAGCAAAAGAATATTATTTTTGGAGACTTTGCGATATCTTGTGGAATAACGATGACTTACCAGAGAAGATGATGGTTAAACATCCTTGGGCAGAGGATATGATCAAAGCAGTTATCCGTAATAAGTATGTGGCAATAGGTGGTGCTGCTTCGTCTGGTAAATCACATACAATGGCTGCCTGGGGTATACTTAACTGGTTAGCTGCTCCAAGAGACACACTAGTTCTTTTAACATCAACCACGTTACGTGAGGCTCGTAAACGTATTTGGGGATCTGTAATCAGTTTATTGTCTGTTATTGAAGGTGCCCCATTAAAAGTAAGAGATTCTATTGGTAATGTTGCTTATATAAATGAGCAGGGGAACTTAATAGAGCGAGCAGGTTTATCTTTGATTGCTGCTGAACGATCTAAAACAAGGGAAGCCGTTGGTAAATTTATTGGAATAAAGCAGAAGAAAGTAATTCTTATTGGGGATGAGCTCGCTGAATTAAGTGAAGCTATACTACAAGCAGGACTATCAAACTTATCAAAAAACCCTTCATTTCAGTTAATTGGCATGTCTAACCCATCTAGTAGGTTTGATGCTTTTGGTGTTTGGAGTGAACCAAAACATGGTTGGGATTCAGTAGATACAAATATTGATGATAAATGGAAAACTAAATGGGGTGGTCAGTATGTGCGTTTTGATGCAGAAAGAAGCCCTAATATCAAAGCTGGAGAGACTGTATATCCTTGGTTACCAACGGCAGAAAAGTTAGCTGAAGATAAAGCTTTATTGGGTTCAGAATCAAGGGGTTACATGCGTATGGTTCGTGCTGTTTTCTTTGATTCGGATGAGACAGATGGTATTTATACGGAGGCAGAAATAACTCGTTCAGGATCAATGGGGTCTGTTGAATGGTCTGGTACACCAATACCGATTGCTGGTTTAGACCCTGCTTTTACTAATGGTGGGGATAGGACAATACTATATACAGGACTAGTTGGGTATGATAACACAGGTCAGTATGTGGTTGAGTTGCAAGATTCAATACACATTAATGACGATGCCACCAACAAAGCGGTCCCCCGCACGTACCAAATAGTTCGTCAGGTGAAAGACATATGCTTGAAGAAAGGTGTTCAGGCTCAAGATCTTGCGGTTGATGCAACAGGTGCTGGTGCTCCTTTTTGCGACGTTCTAGCTGGTGAGTGGTCAGATCAAATTCTAAGGGTTTCTTTTGGTGGTAAGGCATCAGATCAACGGGTTTCTTCTAATAGTAAACAAAGAGGGCAGGAATTATACATGAATAGGGTCAGCGAACTTTGGTTTGTTGGCAAAGAGTTAATGCGAACAAAACAATTTTTTGGCATTACTAATGATTTAGCTCAGGAAATAACGGGTAGGAATTATGATATGGTGAAGGGATCTAGTTTGAGAATGAAGATTGAGTCTAAAGTAGAGTACAAATCTAAGTTTGGTAAGAGTCCTGACTTAGCTGATGCGGCTTTTTTATGTCTTGATTTAGCCCGACAACGTCACGGCCTTGTGGCAGTAGACCCACCTGAAGACAATTCTTTAGGAACTAGGGTAGCAAAGAAACGCACGATTAAAAAGTTAGCTTCAATACTTACTGTAGATACAATATAAGTACTACGTATTTACGATGTATATGAATTTCAATTTGACATCCTACATAAAAGTTTCCCCTGCAAGCGTATGTCATTTGTTCTGTTAGTAGAATAAATGACATACGCTTTATAGAAAATATTTTATAGTAGTGGTTTGGTTTCCAAGTTAGCTAGTTGAAAAACTCAATAAAAAGATTAAATTTACTATTATGGCTTTAAATTATAAGGATCTAACTTCTAAAGAAAAAGACAACTATGCTTCACAGGTTGCTAAACAGTTACAACGAGCTTTCAGGACTAAACTAGGTGTAACAGGACCTATAAGTGGTACGGATGAAAAAGCCGTATCTAGTATTCTTAAAGATTTAAGGGGGATAGGTTCTTCTGACTTAATAAATAGAATTTCAAATGCTCGCCAACTTATTGATAATAAAGGGAGGGTTTCAAATAAAAAATATTTTCCTGATGGGTTGCGAGAAGCTTTAAAAAATGAGTATTCAGGATCAGCAGAAGATAACATTCTTCGTCAATTTGGATATGCTTCAGATAAACTATTTAGAGATTCAGAAGATGAAACTTTTTTAAGGAGAAAAGGTTTAGATACAGATAAGTCTTATTTTGATTTGCTTGGAGGTATTAAAAAAGGCACCTCTACTGGTAATATTCCAGACACAATGCCTGTATTTGATCCTGATGTACAGAAAAGAGTAACAAGACTAGCCAACGAAGCAACCAACAAATCAATCGGTGAAGAGCTGGGTAAAATGATGCAACAAAAAGCTAGCTCAGGCTCATCAACTTCTGATCCAGCTCCAGCTTCAGGCTCAGGCTCATCTCCAGGCTCAGGCTCATCTCCAGAGGATCTTAGTAAGCCAGAGGATATTAGTAAGAGAAAGTTTACTGGACCCTATTTAAATAGTCTGTTTCCCGATGAATCAAACTATCAAACGATGACAGCACGTCAACTTATTAATGCTGGTCTAGCCAACAAAGATCAAATTCAAAATTATAAAAATTTCCCTAGTGTGCGAGGAGAGAATAATGAAGTATCAGAACAACAAAAGCAAATAGCCAAAAGATTACAAGGCACAAGCGACCCTGCTAAAGAAGTGTTGTCACAAAAAGATAAGATTGCCCGTATTAGATCTAACTTTGCAAATAAAAGACAAGCAGACTTCCAAACTCAAAAGAACAAGAGTAGGCAATTTGTTGATGAGATTCTTGATGACCCTCGTCGCTGGAAGATGACGGGTTCTACTCCGTCAGGAGAAGGAAGGACTGTTAACCGTATGATGACTGGAGATCCATCAGGCCGTAGAGATATCCGCAGTGCTGCTGCACAGGAATCAGAAAGAGGTAGGAGAAGATTTTTTGATAATCGTAGGCGTAAGCGTGAAGCACGTCGTAATCGTCGTAACAATCCTGTTGCTATGAACACAAGAAATATGCCAAATAACTACACCGCATAATGGCCTTTTCATTACAAAGAGAGTCTAGCAAATTACGTAATGCTGCTAGG
>TARA_R100000655_G_scaffold39044_2_pt1 | contig 14784 bp, 26 predicted proteins | sample TARA_R100000655 | Tara Oceans TARA_R100000655 (sample SAMEA2622497) | marine metagenome | biome: marine biome (ENVO:00000447); feature: deep chlorophyll maximum layer (ENVO:xxxxxxxx); material: "saline water (ENVO:00002010), including plankton (ENVO:xxxxxxxx)" | depth 90 m
TAATTTTATTTACCCACCTGCTTCATTGCAGTCTTATGTGCTTCATCAAAGGTCATCCCCTTGTCCATAAGTGCCTTCATTAGGTTGATATGTTTAGCTGAATGATGTTTAGCGTGTTTTTTGAACATCAATGCTTTTTGATATCTATTCATGTTTTACCTCAAATTATTTTATTGCAATCTATCTAGGAGTCACAATGGCACAGGTGACGGATGGGACCCGACGAGCGGGATGCCCCCGGACGCCAAAAATAAATAAATGTCTCTCGATTGTTTTGGATACGACTACCATTATATTTTTGGATGGATTTTGACCTCGTTCACTATGTTATCGAGTACCTCTCCTCTATAAATTATTACTAGTGGCAAAATCAAGTGCAATGTCTTAATCTACCTTACTATCTTGGTCGGTCGGCAAAAAAGTTGGACTCTCACTCTCCTTGATTGTACTTACTTTTTTAGGGTCGAGGGATACTTTTTCTGGCAAAACTATCACCCCTTGAATTACCTTTTGTTCTACTTCCATTTGCATTGCCTTTAAATCTGGAACCATCTTAGGTAATAGAATTCTCCATGCAGAAACTTGCCTTTTATCATTATCATTCATTGCAACATCAAATAACTTCTGAACTAATTCGTTCCTCTGAGGATGTAATCTCACCAAGTCCTTTACACTTGTTTTTGGTCGTCCTTTCGGATTACCACTAACACCTTTCACCCAATTACCTTTGTGCATCTGTTTTTTCTCTGTTTATTTTTTGAATGTATATATATATCGGAATGTTATACAACCACATAATTACCATAAAAATAATATTCCTTGACTTATTGTAGTGTTACACTATAACATTACTATATCATTTAATTAAATAACCTATTAAAAGGACGGCAAAAATGAAACAAATACAAATCACTAAAAAAATACTTGAGGAGTTTTTACCAATATCTTCATGGAGAAACTTTGAAGTATTACCAGAAATAGTTATAGAGTTTATCAAATACCACAACATTACACCAATTGAACATAATTGGTATCAAAGTGGTGGTGGTTGTTGTCATTATTTTCTCAGAGATAGTGATAAACATATTTGGAGTTTCCATTGTGCAGATGAAATAATAGAGTATTCATATAATAAATGGGATTCAATTGATGACTATTTAGAAACAGATGATGAACAACTAGAAGATAAATTGTATGGTTTTGGGTGGGAATGTGAAAGTCCAAATTATAATGAGAGACATAAACACAACCAATGGAAATTTGATTTTTATGTTCGACCACAATTAGAAGACAACCAATGTCACATCCATGAACAAAATGATGATGATTGTATTTTGTGTAATACAGATGAATTTAAAGTAGGTGATTTAGTCAAAATAAAAAAAGAACATGGTGTAGTGGGTAGTAATAATACACTTTTTTTCGAGTCTGTTTGGACAATAAAAAGAATAGATAAAGATTCTGTTGATTTACATGAAAAACGTAGAGGTGGTGTTAAAGAGGAATGTTTTTTTCTAAATGAACGTCCTTATTATGTAGAAAATGAAGTGGTAATAAATAACAAATTGGAAGGGTTTCCAATATCATTAATTGAACATTGTATTTAATAACAAACAAAAAAAGGAACGGCAATAAAATGAGTACACGAACAAACATAGTAGTAAAAGGTAATGACTCTGTTATCTATAAACATAGTGATGGATATCCAGAATATATTCTTCCGATAATAGTCCCATTCTTAAGGGTTTTTAAGAATAATCGAGGTAATGACCCAGAATATTGCATTGCATCGATTATAAGGGAATTTACAAGGCAAGAAATAATAACTAGTTCAGATTGGTACAAACAGATTGACAGAAATAGTGACGAGATACCAAGAGAATTTTGTTTTGGTTATGGAGTATCTGAACATATTCATGGAGACATCGATTATTTATATATAGTTGATTTAAAAAATGATGGTTGGGTAGATGTTTATGAAGTTGGTGCAAATGATAGGTTAATCCATGTTAAAGGAATCTGTTTAAAAAAGAAACTTGATGGTTCATCATTAGATATTGGGAGTTACAATGACTTAACACCAGAACAGAAAGAACATCACAAATCAAGGTTGGTTGGATCGATTCATAGTGGTTTAACGAGGGATTTCTTATATAATAATGGTTTGATAGAATACAGAAAAAATATAAGTGAATGGAGTACGGATGCAATTAATGAAGAAAGATGGATTATTCAAAATGAAATCATACCAGATATATTGGATACTTTAGAATTCAAAAAAGAACACTTTGATAAATTGAAATTATGTAATGATAAAATTAACATATGTTTTGAAATTCGAGATGAGAGGGGTGAATAAGGTTATCTGATGAGTCCTATCTGGACGAAATAGGGGATTTATTCCCCTATCATAACCAAATAAAAGGATGGCAAAAATGAAAAACAGAGTAACATTAAAACCAATTGAACTAAATGCAATTCAAATTGCATTACAAGGTGGAAAGGATTATTACGACTATCTAAAAGGGCAATTTCAAGATGATAGTTATGATTATTTAAACCAATGTTCAATTAAACAATTAGAAGACATTAAAGAGTGTTTAGGGTATGATTTAGATGGGTTGCATGATGAACTTAAATCTATGGAAGAAAACATGGTTAAAGGTTGGAAAGAAGAAGAGTACGAAGATTTTAGAGATAAATACGAATGGACAAAGTCTGCAAAAAAGAAAGTAGAAGAAACAATAAAAAACAAAGGGATAAATAAATCTTCAATTGAACATACTATACAATGTTTAAGAGATATTATAAATGGGGATGCATCTGTTCATAACATGGGTGGATTATCTGATTTTTTACTTGAAAATGCATTTAAAATTGATGATGGTAACAAAAACTACCTTTCAAGAAAAACAATGATTATTGAATCTTGTTTATGGTTAATAGATGTATTGGAAGACATTATTCACAGAGAAGATTACTCATTAGAGAAATATAATCTTGATTATAGGGTTGTTGATTGGTTAATAGGTTGTACAAAAGTGCAAGAGGAGTTATCTAATGAATAAACACATTGAATTAACAAAAAAAGACAAGTATTTATTTACTTGTGATGGTGGGAAAAATCAATTTTATGGTTATATCATTAATGATGATAAATGGAATGGTTTTGAAGTGCCATATTTCACTAGAGATGAGTTAATTAAGATTGAAAAAAGTTGGCATGATGATAACAATGCACCAAAAATAAAATTTGGCAAAAGGGTTATTAAATTTGCATATGAGAAATATAAAATTGCATCACATATGGAGTTTAACACAATCAAGGGAATTGATACTAAAAAATCAAATGGGGTGTATTTTGTGTATGAGAAAATATATCCACTAAATGGTTTGTGTTGGAAGAAGATTGAAATGGATGAAGTAGTAATTAGACTTAAAAGTAAGTCTGGTAGGGGTAAGATAAGTCATTTTGGTTTAGAGGCAAATAAATGAAATATATCCATCTTAAGAATCTTGAAAATGTGGTATTGGTTGGTACAAATGGCAAAAAGTACATCAAGTACAATTTTAGATATATGCACCAAGGTAGGACTAAACGTATTTCACTTGGAACCGAACTAAATAGTACCACTTCGGACGTAAAAATCCGATATAAGATTGCACAAACGAAGGCACTAAATCTTCAATTAGGGTTTGAGGTCTCTGTGCCGGGATCCAGGGACCAATCTCCCCGGAAGGAACCAGTCCTTCTGGCAAAAGTCTTTGATAAATGGGTAAACATAAATAAAAATAGTTCAAAATCATTTTTGAACCATATTCATAACATGAAACATTTTGTTTACTTTTTTGGAAAGGAATCTGATTGGAAAAATAACAGAGTCACCAAAGGTTGTAAGATTGATTTGGCACAATTAAATGCCAATGATATTGATGAATTCTATAATGACCAGATTGAAAAAGGATTTACCAAAAGTACAATTCAAAAAAGGCACAATTATTTAAATCCTTTTTATGCATGGTTAAAGAGAAACAAATATCTGGAAGAGAACTACTATCTGGAAAAAAGTAAATTAAAAGTCAAAAATGATGAAAAGATAGAATTTCAGGCATTAGATAGAAAAGACATAATGAAGATAATCAACCAAGTAAAAAACCATAATTATAAGGTATTATGGACTATTATGGCATACTCTGGACTATCTCCAATAGATGCATCAACATTGGACAAAAGAAAAGACATTGTTCATAATGGTAAATTCACTTGCATAGTAACAAAACGAACAAAAACAAAAGTGATTGCACAGATACCCATATTAGGTGACTTAGATAAACTAGGTGATTTGATTTTTAATCTGGACATGACAAAAAAACAACGAGACAATGCCAACAAGGAATTTAAAAGATTGGCAAAGGCAAATGGGATTATTGCAAAGGAAGGATATAAAATATCCCAATATTGCCTAAGGCATAGTTTAACTACGTTTTTACGACCATATCTAACAGACAATGAAATTCAGTTATTTATGGGTCATACAAACACAAACCAACAAACCACATACACCCAAGTATCTCAAGAAATGTACGAGAAATTGGAAAGTGTACTAAAATAAAGGACGGCATCAAAAATGGTAGCAAATAGTAAAATAAAGGACGTAAAACTCGTTAGAATACAAACCGAAGGGATCGAGTTAAAATGGAATGTATTTTGTGTATATGCAAAATCAATAGGAACTACACCCAGAAAACTATTAGGAAAGATTCTAAAGGAATATTGGGTAAGGAACTTGACAGAGATTACTCATGCATGGCAAAATGCAATGGGAATTGATGAAGAGGAATAGAACAAACTACAAAACAAAAAAAGGGGTGAGAAATCACCCTTTTTTTTTATCTACTACCTTTTAGGTCCCAAATTATTTGATAAACAAAAAACAAAATCAGAATGCCAAGTGCAAAACATAAAACACCTACACCAGACAAAAATATGCCACCAGAGATTGCACAAAACCCCGTCATCCAATCTGGTAATTCAAACATCATCATAATATTTTTCTCCTGGTGTCATTCCTTTTTTGGACTCTTTTATATCGCTCATAATCTTCGTAATAAACGAGTCCTACTAATACACAAAACAATGCAATCATAATTCCAATTAACATATAGGATAAAATCACCATATCAACACTCCATATCATTTTGGATACCTTGACGAATACTATCCTTATTAATTACTTCTGGTTGTAATAATCTATCTTCAGGTAAGTCACTAGTAGGTGTTGAGTCAATTAATCGATCCTCGATAGTAAACGAATCATCATTTTGACGTTCTTCGGTTACACAAGCATAGGTTAACTCCAAATATTGGATTAAATCCATTATCCGGGAAGAAATACTTTCATCACTAAATGTTTTTCCAGATTTGATATAATTAAGAATACTAGAAAAATGTTTTTGCATAAAAATCCCTAGAACATCTAAGGTTTTTAGGTCCAAAGACTTGGCCGTGGATTTAAAGTTTGCCAGAACATCCTCATCTCCCCTGGACTCTGTATATTCAATTCGTTTTTGTTTGGCTTGGTGGTCCCCATCGGTTCTAAATGCCGTGATAAGGGATTCATATGTTTTAATATCCATTTACTTACTCCTATTTCCCAATTCAATTTTTATTCTATTTACCAGTAAGAAATAAAGCACCACATCTACTGCACAATGGAACAGAACATCAAATGCCTGTGTCTGGATAACTTCTAAAAAATAATAATATGCCATATGGTTGTCCTTTTTTGTTAAATAAACTCTGAATATTCATAAAACCACTTTCTGCTGCCTTGATTATTCTTGGCTCTTTTTAGTGCAAGGTTAATCGAGATTTCCCCATTATATGGATAGTAGGCAATCATTTTATCATGCCATAGATAGATAGCAACATAGTCAATGTGGTCTTGGTTATCTTTTTTTCTCATTCTCACTTCAACAGAGGTCTTGGATTTATAAACTCCAATAGTCTTAATTTGGATTCGTTTAAAACTTCCATTACTAAATGCAATTAAATCGGTATTGTTAACATCACAGGTAGGTCTAAATGTTTCTACTTGTTGCCGGGTTAAATCAGCAATAATGTAATGCTCACCCATAGAACCAATTTCCTGAGTAGTTAATTCTTTTTTTTGTTTAGGCATCGTATACAGGTTTTTCTGGGTAGTCCGATCGTTGGAAAATCAAAATAAATTTCTATTTTGTCTGATTTTTTTATGGGTTCCCATACACATTTACATTTATCACAACAACGTAGTTGGGCATCATGGGGTGAGAAGGTCCTCATCTTATATCTCTTAATCCTTCTTTCTTCCCTTGTTAGTCTTTTGAGTACCCAGTCTATGTTGTTCGAAAATTTCTTTGACATCGATTCCCTTTGAAACGGCTTCACTAATTAATCTCGCAATCGGTTTAAGTGGTAACGATAATAGAGCTTCCATTCGGTCACCACGGCTGACCACCCCAACTTCAGTTTTTTCAGGCAACATCCACCGTGGAATTCGACTACGTCTTTTACAACCAAGCCACATACCCAAAACTTCAACATCACCTTTTTCATGGTTTGCTCCCCCCCGATCCCTGTTGAAACAAGGAACTGAGTAATCCCGAAATGTGTTGACCACTTCCCTCTGAAGTTCGGCTCCCCGTTGTCGATTCCTTCGACCCTTGCGTACGTTCTTGGAATTCTTGGAATGAGATGAGTTCTTCATTTCCTTCTTTCTTTTCTTCATCATCTCTTCCCGGATGTGTTTTGGTATTTGCATGGCTATCCTTTTGTGGTTTAATGTGAGTAAGGTCATGTCCACATATATCGCATCCTTGGTTAATTTTCCATTTATGACTTAAAAATAAAGTGTTCCCATAATGTGAACTATTCTTGTTTGTGCAATACACTAAATACTCCCCTCTATCATTTTTTCTATACATTGTCTCTGTTTTAACAGGACGTAAAACCTCATCTTCTTTTGCCTTTTTCATCCAAGTAGAAACAGCCATCTTCCATTTCTTCATGGGTGTTTTTCCTCGTTTCCAACCAACAGATTCAAACCATTCCCAGAATAGTTCTGCTTGAGCTTCCGGGTGACCTTTCTCCTGGAAGTAATCTTTTACCATCTGTAGGTTTTTGGGGCGGGCAAGATAGGTATCTTTTTTAGGTACTGATTTTGTACTTTTTTTACTTTTTGCTAATAAAGTATTATTATTAGTTGTATTAGTATTATTATTATATATATTATTATTATTATTAATACTATTAGTACTATTAATACTATTAGTACTCCCACCAAAAGACAATTCAAACAAATCATTAGGTTTATGCACTTCTTGATTCAATATTGATTCAGACTTCGGTGCAACTAACGTAATATGTAAAGATACGCGAGTCATTTTTGATTCATTATTGATTCGCAATTGATTCATGGTAACCAACTTTTTTAAATATCTATTGACGGCAGATTGGGTCCAATTCATTGATTCAGCCATTTTTCTTTGTGACATGATGAATTCTCCCTGTTTTAAAGTGACCATAGAGCCATTAATAAAGTGAGTATCGTCCCCCATTGATTCAGCCCAGACCATAAATTGTAGGTATGCCTGAGACTCACTAAATGGTTTGCCATTGTTCCAGATGTTTCCATCTAAAAATGATTTAGGTACTCTAATATATTCAGCCACCACAAATCACCTGTTCAATTGGAACTAAAACACATTTAGATGCATTCCTATCACCTGCCATAACAAAATGACCCATGTGTAAATGCATTTGTGCTAGTTTGGTAAGTCTAGATGCCGAAATAATCAGCATCATAGACTCACCTTTGGGTATGCGGATGTTAAATAACCACCAATCGGCTTCAGTTGTGGATATTCCACTAGGTTTACCATTGCACTCTACTTCTATAGCAATATTCCCTGTCTTATACGCCTTAAAATCGGTCTTAACCTCTAGTTTACCAGTTAAGGTTTGTAAGGCTTCCACTTCACCGTTTAAACCTCGTAAAAGGTCTATATCAAAATTCTCAGCCGTGTACTTACCATATCGTAATTGGGTAAGAATATTTTCTATTTGGTCTACACTTAGATTTAACTTGATTTGTGGCATGGCAATTTCTTGATGTTTGTTGCAACGGCTTTGACTACATCAACAGTAACGGCGTTTCCAGCCTGTTTATATCTTTGTGAGTCACTAATTTTTACCACTTTACCATCTAGATTACCATATTCATTCCATAAATCCGGGAAACCCTGGAGTCTCATACATTCAATCGGCGTGAGTCTCCGAATCTTCGTCTTATCATAGAGTTTTATATTGTTATGCTTGGGGTCTGTTAAGGTTGGTATGTGGTCTTTGGATGTTCGATTGTAGGTATCTAAGGCTTTTAATTCATCTGGTCCCAATTTTTCTTTTTCCAGAGTTTCATTTAATGCCTTATCACTATAAGTAAATTTTACGCCATGTTGGTCTTGGGCGGTCAAGGTAAACATATCTTCTCCTGGATCCTTAAATCTTCGACCATTTTGGCGTTTTTCTTCCCTTCCCGGAGTTAATACAGGTTGTGGTTCTAATGCTAAAGGTGGCATCCAAGAAGGTTCAGTTTCACTATTTTTTACGGCATTTAAACAAGGACTTATTTTATCTTCACGAATTCGTAATCCCTCATCTTGCCTCACATCGGCAATCTGTAATAAATCCATATCACTATGATTACCACCACTATGTGCTCCACCTGTTAAGGCGGCTGCATATGTTTGGTTGTTCTTTCCCTTACCTTCTTTGTCAATTACCCTTACAATTTTTGGGTCTTTATAATCTCTACTTAATAAACTAGGGCATACATCCTTAAATCCGCGTTCTCTAGGACTTGCATTGCTCACTTGTTTAATTAATTGCATCCCGGAATGATTCTCTGGATTACCTGCCACAGTTAAACATTTACTATGTTGTCTAGTGGATTTTCCCGGCTCGACCACTTCTCTATTTTTTCCACCTGTTCTTGTGATAGGAAATACCGATCGGGAACCTGGGTCTCCAGAATATCCGACAAGGTAGATGCGTTCTCTGTTTTGGGGAGTTCTCGGAAACCAGCGTGTATTAAGCAATTGCCATTCAAGTCTATAGCCCCCAAGGTTGGTAAAGGCTTTGATAATTGCCCAAAAGTCTTCACCATTGTTGCTGGAGAATGTCCCTTTAACGTTTTCCCAGATAAAAAAACTTGGTCTACACTCATCGATGAGTCTAATTGATTCACTAATAAGGGAGCTTCTATCTCCCTGCATTCCAGAACGGAGTCCAGCAAGGCTAAAGTCTTGGCAAGGGCTTCCAAAAGTGATGATGTCGATTTTTGGTAAATCTTGGTGTCGAATAGTTCTAACATCACCTAACTCAACTGCTTCCGGGAAACGATATTTGTATACGGCACTTGCAAACTTGTCAACCTCGCTAAATCCAACCCAATCCAATTCAAAACCTGCTTGTTCAATTCCAAGGTGAAATCCACCAATGCCAGAAAATAAATCAAGTAGACGCATTTCATTTATGTTCCAAAATCAATAGAATGAAAATGGAATAGGGGGTAAATAGCCAATGGAGTTGAATATCATTAATAACAAAGAATAACCAAGGACTAGATACCCCCTTAATACAGATGCCAATTCTGGTTTGTAGTTGTGGATTAGGAGTCGGCATCTGCTTTAGCTTGAGGGCGGTCACGATTGCATTGCTCTCTGCCGCCCATTGCTGCGGAGCAAAGTATTAATTATTTGATTGTTTTCCAGATATGTATCCCAGATACGATTTGCCATATCGGTATCATAACCTTCAACATCTGTTAAAAATTCTACTATTTCGTGAATATCGACATTGCCGTCTTCCATTATCAAATTATTCGTCTGAATATGAATATCCAGTTTGGGGAAGACATCCTCAAGAATTGAGTCAAAGACAATGTCGAATTCACTCATCATTAGAACGGGAAGTCATTATCATCATTATTATTTGATGATGTATGAGTTTCTCCCCCCTCTCTTGTTGATTCAGTAGTCTTTAAGACATGATTGCCATTACTATCTGTATTCTTCCAAAGACTAACAAAGTTTTTTGCACTATCTGGAATGGCTTCATAATCAACCATCTTCCTACCATCAACTACTTTGGTGTATTTTTGGAGTGTATCAACAGAATACGATACCCCTTGAAAATCAGGGTCTTTCTGACTACTTTTTTCTTTATTTGCCCAATATGTAGCCTTTCTAACGGCTTTATATGTGACTTTCGCTTTATCAACCATATTATTTGGTATCCTTTTTGATGTTTAAAGAAAATTCAGTTGGTATTTTGCGTTTCATATCTGGTTGTGCCTTTTTTTGAAGACCTAACCAATGTTCATATATTGTAGTAACTCGATTCATTAAGTAATGTGCATCATTTGTGAATTCACCCGCCTTATTTCTTATCATTTTCACTTTCATCTTTCCGGGTTTTTCTTCTCCTCTCCATTTTCCTGTGGTATATAAAGAACCGATCGCACCTACCTTTACATTATATATTTTTTCAAATAAAATAGAGTATGCCATGCATTGAACAGAATGGGCTTCATTTTCTTGCCCAGTTTTGATATCAATCAGCATAATAATATCTTGATTTTGCTTTTTGGAAAAAAACTTACAAACCATATCAGCTGTCCCGGCATAAGGTACATCTTTATGCCACATCATTATTTCAGAAGCCAAAATAACTGGTTGATGTTCATCATACCATAATTTGTAACTCCATATCATTTTCATAATGTCATCTACCATTGGATAAATACTTGAGTAAATAAGTTTCCAACGTATATCAGGATAGTTTGCTACTTTCTCTTCAACTTGTTCCCTTGTAACCGTTTGCCCAAAATTCATTTTATCATCCGCCCAGTGGGCTATTGTTCCTTTTATGGCTGCAGTAGGACCATCAATTTCAGCCCACCTTCCATTTCTCATTTTCCATTCTGATAGTCCTGGAGAATTTTCTATACTAGCAATATTTGTCCATGAAGGTTTTAAAGGGTTTGGTGTAGTGTTATAAATGTCTCTGGCTTTTGGACCATAATAACGTCCATTTTTAGTAGGATATCTTTTTGCTTGAACAGCCTGTGATAAATCTAACTTTTTCATACTGATGCTTTTTTCTGACCAATCCAAGCATCAAAATCAGTTTTACGGACTCTTATTTTTCGTTCCCCTAAACGGTAGTGAGGTAACTCACCAGAGGATATTATATTACGAATAGACCTATAAGATATCCCTAATAACTCTGTTAACTCTTTTATAGAGTAGTATTTCTCTGTTACATTTTGTTTCATGTGGTTTAGTTTGTGATATGTGGTTGTATGTGTTCATAATTATCTATAATGTATTATAATTACATAGAAATAGTAACTAATTATATTATAATAGTGCAAGTTTTTATTATTGTTATATTATTTTATTACATTTACATAGCATTATTTACCACTATGGTACTATTTTATTTTTACTAGTGAATATTGATAATTAATCTTTTTTGAATTATAATTAATTATTGGTTTAATTTATTAAACTATAGCATTCTTACTTTTTGAAAAATAATTTTGATTTATATAGCATTATAGTATTATGCTATTATATATTAATATCATATTAATACACAAAATTGGATTAGGAGTAGAAATATGACAAAATTAACGGAGTACAGCCGTCTTTTTAAGTTGGCAAGGTTAGAATTAAAACTAACACAAAAAGAATTAGCTGCAAAACTTGGTATTGCCCCCGGTAGTGTTTTTAAGTACGAAAATAACTTAATGGAACCTGGGCGTAAGGCAATTGCAAAAATTGAGGATTTTATGAAACAACATAATATTCCTTCACAAATAAACACTAGTAATAAAACAGATAATGACAATCAAGATAGAGGAGGTACCATGGACAGTCAATCCATCATTGAACTACAAGACTACAAAATAAAACAGCAAGAAAAAGAATTAGTAATGCTTAAACGCATAATTGAACAGCAACCTCTTCAAAAAATGAAATTTGATGACGTTCAGGCCGACATGGAAACAACGGTAGAAATGAAAAATATATTTTCTTTGAAACCTTTAGAAAGAAAGATTTACAATATAGAAGGGGCCGATGTTTTAGCTAGTAAATTAGATATACCAAAAGAGGTGTTAATCAATCAGTATTTTTCTGAAAACAACTGGCACATAACCGATGAACACCCCGTTGATAAAATAATTTGCAAACACACTTTAAAGGAATTAAAACAGATGACTAAAAGTTTACCTACGATCCTAGACTCGCTTAAATGGGTTGCTGGTCTGCATTATATGGTTACGCCTGTTAAGTATATTAAAGGCGAACATTATTGCAATACATTGTGTTATATTTTACTAGATTGGAAATCATCCCCTGTTAAGGTCCTATCAAAATCTGTATTCATTAATGGTGATGTAAATTAGTGAAAAATGAATCTATATGGATTTGTACGCCAAAAGGTGCATTAATAAAAGCAGCCTACGATTTCCAAAAAGCATATATTCAATCTTACACCAAAGGCGGGGTTCCAGAATTGAGAAAATGGGGTTGGGATATTGAAAAAAGAAAAAGAAGATAACACTATCGTACTCAAGTATACTCAATTACGATAGTGATATACTTTATTAAAAACCAGAATCATAGTTGCGTATAATTTTGCCACTGGTAAATATTTACCTAGAAAAACGCATCCCTTTTGTAACAAAAAGCCCCTAGTAAAATAGGGGCTTTTCTCGTCGTGAAGGTGCGGAGAGGGAGGGATTCGAACCCTCGAAGAGGCTATAAACCCCTTACTCACTTAGCAGGCGAGTACTTCCTCCTCGGAAAAGCGAGCACCCCTCTAAAATTAGTGGGTAATAAGTAGCAATAAGTGTCTTTAATGTCAACTGGTGTTGCGGTCAATTTTGCCACTGGTAAATATTATAGAATACCAAATTTGCACCCCCAAAAAAGAAAATTATGTGCCATTTTATCGACAAGGATTTAATTTATATATCTTGTCCCAAATGATATTTTTTTTTAAAAATGGAAAACCCTCGGAAGGACGGCAATCCAAAACCGAGGGTTTTAATTAGGTAAGCGAACCTACCATATCCTTAAACTTTGATTGGGTCCCAGCACCACCAGAAGAGTTATAGTATTTCTTCCACATTTTGGCAGCATCATCAATATTATCTGCCATAGGTTTTGGAATTCTCCAATATTTAAGTCTACAATGTACAATCCCACTAGCAATATTGACTAGCAAAATTTTATCCCATTCTTCCGCTTTTCCTTTTAACCATAGGTATTCATCGGTTCCTGTGACTTCTGCACATTTATAGGCTAAATCGGGGCGATAATTAAGATAATTTTCAACCTGTGATGCCGCTGTATCTGGTTCTACTTGCCAAAAACTTCGGGCGGGACCTTTTCCTAATTGTTTAATATATTCATATCTTGATTCAACATAGCCAGTCCAGTACACCATGTTAATAGCATCTTCACTAGCATATTTTGAACCTAACCCGGATAAGGTATTTTTAATCAGAGTCTGTATTTGTTGATGGTTCATTTTATTTTAATGCTAGCAACAAATCCTGCTACGATATTTTGGATTAAATCGGCCAATGCACGAAACATTTTTTCTTCTTTCTGGTCGCTAGTCCAGGGAATATCAACTGCTCGATCCATTTTTTCGGCTAGCAATATTTCAAACTCATCACTTTTAAGCCATTCTACTACACCATTTTGCATCACATCAGCTTGATTCTGTGCTAATGTCATAGCGTGTTTAACAGCTTCATCTTTCATTTTTTCAATTAGGGCATTCATAATATCCTCATTATTAGGTTTACGATTATTGGAAGTGCAATTAACCCCATTGCACCCCATGTTTTGATTTGAATCAAGTTTGATTCATGCTCCGCAACCTTTCCATTTAACTGGTCAAGTCTTCCATCAATTCTTTTTAAATGTTTAAATATGGTAATTTGTCTTTCATTCAGTTTGACCAATAATCCAATTACCTGTTCTCTATGACTACTATCGGCCATTGATTTTACCAGAGAGATAACTAATTTTGTCACTAAGGTCATCGACTTCTGACATCAAACTTTCGTGCCTTCTGTTACGTTCTAAACTTTCTTGTTCACCCGTCCTCTGAATCTTGTCATGCAACTTTAAAATAATGTTTTGCGTATTTGATATCACTTCACTCATACCGCTTAAATTTTCACGAATAGCTTCCAATTCACCATCCTGATTCTTCTGCGATTTAATAAGGTTAGTAATCATAAAACCTAGAAAAAGGCTTATGGCTCCCATAGCCCCTAATTCGCCCCAAGATTCTAATAGCGTGATTGTATCCATTATTTTATTTCCATCCACTATTAAACCCCAGGATCGCTGAAAGTAATAACAATCCTAGGGTTTGTAATATTAGTAGTTTTAAATGGTGGTTATGTTGCCACCACTTCTTCAACGACCTCAGCATTCTCTAACGCCTTCCTTAACTTAGCAGTCCATGCTTCATGGCCTAACTGTATCTGTTCAAGGTTAAATTGCATAGATTGTATCTTACGTTCACAATCTGCAACCATATTAACGTACTTAATTTGGTCAGGAGTAAAGGTTTCAATGTTATACTCCTTACCTTCAAAAGTCATCATCTGAGGTTCTTTTTTGTTTTTATCAGACATTCTCTTTCCTTTG
>TARA_R100000655_G_scaffold2756_2_pt1 | contig 14694 bp, 12 predicted proteins | sample TARA_R100000655 | Tara Oceans TARA_R100000655 (sample SAMEA2622497) | marine metagenome | biome: marine biome (ENVO:00000447); feature: deep chlorophyll maximum layer (ENVO:xxxxxxxx); material: "saline water (ENVO:00002010), including plankton (ENVO:xxxxxxxx)" | depth 90 m
CTTGAAATTATAACTCCACTAGCACAAATGATGCCAGTTATGGATTATTTGGACTCTGATAAATTAGTTAAACATATTACAGATGTATTAGGTGTACCAAGAAAAGTATTACGATCTGATCAAGAAGTTGCGAGCATACGACAACAACAAGCGGAAGCTCAACAGCAACAAGCACAAATGGATCAAGCATCACAGATGGCGGAAGCTGGAGGAAAGGCAGCACCGCTATTAAAGGAACTTAATGCCTGATAAACAAGAACAAATTATAAAAGAATTACGACAAGCATATCAAATTACCTTTAGCACCAAAGAGGGTGCATTAGTTTTAGCTGATTTAGAAAATAGAACAGGAATACATAATTCAACATTTGATCCTGATCCATATAAAGCAGCAAATTTAGAAGGTATGCGAGCAGTTACTTTGTGGATTAAGACAATGTTAAAACCACAATTAAAGGAGAAAAAGAATGGCTGATGAACAGACAACTGCACAAGAAGTGCAATCTGAACAGACTATAAACGAACAACCGCAAGAAACATCATTTATTGATACCTTGCCAGAAGATATACGAGCAGATGCCTCGTTACAAAATTTTAAAGATGCTGGACAACTAGCTAAAAGCTATGTTCATGCACAACGAATGGTAGGTGCAGATAAAATGCCAGTACCAAATAAAAATTTTACGGAAGATGATTGGAAACAAACATTTTCTAAGTTAGGTGTACCAGAAACACCTGATGATTATAATATTAATTATACTTTACAAGAAGGAGCAGATCCGCAACCAGTTAAAAACTTTGTTTCTCATGCACATAAATTAGGAATGTTACCCCAACAAGTGCAAGGAATACTAGATTACTATGGTAATTTGGAAAGCCAAGGAAATGAAGAAATGCAAAAACAAGCAGAATTAAATAAACTTAATTCTGAACAAGAATTACGCAAAGAATTTGGTTTAGCTTATGATAAAAAAATTAATCAAGCCAATAATGTTTTTGGTAAATTTTTTGTTGATGATTTAAAAGATGTTAAACTACAAGATGGTAGTGATATATTAAATCATCCTGGCTTTATTAAAGCTCTTAGTAAATTATCTGATAATTTTTCTGAGGATAATTTAGGTGCAGACCAAACAGAGAGTGGTGGATTTACACCTAATGAAGCACAAAAAGAAGTTTCAAAAATCATGGGAGATCTTAACCATCCATATTGGATAAAAGATCATCCAGGTCATGCTGCTGCTGTTAAAGAAGTAGCTGATTTGCAAAACATGATACATCCGAATTTAGAAGGGTAGTGCGAAAGCATCCTTCTTGACCATCTGAATAGTAGAGCAACTAACAGTTGTAAAATGCAGACGAACCTACCTGGTAGATAATTCTTCGAAATTTTAACCTTAATTTGAATAGGAGGACATTATGTCTAATCAAATTACAACAGCTTTTGTACAGCAGTATGGTTCTAATGTACAAATGCTTTCACAACAAATGGGTAGCCGTTTGCGTGAAGCTGTTGATGTGGAAACTATTACTGGGAAAAATGCATATTTTGAACAAATAGGTTCTGTCGCTGCACAAGTGAGAACTTCTCGCCACGCTTCGACTCCACAAATTGATACTCCACATTCTAGACGTAGAGTTAGTTTAGCAGACTACGAGTGGGCTGATCTTATTGATGATGCCGACAAAGTAAGAATGCTAATTGATCCTACATCTAGTTACGCAAAAGCAGCAGCTAATGCGATGGGTAGATCAATGGATGATGTTATCATCACAGCTTTGGGTGGCACAGCTTACTCAGGCGAAACTGGAGGAACTTCAGTTGCGTTACCTAGTACTCAAAAGTTTGCAACATCTAACCAATCAGATGGTTTAACTGTTGCTAAATTATTAGATGCAAAGAAGAAAATGGATTTAGCTGACGTAGATCCAAGCATAGCGAGATATATCGTATGCGGAGCAACTCAAATAAGTGATTTGCTTAACACAACAGAAGTAAAATCTTCTGACTTCAATACAGTTAAAGCTCTAGCACAAGGTCAAATTGATTCTTTCTTAGGGTTTAAATTTATTATGTCAAATAGATTGAGCTTCGATGCAAGTAATACTGACGACAGATTAGTTTTTGCTTTCACAAAAGATGCTATCAAACTTGCCATTGGTAAGGATGTTACAGCAAGAATATCTGAGAGGGATGATAAATCATACTCTACTCAGGTGTACTACTGTATGTCAGTTGGTGCAACTAGAATGGAAGAAGAAAAAGTTGTTCAGATTCCTTGTCATGAAGCATAGGAGGGTTAAGATATGGCTAGTGTAAAATCAAGTGCGATAACTAACTTAGATGCTGTACCAGCGGTTAATTCTGATGGTGGTAATCTATCTCCAATGATGGTATGGCATGATACTTATGAAGCATCTTCTTTAGCAAGTGGTTCTGACATCACTATCGCAAGAATACCAGCTGGATCTACGATCCATGATGTAGTCTTAAAATGTGATGCTCTTGGTGGTTCATCAACTTTAAAAGTTGGTACTGCTGCTGATGATGATTTATTCATCGCTGCAACTGGAACTTGGAATGCTGGAGGACAAACTCAGTCAATGCAAGCTGGCTCATCAACTGGTGCGCCAATAGCTACTGTAACTGGTTTAGCTAACAAAGTAAGTACACAAACAGATATTATTATTACTACTGGTGGAGCATCCATCACAGGTACAATATTCTGTTGGGTTTACTATACTCAATAATTAATATGAGGGGGATTTTTGAATCCCCCTTTTTTTTTACAGGAGAAACAATGGCTAAAAAAGGATTATACGCAAATATTAACGCAAGAAAAAAAGCTGGTACATCAAGACCAAAATCAAAATCAACAATAAGCTCAAAATCATATGCAAATATGAAAGCTGGGTTTCCAAAAAAGAAAAAGTAAATGGCATCAGAAGTAGAAATTTGTAACTCCGCATTAAATATGTTGGGTGGTAGTAATATTACATCCTTGACCGAGGATAGTAAAAATGCAAGGTTGTTAAACCAACGCTATGAATCTGTGCGTGATGGAATATTTAGATCTCACACATGGAATTGTTTAATTAAGCGTGTTGAATTAGCACAAGACACAGATACACCAACACATGAATATACTTATCAATATACATTACCATCTGATTGTTTGCGTGTTTTAAAAATAGGTGGACACCATGACGGCACATCATCTGATTTAGATGCTGGAATGAAATTTAAAATTGAACAACGAAAATTATTAACTGATGAAGCAACTATTTATTTAATTTATATTTCTAAAGTAACAGATCCAAATGAATACGATACATTATTAATTGAAGCAATCGCATCCAAATTAGCAGCAGAATTATGTTATGCAATTACATCATCAACATCTTTAGCTGGACAAATGTATGAATTGTATAATGAAAAATTAAGAGAAGCTCGTTTTGTTGATGCAACAGAAGGTACATCTGAAAATTTAGATTCAAGTACATTTATTAATTCGAGGTATTAATGGCTAAAACAACTGTCGCCTTTACCAATTTTACGGCTGGCGAATTATCGCCAAGATTAGATGGTCGTACAGATTTAGGTAAATATTTTAATGGCACAAAGACATTAGAAAATATGGTTGTGCATCCTCATGGTGCAGCATCAAGACGACCAGGTACAAAGTTTGTGCATGAAGTAAAAACAAGTTCCGCACAAACACGATTAATTCCTTTTGAGTTTTCAACAACACAAACTTATATTTTAGAATTAGGAAATCAATATATTCGTTTTTTTAAAGACAATGGAATTATTACCGAAAGTAATAAAACCATTAGCGGTGCAACACAAGCTAACCCTGGTGTTATAACCGCTACCTCCCATGGTTATTCCAATGGCGATCATGTTATTATAACAAGCGTTGTTGGAATGACCGAATTAAATGGTAAAACATTTAAAGTTGCAAATAAAACCACTAACACTTTTGAAATACAAGATGTTGATGGAAATAATGTTAATACAACTGGTTATACAGCTTATGGTTCTGCTGGTGTTGCAAATAAAATTTATGAAATTGCATCGCCTTATGTAACAGCAGATATATCAACTATTAAATTTGCGCAATCAGCCGATGTTATGTATCTAGTTCATCCAGGATATGCGATTAGAAAATTAACAAGATCAGGTCATACAAGCTGGACATTATCAACTCCATCTTTATCTGGCTCTCCATCGCCTACGATTAATAATACAACAGACAAATATCCGAGTTCCGTTACATTTTTTGAACAAAGATTAGTTTTTGCTGGATCAAATGATAATCCACAAACAATGTGGTTTTCAAAAAGTGCAGATTTAGAAAATTTTACAACAGGATCTAATGATACTGATGCGATGGTGTACACTATTGCGTCAAATAAAGTTAATGCTATTAGATATATGTCAGCACAACGATCGTTGATTGTTGGTACAGTAGGAGGGGAATTTGTTGTAAGTGCATCAGGTACTACGCAACCAATAACTCCAACGAATGTGCAAATACAAAAACAATCAAGTTATGGATCAGCTAATGTTGATGCAGTTCAAATTGAAAATGTTACTATGTTTTTGCAACGAGCAAAAAGAAAGTTACGAGAGCTTACATACAATTTAAACATTGACCAATATCAAGCAACGGATATGACATTACTTGCAGAGCATGTAACAGAAAATGGTATTACTGAAATGGCATATCAACAAGAGCCAGATAGTATTTTATGGTGTGTTCGTGGCGATGGTACATTATTAGGTTTTACTTACGCTAGAGCAGAGAGTGTTATGGGATGGCATCGTCATATTCTTGGTGGTGTTTTTGGAAGTGGTCAAGCTATTGTTGAAAGTGTTGCTAGTATTCCTACCGATAGTAATGAAGATGAATTTTACATGATTGTTAAACGCACCATTAATGGAGCAACAAGACGATATGTTGAATATTTAACTTTATTTGATTATGGCACAGATCAGAATGATGGTTTTTATGTTGATAGTGGATTGACGTATTCTGGTTCAGCAGCAACAGTTATTTCAGGATTAGATCATTTAGAAGGACAATCAGTTACTATATTGGCTAATGGAGCTACACATCCAAATAAAACAGTAAGTAGTGGTCAAATAACTTTAGATAGATCTTCGACAAAAGTACATATAGGATTATCATACACTTCTTTATTACAAACTATGCGAGTAGAATTACAAGGAGAGGGTGGCACATCGCAATCTAAAGACAAACGCATACATGAAGTAACATTACGATTACATGAAACTGTGGGTGTTGAGGTTGGACCAAATTTAGATAATATGGAGAGAATACCATTTAGATCTAGTGCAGCAGCGATGGACACAGCCGTTCCTCTTTTTACTGGCGATAAGCAAATTGAATTTAGGGATGATTTTAATACTGATGGTTTTGTGTATGTTCGACAAACACAACCATTACCATTAACATTAATTTCAGCTTATCCTCGTATAACTGTTAATGACGGCTAATTTAGATTTAATAGAATTTAAAAAAGAACACGCACATCACATGGTTACATCCATGATGAATGATCCTTTAACGGAAATAGATGAAGCGTGGCATAGTCATTTAAACGGATTAGAAGTTAAAGATATGTCTTTTACAGCTTGTAGAAATAATGAAATTGTTTGTTCAGGAGGTATTATTCCTATTTGGGATGGTGTCTATGAGGGATGGGTAATGGCATCACATCTAATTTGGCAAAATCAATTTGGTGGTGCAAGAATTATTAAAAAAGGCATGGAAATTTTAATTGAAGAATACAAAGTAGTACGATTACAAACAGCAATAAAAAAAGATTTTATTTTAGGTCAACGATTTGGTTCCTGGCTTGGAATGACGAATGAGGGATTAATGAAAAAATATCAAAACAACGAAGATTATTATAGATTTGCGAGGGTAAAATAATGGCTCCATTACCAATCGTAGCTGCTGGTGTTAGTGCTGGAGCAACTCTACTAGGCGGTCAAGCAGCTATGGCTGCTGGTCGTTACCAACAATCCGTATCTGAACGAAATGCTGCGATGTATCGAATGAAAGCAGATGATGCATATCGTGTAGGCGAAAATAATATTAAAATTTTTAATAAAAATTATGAAACAGCCGAAGCACAAACAGAAATAGCGTACATGAAAGCTGGTGTAAAAATTGGCGAGGGTACACCAATGGAAGTTTTAAAATCACAAGCTGAACAAGCAGAATTGACACGCATGAATATTACTTATGATGCGGCAACAGAATCTTATAATTATAAAGAACAAGCTATTGCAGAACAATATAAAGGTCAAATGGCGATGTACCAGGCAAGACAACAACGCGCACAATCCTACATTAGTGCTTTTGGTACAATGGTTGGTGCATATGCAACGCAAAGTTTAATAACAAGTCAAGCAGCTAAACAAGCAGAATTAATTAAAACTAATGCGGCTAACACAGCAAACTTAATTAAAAACAATGCGTTAAATCAAAAAATTATTATTGATACCTTAAATCAAAATAACATTAATATTCTCGATCAAATGAATAAAAATGCAACAACCATGATTAATAAAGGTTACGATCTTGGTTTAAAGCACGCAAATGAATGGGGAGGTTTCTAATGGCAGAAATACCAGTTTATAGAGGAGAGGGAATAAAACAAAAAAATCTTCCTGGTGTTGCAGTACAAGCTCCTGATATTACTCGTGCCGCACAATTACCTTTTTTACAAATTGCACAAACAGCAGATAATTTACAATCTCTTGCTTTTAAAAAATATGAAAGTGATTTATCTTTTGCTAATCAAAAATTAAATCAAAAATTAGAATTTAATAATAAAAATTTACAAAATCAAAAAAATATTGAAAATGAATTATATAAAATTGATAAAGATCATAATTTTCAAAAATATAAAATTGATGAAGATTTAAAAATTAAATCACAAGAACTTGAAACACAAGCTAAACTAAATTGGGAAACAGCATCTATTGCTTTATCACGCAAAAATAATGTTCAAGCTGTTATGCAAGCTCTATATCCGAAAATTAATGAATTAAAATATAGTTTAGCATCATCGAGCAATATAGAAGATAAAGAAAATTTTAGATCAGAATCAGAAATTATTTTTGGCATGATATTAAATGATTTTGATATTGATGATAAAAGTAAACAAATAGCTTTATCTGAATTTCAACAATGGATTGTAAGAGAAGCTATTGATGTAGATCACACTATTAATACAAATTTACTTAATGTTTCAAATAATACTTATGAAAAAGAAATTGAACAATTAATTTACGATTATAATTTTTCTAACAATCCTATTAAATCACAACATACATTAGAAAGATTACTAGGTAACAATGGCATTGTTTATGAAATGTCAAATAATGGTTTAATCGTTCAAGGTTCAGAACAATTTAAAATTGATGAAATAAAAAATAAATTATTTGGCATGGAATCTAATCTGATGATTGATGGCGAAAATGCAAATCCTCAAAAATGGTTAAATTTATTAGATCAAGGATATTGGGAAGATAGACTAAGTAATGACCAAATAACAAGTTTTGCTATTAAAGCTGATGCAGAAGTAACAAAAATAAATAATAATATTATTACATCACTTAACTCTATTGCTACAAAAATAAAAAATGAACTTAATTCACAAGAAACAATCTTAGAAAAAGTAAGTCGAGGTAATTTAGAATATTTAGAAAATTTAAAAATAGAAGCTGATAAACTTATAAACCCTATAACTAATCTACCTATTGATCCTAATTTATCCAACGAAATTCAAATCTTAATTGATATGGTGGACCAGGTAGATCAATTTAAGCGATTTCCTGAAACACAACAAGAGCAGACAATCGCTGATATTGAAAACCAACTATCGACACAAGAATTTATTTCTGAATCTGATGTTAAACGATTAGAAATTTTTAAAGCTATTCATGCAAATCACAAAACACAGAAACAAGAAGATGTATTAAATTTAGCTCAAAAAAATGATGTATTAGGCAACAACTCAAAAAGAAATTCAGTTTATCCTGATGATTCATTAGATCCTTTAAATTTTTATTCTAATAATAATAATGTTCCCCCTCCTGAAAGAGAAATGTTTAATTCTATTCAAAAAAGAATTGACCAGGCATTGTATGTTCAAAATCATTATGGACTAGAAGTGCCACAATTTTTAACTAAATCAGAAGCATTACAATTTAAAAATGCTTTTGCTAATGCGGATGCAAATGATTTATTAGATTTAGCAACAATGATTACTAGATCTTTTGGTAATCATGCAATCGATGTTTTTTCTCAAATAAATAAAGATGCTCCAGCGATGGCAGAAATTGGCGGTCATGTATTAAATGGTAATATTAATTTTGCGATGGATATTGCACAAGGTCATAAAAGAGTACAATCAGCTAACCTTGTTCCTAATTTTAAAAACAATGCTGCTTACGGAGAAATTATCGTTAATAGTATTGGCGATAGTTTAGTTGATAATATTGGATCTATGGACACAAAATTAGCAGCCATTGAAAATGTTATTATTAATAGAGCATTAGATGAGGGATGGTTATCAGCTAACTTCCAAGAATTAAAATCTGATACAACAATGTTTATTACTAACAATAAAGATAAAATTCAAAAAATTGTTAATGAATCTTTAGGTGCAAAATATGATGGCGATACATTAGTTTCTGGTGGCACAGCAGAATGGAATGGTAATCGTATTGTTTTACCATCAAACTTTACTCGCATACGAAAAGGAGATATTTACGGCACAGAATTTTTAGAAGATGATGAATTAGGTATTGTTATGGAAAATAACATGACCGATGATCTACTTATAAAAGCTGGAGGTCAAGGTGTCTTACCTGTTTCCTCGCCATATGTAGATTTAGAAAATAGAGAAGAAGTAACATTAAATGCAGATAATGTTTTTGGTAAAGAGGGAAAGCCATATTACTGGGATCAAATTGAGCCAGGTAAATATTTATTAGCATTACTAGATCCAACAACAGAAGAAAATCCTGATTACTTACATTACCCTGGCACAGATGATTTATTTATTTTTGATCTAAATAAAATAACAACAGATTTAAACTTTAAAAAATGAACTTATATGATACCGATAGTGCGTTAAAATCAAAACGCATTAAATCTAATTTTGGTAAAGGACAATTAGTACCATCACAAATGTCATCAAGTTTTGGTGCAGAGTTTAATCACTTAATAGAAACCGAACATTTTAATTCTAATTATTGGGGATTACTTGATAGTTACGATAAAGCAAATAAAGAAATAGAAGATCAATTTGGTCTAACATTACCTAATCCTCTTATTGATGATATGCGAGAAGAATTTGGAGGAAAAAGTAAACTAGATAACTTTCTTTATCGTCTTGTTGAAAGTACAAAAAGAGGTGCTGGTCAAACTAATATTTCTAGTTATAAAGAGCAAGTTGAATGGTGGAATAAAGAAGTTGAAAAAATACGAAACGCCAATCCTAATGCAGAATTTAAAGACTTAAATTATTTTATAGACGAAAGAGCTAAAAAAGCACAAACAAACGAATTTTTAATTTCCGAAATGAAACGAGCTGATCGTACATTTATGGAAAAGTACGGCAAAACAACTGGAGCTGCGGCTCTTAGTTATATGACCGATGCGTTTTTTTTACAAACCTTACCATTATCTTTTGCTTATTCCGTTCCTCGTTCCCTAGGTGGTGCGATGATTAAAACAGCTATAATGGAGGGAGCATTAGAAATGGGAAGAATGGGAATAATTCAAACAGCCGTTCAACCTTATAGAAAACAACTTGGCTTATCCTACGGATTTGACCAGGGGTTAATGAATACTTTAATGGCTGGTTTAGGTGGTGCAGTTTTTGCTCCAGCAACTTTAGGATTATTTCGTGCTGCTGCTAAAGGTGTTAAGGGAGTAAAGCCAGTTTATCTTTCTATTGATGAAATGATAAGTAAAAAATATTTTCCAAAAAGATTTATTGGAAAAAAATTAAACCAATTATTAGATCAAAATCCTACATGGAAAAAACAACCTTTACATATTGTTTTATCAAAAATTAATGACAAAGATTTATTAGATATATTTGAAGATTTACCAGATGTTGTAAAAAACAATCCTGATTATCAAGCAGCATCGTATAATTTAAAACAAGCAATTATAGAAGCAAATCAAAATCCATACAAAAATACAGCTGCTGGACAACGACAACATTCTGCTAATACAAAAAAAGCACATGAACAAGCAGCAGTAGATGAAAAAATTGATGTTACTGATGGTCCTGATGTAGAAGTTAAGCAACCTGATTTAGAACAAGAAATAATAAATAAACAAGCAGAGATTGCAGCTAGGGAAGAATCTCTTGTTTTAATGCAAGAGGATAATGTACCCATTGGATTAAAAAAAGAAAATTTACAACCAGTAAAAGTTTTACAAAAAGAAATAAATAAAAATAAAAAAGAATTAAAAAAATTACAAAAACAATTAGCTGATAGTAAAAAATTACCATCAAGTTTAGAAACACCTAAAGAGCCAAAGGTAGAGAGATTTTTAAATTGGTTGCGTAAAAATAAAATTAAATCAGATGATTATAATATTGGCGATGTAAGAGCTATCCTTGATAAATCTATTTTAGGATTTATAAAAAAGGGTGGTTATTCTTTAGATGATCTAGTTACGAAAGCCAGGGAAGATGGTTGGCTACCGCCAAAACCAGAGGGTGTTGATGATGTATCAATTAATGATGTACTTGATTTAATTAGCGAAAACCCATCCCACCCAAGACACGCACAAGAATTAGCTGAATTTGACATGAATGTTAATGCAAGAGATCAACAAATTGATATGTTAGAAAGTGCTGGTTATGATCCTTTTTCAATGTCTGATGTAGATGTTGAAATAGCATTACAAAAAATTGCGAATAAAGTCGATGACCAAGAAATAAAGTTATATAAAGATGAGAATTATCTTGATGAAGCATATGATAACAATTTTGATGAAGTAATGGATTTCTTTGATAGTAAAGCTATTGATGAAAATGCTGATGTTGTTTTAGCGATGGATGATGAGGGTAATGTTGCTCAATCAGTTAAAGCTAAAGATATTAAAGAAGAAATACAAGCAGATAAAAAAGCATTGAATGAATTAAGTAAATGTAAAGGATTGGATGTTTAATGGTTAGTTTTCGTGAATGTATTATCGCTGCTGGTAAAAAAAATCTTTTAAGTAAAGATAAAGAAAAAGAATTGCTAGATATGTTTGATGATAAGTTGGAAGTTTTTTCCAAAACAATGTCAGAAATAGATGCAAAAAAAGCGGCAAGTAATGCCACATTTTTAGCACATAAAAGAATAGTTAAAAAGAAAGCTATTGAAAATGCTATTGCCTTAAAAAAATTTACAGAGCTTAAAGATCAACTTAGTAAGTATAAAAATAATAATGGCGAAATAGATGAAGCCGAGGGTTTTAGATCTTTGCATGGAAAAAAAGACGGACCAGTTATTCCTACAAATTTAGAAATACGACATAGATCTATTTTTTCTTGGTTAATGTCTGATTTAAGTGAAGTAATGGAAGCATACGCAAATCCATTAATTCGTAAATGGAAAAGAGCATCGCCTGATAAAGTTATTCGTGAATTATTTGAGCCAGGATCAACTGGAAATAAAGGTGCTGAAATTATGGCAAAATCACTTTCAGAATCTTTTGAAAAAGCAAGAGTAATGTTAGCCAAACAAGGTGTTGTAGTTGCTAAAGATCCTAATTGGAAATTGCCAAATAAACATGATGTATCAAAATTAAATAGAGCAAAAAAAATTAATGGAAAATATAAAGCATTAAATCCTGATGAATATTATGATTTTATAAAAGGTTTATTAGATAAAAGTAAAATGATTGATGATAAAACTGGTTTTACTTTTGATGTTTTACCAGAAGATGAATTTTATAAAGCAATAATAGCATCGTATAGAAATATAATGACCGATGGTTTAGGCGTTGGAAAAAAAACTGGATTAAAAAAATTTGCTGAACATCGTTTTTTAGTTTTTAAAAATGCAGATAATTGGAATATTTATAATGATAGATTTGGTGGCGATCCCATTATTTCTATGTATGAACATTTTGATATGATGTCGAGAGCTATTGCGGAAACACAAATATTTGGACCAAAACCAAATGTAGTGCGTAATTCATTAAAAAAATATTTACAAGAAACAGCTTTTAATAAACAAAATATTGATAGAAAAAAATTTGCTGGCGTTATTTCTCGTCAAGCAGAATTAGCAAGAGTTAATTCAGCAATTAAAAAAGCAGATGTAGAATATGATTTATTTGTTGGTCGAGGTCATTTAAGTGTAGATCAACTTGGTGCAAGAATTGGCAGTAATACTCGTCATGTTATAACTGGTACTTTGTTGTCAGGATCAGGTCCAACAGTTTTAATTGGAGATACCGCTACAACATTTCAAAATTCAGCGATGCGTGGATGGTCTCCATGGAAAGCCATTTTTAATAGTTTAAAAGAACAATTTAAAGGAAAACGAGGTCGCCAAGAAGCTGCTTATTTGCATTTAATTTTAGACGATTTAATTCAAAACAATATGGCGATGTCAAGATTTGTTGATGAAGTGGATAGTGGAGGATTAGCAAAAGTTTTTTCAACTACTTTTTTACGACTTGGTGGTGTTTCACGATTTACACAACAAGCGAGAAATGCTGCTGGTAAATATATTTTATCAGGAAATGGATTAGGTAAATTTGTTACACATTCTATGGATGATTTAATTAGACTATCTAAAGGTAAATTTAATGATTACGGAAAAACATTAAAATTATTAGAACAATACGGCATAACTAAAACTGATTGGGATATTATTCGTACTACAGAAATGTGGAATCCTAGAGGTAATTTAAAATTTATTGATGTTAAAGCGATAGCAAATCGTGCTGACATTAATCCTGATGAAGCATTAAATGTTTCTTTTAAATTAAAAGACCTTGTTCAAATGGAACAAGATTTTGCTGTTGTTGTTAATTCATTACGATCTCAATCTAAAACATCTGCCTTACCTAGAGGTACATTTGCTGGAGAATTTGGTTTATCTGCTTTTATGTTTAAAAGTTTTCCCATCAATGTTGTTATCCATAATTTAATGCGTGCTTTTAGTGTACCTCCTGGAAAATTAAATAAAGCAAAATATGCAACAACATTAATAGGGGGAATGACATTAGCTGGCGCAACCATTACTTTAATGTATGATTTAATGAATGGTCGAGATTTACAAGATGTTAATACAAAAGAATTTTGGTTACAAGCAGTAATGCGTGGTGGTGCATTTGGACCAGTTGGCGATATATTACTTGGCGATCCTGATGCAAGAGAATTTGGTTTATATGCATCTGGTCCAGTTATATCATTAATAGCTGATTTATTAGGAATAAGTGTAGGTGCATTTAATACGGCTTTTTTTAATGAAAATGAAGATTTGAATTATGGGGAGCGTATTGTAAGAACAACTAAAAATTGGACACCTAAACCTTGGTATGCAAAACTTATAGCACAAAGATATTTATTTGATCATTTAAGTAAACAATTAGATAAAAATCATCACAAAAGATTACGAAGTTATAATAAAAAATTATATCAAAAAGGAAGTGGTTTTTGGTGGAAACCAGGAGAATTAGCACCAGACAGATTACCAAACTAAATAAAGAATTTAGTTGAACATTATTGACATTTAATTTAAGAAATAACAATAAACTAGATATTTCTGTCTAGTTTTTTTTATTTCCCAAAACATTAGAGGACTACATGACGATTTCTAGCACGACTACGAAAAATTCGTATAGTGGAAATGGATCTACTACAACTTTTGCTTATGGGTTTTACATTCCAGCATCGACAGACATACAAGTAATTGTACGATCTTCGACAGGAACGGAAACTGTAAAAGCTGAGGGTTCAGGATCAACCAATTACAGCATAACAGGTGTTGGCAACGCCAGCGGTGGAAACATTGTATTTGTAACAGCGCCAGCATCAGGCGAAACTGTTGTACTTAGAAGAAATACAGCAAAGACACAAGCTACTGATTATGTTGCTAATGATCCTTTCCCAGCAGAAACACACGAAAGTGCATTAGATAAATTAACAATTATAGGTCAAGATTTACAAGAACAAGTTGATCGTTCATTAAAACTATCAAGAACGAATACAATGACCTCAACAGAATTTACTGTTGGATCATCTGATCGTGCATCAAAGATTTTAGCTTTTGATAGTACAGGAGAATTATCAGTTACCCAGGAGTTAGGTACAGTAAAAGGCAACTGGTCTGCATCAACAGCTTATGTGGTAAGAGATATAGTTAAAGACACAAACACTAATAATATTTTTATTTGTTTAACTGCTCATACATCTTCAGGATCAGTACCATTAACTACTAACACCGATGCTGCTAAATGGAGTTTATTAGTAGATGCTGCATCAGCAACGACAAGTCAAACTGCTGCGGCTGCAAGTGCCACAGCAAGTGCCAATTCCGCCACAGCTAGTGCTGCAAGTGCTTCAACTGCGAGTGGACATAAAGATACTGCGACTACAAAAGCCTCAGAAGCCGCTTCATCG
>TARA_R100000655_G_scaffold25533_3_pt1 | contig 14687 bp, 13 predicted proteins | sample TARA_R100000655 | Tara Oceans TARA_R100000655 (sample SAMEA2622497) | marine metagenome | biome: marine biome (ENVO:00000447); feature: deep chlorophyll maximum layer (ENVO:xxxxxxxx); material: "saline water (ENVO:00002010), including plankton (ENVO:xxxxxxxx)" | depth 90 m
TATCGAGAACTTCAAAGTAAAATAGACAAGGATAAGGTTGAGATTGATAAAAAAGCCTCAGACCTTGAGCGACTAGAAAAGCTGGATGCTTTATTAAAAGAAAATCCTAATGTTGTGACAGCAATGAAGGATGCTTTAAATGAAGAACAAAAGCAAGTTGATGGACCACCACAAAAGCCAGAAAGCTATGACATACTGGACGAAAGTATAGATGGAACAGAGTCAAATGCATGGAGACAACAATATGATGAGTGGTTAATATCTCAAGGAAGAAAGCAAGCTGTTAAAGAAGTTGATAACTTTAAGCAGGAAATAGCTTTAAAAGAATCTCAAATGAAAGAACTTGCTGAATTACAATCTATGGGTATGAGCGATGAAGAAATAGTTGATTATAAAAACTTTATTTCTTCTGACCAAAACCTAACCAATGAAACACTAGTACAAGTATATCGTTTCCTTAAAGGCAACAAAGCAAAGACTAATACAGAAACTAAAGTAGAACAGCCTATTGTAGAAAAAAGGACTACAGCTGCTGCAACTACAGGTTCAATTCCTCCAGCAAAAAAAACTGCTGAGAAAGAAAAGGATGAGTTTTTTGATAGTCTTATGCAATTTAGTAGACAATAAAAAATAACCTTAAGGAAAGGAGCCAATAATGGCAAATACAACTTATGGAACTGGAACAGCGTTACAGTTTTCTGATGCTACACAACGTCAGGTACTGGAACTTGGTTCTAAAATCCACTATTATAATCCTTCCGTAACTCCTTTATTGACACTAATGGGTCGTATGTCAACAAATGTGACTCCTGTGCCAATTTTCGAGTGGATGGAAGATGAATACATGATTCAAAAATCAATCAAACAAAGCATTATTACAGAAGGAGCTGACTCTGCAACAGTAAATGTTACAGATACAGCAACTGGTGGTATTAATGGTCATAACACTGTAGTTAAGTTTGACAAGCAAGCTGCATTAGAAGTATTTGAAGTAGGTGGTATTTATTCTGCTTCTGTGGCTGGAGGTTCAGCTGCGCTTCAAACTGCTGTTACTCATTTTATCTGTGTTGCAATAGGTAAAAAATGTAATGTTACTAGCGCAACAGATAGGCACGTTCAATTTATTGGTGCTCACGTAAAATCAAGCGATTCTACTGTTTATCAAGTTGAGCAGTGTGCTGATGGTAGTGATTTAATTACTGTAGATGCTGCTGGTGTTTTAACTCTTACATACTTAGGAACTGCAGGAACATATGATGGTGGTGCTAATTTTGGTGCACAAGGCTTGTTCCAAGCAGAAACTGCTTTTGTTGATGATAAAGAGTTTAACTTAGAAGGTGGCCTTGGAGTATACGCTGAAGGTTCTGCTATAGGTGAAGAAACTAGAAAAAGAGTTAGACGTTTAAGTAACTGTACTCAAATTTTTAGAGAGCCTTATGCAATTACTGGAACAGCTATGGCTGCAAAGCATTATGGTGGTTCAGAATTAGCTAGATTACAAGCAAGAAAACTTGCTAAAATCAAGTCTGATATTGAATTTGCTATGCTTACTAATGGAGACATTTCTTTAGACTCATCTTCTGAAAATCCAAAAAGAACAATGGCAGGATTTGGATTAGGACAATCTGCAGGAACTGGCGTTGTCAAATCACTTGATGGTAGAGGAGACGCTAACCTTCAAGTAGATTTTGATGGTGCTGGATTAGATGAAATGGATGCCGCTGTAGAATATGTATTTTCTGATACCATGGAAGGTTCTATGGAAAAAACAGTTCTTTGCTCTAACAAGTGGTTAAGATTTATTACATCACTTGGCAGACAAGGAATTGGTCCAACAGGAACTCCTGTAGCATCTAATGGAGCGTCTATTAATGTTAACTCAGGCGATGCAAATGCAACTGCTGGTTTAAGAGTAACATCATATCAAGGCCCTGTAGGAGTATTAAACTTTATACCTCACCCAATGTTAAAAGGTGCATATGAAGATTTTGCTCTTGCTGTTGATATGGCAAATGTAGACCTACGACCTTTAGCATCAAGAGACATGCAGCTTAGAAGCGATGTTGTTAATGATGGTAGAGATGGTAGAGTTGATGAGTGGTTAATGGAAGTGGGAATGGAAGTTCGAAACGAACAAACACACGCTATCCTAAAACTTACTTAATAGTTAGTTAATAGTATAAGGGGGGAAGAAATTCCTCCCTTATATTGTAAAAATTACGTAAATTAAAGAGTAAATTATGTCAAAGAAAAAAGATTCAAGATTAAAAAGAGCAGGAGTATCAGGTTACAATAAACCTAAAAGAACTCCTAGTCACCCTAAAAAATCTCATGTTGTTGTAGCTAAAGAAGGTGGCAAAGTAAAAACAATTAGATTTGGCCAGCAAGGTGTTAAAACAGCAGGCAAACCTAAAAAAGGTGAATCTCAAAGACAAAAAAATAGAAGGAAGTCATTTAAAGCTAGGCATGCTAAAAATATTAAAAGAGGCAAAATGTCTGCAGCATACTGGGCTAATAAAGTAAAATGGTAATACATGGCTACTAAAAAGAAAAAAAGCACAGTTAACAAAGCTGGTAATTATACAAAACCTACAATGAGAAAAAGGTTATTTAATAAAATTAAAGCAAGTTCAAAGGGCGGGCCTAAAGGAGTATGGAGTGCCAGAAAAGCTCAAATGCTTGCAAGAGAATATAAGAAAAAAGGTGGAGGGTATAGAAATTAATGCCTCTTAAAAAGTCACAAAAATCGTTAAAAAAATGGACCGCTCAAAAGTGGGACTATATAACTAAAAGTGACAAGAAAAAACCTAAAAAGAAAAGAGGTAGATATTTACCTAAGTCTGTTAGACAAAGTCTTACACCTGCTCAAAAAGCAGCTGAAAATAGAAAGAAAAGAAAAGCTACAAAAGCAGGAAAAGTTAGAGCAAAATACTCTAAAACTGTTAGAAAAAAAATAAGAGGAAAATAGTGAAAGAATCTATAAAAGGTGTAAGCATTAAAGGATTAAATAAAAGGCAGCAAAATGCTATGAAAAATCACAGTAAACATCATACTGCAAAACATATAAAAAGTATGGTTGTAATGATGAAAAAAGGAAAAACATTTACTGCTTCTCATAAAGCTGCTATGAAAAAAGTTGGAAAATAAATAGGAGGCAATTATGCCATACGGTAAAGGAACATACGGTAAAAAAAGAGGAAGACCATCAAAGAAAGCTAAGATGTCAATTAAGAAAAAAATGTCTTCTGCTATGAAGAAAAAATTAATGTCATTAAAAAAGAAAAAGAAGAAGTAAGTGAGATATCAAGAAGCATATGAATTAATACAAGTATCACTAGACTCTCAAGGTTTAGTGCAATTTCCTATTAGTGAAAAACTTAAATCACAGTTTTTTGATAATACGGTTAAAGATATTGCACATAGAGTTGTTCGTAAAGTAAATGTAGAAACCTTTACTGCAGGTGGTGATAACTTTGTATTTTCTAATCCTGACTATAGTGGACAAGTATACAAAGTAGAGCTTATTGATTCTGACTCTAATTCATCAAATAATAAAAAAGTAATTCCATTTGTACCCGAGTCTGCAATGATAAGTGATGATGATAGTAATGTTACAAATGTAGGGTATTTTTTAAAAACAGATATTTCAAGAGGTACTTTAAGCGACACATCAGTATTTGGTTCGGGTTCAGGAGGAGATAATCTTCTTGCTGTTTCGTCTACTAACAGCTTAGATAATGGTGATTATGTTATTTTTTCTGAAGTTGTTTCTGATGGTAGTGCTGCTGTTCCTGCAAATCAAGCACATTATGATGAATTTATAAATGGGAAAAGATTTGTAGTTAGTTCGGTAACTTCAAGTGCATTTTCTGTTACGGTTGAAAGTAATTCAACAGCTGCTACTGCAATGGCATCTGATACGGTTTCAGGGCAATGGGTAGAAGATACAGATAAAATATATTTCACTAAAGATGTATCAGGAACTGTTAAGGTTTATTACTACTCAACGCCTGAAGTTAGAAACAATGTTACAAGCAGAATTGATTTGCCAGACCAGTTAATACCTGCAGCTATACATCATACAGTAGGACAATGTTTAGAGCTATCAGGGGCATTGCAAATTGGTGCTGGACATAGAGCATTAGCAGCAGGTCTAGAGGCGGATTATTTAAAAACATCAAGAGCTAAAGAAGCTATGCAAGATATATTGCCTCTTCCATTACAGGACTTTGTATTATAATGGCAAATTATCAAACAAGAATAGAAGATTTAATAGGAGCTTTAACAGCCGCAGATACGCAATTACTAAGTGATTGCTTGACAGATTCAGCTAGAGATATAATTAATTTAGCTCCAGTCAATCAATTATGGGCATTATCGTCAATATCAGATGATATAACTAGCAACGGATATTCTTTAGCATCTAAAGGTATTAAAGTTTTACAAGTAGAAAGAGAAAATGGCGTAGATGGTCAATATGTAATATGTAAAGAAGTTGCTATGAACTATGAGCGTAAAGTTCAAGATGTAAATAGTATGTTTTATCCATCTACAGAAGAGCCTGTATATTTAAGAAAAACAAATCAAGTATACGTATACCCAGCTCCAGGGGCAAGTCCTAATGCTTTTAAAGTTGTTACGGTAGACTTTCCTTCTATTGCGCATACACAAGATATAAGTGACAACGTATTCCCTAGAGATTGGGATGCAGCTTTAGTATATGGAGCTGCACTAAAATGTTGTTCAAGATTAATGTCAGATGTGACAATAGAATATAATGATGCAACTACAAAAGCACAAAGCCTGATTGATGCCTCTGATATGGGTGGAGATAGTGCTACAGCAGAAAGCGCACAATATTGGCTATTAGACGAAGATATAGAAATGGTAAATGCTACTATATCTACAGCATCTGCAGAGCTATCTAGGGCTCAAGTATTATTAAGTAAAAAACAATCATTAGCGCAAGATATAGAACATATTAAAGTGTTATATAGAGGTGCTATAGAATCTATATTCCCAACACAAAACACACAACAGCAAGGTAGCTAATCATGCCCAAAAGTATTTATGACCTTAAAGATTTTTCTGGAGGGCTAAATACCCGTATAGATAAAAGAGATATTTCCGATACAGATTTTGCAAACACGTTAGGCTTTTCTTTTGATACTCCTGGTATTATAAAAATGATGGACAGAAGTAAAATTCACAAGTATAACGGAACCACAAGTACGCCTATATTCGGAGATAATAATTATAAGTTAGAAGAAGGTTTTGGTGCTGAATTTGTTTCATTTGATAAAGCAGCTCAATGGGTAATTTTAAGAACCAGTGAAGATGTTAGTGCTTTAAATGATAGTTATTATTTAAGTAATAATACTGACTCTGGTGGAGACTGGGATACTGATGACACATTTTTTGTTTTAAAAATTATTAGTGTTAATAATTCTGTTGTAAGTGGTAATAGAACTATAACTTGTTATGTTATAAAGCCAGGAACTACTTCAAATAGCTTGCATACTGCTTTTGCTCAACAGGCTACAGTTAGTTTAAAAAAATCAACATCTATAGATGGAACAAGTGCTAGTTCAGCAATTGATATTATTTCAACAGGTGGAACAGAAATATTAAATAACCCAAGTTTTACTTCTACAGACCATTGGACTTTAGGAGGAACTTCTGGAACAAATGCATGGGGTATAACTGGAAATGATTTAGTATTAACTGCTAATACTGGTCTTCCTAGTGGTGGTGGACATTATATATATCAAACATCTGGAAGTATGGCGACAGCAAGTGAAATAGAAGCAGGCGGACTTTATATTTTAAAAGTAACATTTGATGGTAGTGCTAATTTAACCGCAGGAAAAAGTTTTGATGTTTATTTTGGTGATTTACAACCTTGTGCAACTATTAATCAAAGCGACATTTCTTCTAATGTCGTATATAAAACAATTAAAGCAGGTTCTGCTATTCAATATATTGGTCTTATGTTTGCAACTACATCTAGTACAATAGGAGCTACTGCAGAAATAACAGAAGTGTCATTAAAAAGATTTGCAGTTTCATGGGGTCAGTCAGAAAATTGGACTGATGACACTATAAATGATAGTAGCATATTTGTATATAATGCACATGACGAATCTATAGACCAATTTAATTATACTACAAAAGCATGGCATCAAGTAATGAAAGAATCTGCAACAGATGCTAACACATTAGAACCATTAATATTATTAGATGATGATGGTAGTGCTACAGTTGAAATAAAGCCTATTATGTATGCAGTTGATGGAGCTCTTCATGTAGTAGATACAAATTTTAAAACAAAAACAAATGATTTATCTGCAGCTAGAAAACCTTGTGAAAGTAAGTGGATTGGGTATATATCAAGAAAATACTTTAATGATGATTGTGTTTATTCTAAATGGCATACAACATATATGGATATTAAACCGCCTACAGATGGGTATGTATATGAAGATAATCATCCATTAAATCCAACACAGCTTGCTGATGGCTTTATAAATATGAAAGTAAATAAAAGAAAGCCTAATGACCAAGTTACTATATGGGAGTCATGTGAAGATTCAGATGGGTGGTATTCTGGTAAAAGTGGAAAACAAAACTTTAACTATAATTTTCCTATATCTAGGCAAGCTTTCGATGTAAGTTACCCTGAATATCCTGTTCCTTTAAATCCAGATGGAACACAAAAAAATGCAGTTATGGGCCTTGTTGGTCGTTCTATACATCAACCTAAATTTATTTTTCAATATCATAGCGGAACAGATGGGACAAATAGTCCTAGTGAGGCATTTAATAATATAATAGACTTATCTTCTTCGGGTTCTTCTTCAATAATGTTTGATTTATTCATTAATCCTGATGCTTATGCTAATTTAAGGCAATCTGATTATGCTATGGAAATTTGGATAGGCAATTTAGGTGACTATGTTGCTAGTCTTGGAGCAGAATTTGATGAAAGTTTTGATGGAGATTTTGATAGTTCTAGTGTAAGCGCAATTAGATTTCAATTTGATAAAGAAGATTTAACTGAAGGTTGGAGCACGTACACTGTAGATGCAAATAGATATGATAAAATTACAGGTTCTTTTGATGCTAAAAATGTAAAAGATTTTGTAGTTTATCTTTTTCCTTCAATGACAAGTACAACAAAAAATTTACCCTCAATAGGTCAGGCTACTAATCATGATACTTTAACTTCGTCTGTACCAAAAATAAGATTTAGAGGTTCCGAAAATGCAGCCACTTCAGATAGATTTAGAGAATTAACAAATAGTGCATTAGATATAACTGTTCCCATTGTGCAATTAGAGTGGAACCAAGGAGATTCATATGTTTTAGGTAATTTTGTATTAGATATCTCTAATGAAAGCAGTAGTAGCGATGGAGGAATGGCTCATTATACTAATCATTATGACGGGACAAATGGTGTAATATCAACTATTAAAAACCATGCTAACAATACTACTTACACAGGGACAAATTTAAGTGATAGGTTTCAAGTTGGAGATTTATTAATGTTTTTTATGGATGACGACGCATATGATAATAGTTCAGCATTAGATGTAAGCTCTACAAGCAATGAAAATAAATTTGAATTTGCAACTATTACTGAAGTTGATACAAGCGGAAATACATTAAGAGTATCAGTTGGACATAATGATGGAGATTTAGTTACTCGTCAAATGACAAATGACGAAGTAGCTTTAATTGTTGGAAATAATGTAGATAGTATAAATAGATTTGTAGTATTAAGAAAAACAGAAGAAACTGGAGCTAATGATAAACCTGTAGAAAATATACCATATGCAATAAGTAATATTAGATATGGTAAAAAATCAGCTGGAGAATGGACAGGAAAGTATAAATTCTTTTATAGTTGGGTGTATGACGATAAACAAGAATCTAAGTTGTTTGAGTTTAAAAATCCTACAAATGATTATAATATTACAGGCGCAACAACTACAAATGAAATAACTTTTGACGAAGAAACTGCATATATTAACTTTTCATTAAGAGAAGCTACTATTAATGGCGGATGGAATCATGCAACAGCTGGTAGCAAACGAATAACAAAAGCAAATATATATTATTCAAAAATGCTAGAAGAAGGTGAATTTGGAGAAGTACCAGAATTATTACTTGGAGAATTAGATTTAAATAAAGGTTTTAAAGTTTCTGGAGAGTCAGAGCACAATGAGTTCCAATCTGTTAATCCAGGTTCATATGCATCTAAAGATTTAATTATACCTGTAACGGATGGAAGATTAGCAGCTGGTGATAGTGGAGATGGAGATATTGTAAGTAATTCACAAGATATAAATTTTGGAACATTTTCTGCTTATACTCCAGCTGTAAATGATAAAGTTAGAGTAAAAACAACAACTAAGCAATTTTCTGACGACACTTTTTCTAGGGATTTTACAGTTAAAGAAATAGTTGGAACTAATAATAATACATTAACTGTTCATGACCCAGGGGATACAATAGATGACCCTTCTACTGCAGATGAAGCTATTACAGTTTCTAAAATTTTTGATTACGAATTTCAATATGGAATTACAGAAGGTTCTAGGACAGATGGTTCTGTAGATTTTTCAGTAGTAAATGATATTCCCATAGAATCTCCACCTGCTGTTGAGCTTTTTGATTCAATGGCTTTATACTCTAATAAAAATATAGATATAAATAATGCTAAATTTAAAACATTTGCATTTAATGATAGGTATATGTACATAGGAAATGTTCTTCAAGATGGAAGGGTTTATGGAGACAGAATACTTAAATCTCTTCCTAACAGAATGGATATTTTCCCAGAAGATAATTTTATAACAGTTACAAGAAACGATGGCGATGAAATTGTAAGACTTGAAGCATTTAATGATAGGTTATTAGAATTTAAAAATAGAGTATTAAATGTAATTAATGTGTCAGGAAATACAGAATATTTAGAAGCTTCATTTAAACATTTAGGGGTCAAAACTCATAATGCTGTTTGTAAAACTAATATAGGAGTAGCTTTTGCAAATGAAAATGGATTATATATATACACAGGTGAAGGAGAGCCTGCTAATTTAACTGCAAAAGTATCAATTGCAGATTGGAATACATTTGTAGATAGCTATCCAAATAAACTTTCTTGTTTTTACGTTCCAGAACAAGAACAGTTGGGAGTAGTAAATGGATATAAACAAAGCGCATATTATCAAGATGTATATTTATTTGATTTAAAAACTAAATCTATTACTAAAGGCCAAAGTGTTCTTGACTTTGAAAGAAATTATACAAACTTTATGTATGACGATATAAATAACAAATGCATATGGATTAATCAAGATTTTTCAGCAAATTCATCTGCTATATCTGTTAATACATTTGATAATACTTTAACAACTGCAGGAGTTACTCATTCAGCTATTAGCGCTAATATTGGTTCAAGAGATATAGATACAAATGGATTAGATGCATTATATAGTGGAGAAGCTGCGCAAGTTGATACTAATGGCGACCATGGATTTTTAGATGGCTTATATGTAGATATAAACGATGATAATGCTGATAACGCTCATGATGGAACTTATAAAATATTTAAAAAAGATGGCGATGAATTTTATATTCCAGCAAAAAGTGCAGAAGTAGATAGAGAAGGGACTGTAACTCTTTCTTCTAGTCCTCAAGGAGTTCATTTAGAAACTAAACATTTAGACTTTGGAAGTCCTAATGTAAGGAAGAAAATATATAGTATTTCTATATCTCACAAAAATTCAGACGGAACACTAGAATTACAATATCAAATTACTAACGATTCTGGAACAAGCAGTTGGACTGATGCTGGAACCTTAACAAATTATGGAGATTATCAAAGACAAGTATTTTCTTTATCTGTAAATAATATATATACTATAGGATTTAGAATTGTTGCAAATGGAACTACTGTAGTTTCTGTTCCATATGACTTTGCAATTAATGATATGGGCATAGTTTATAGGACGAAGAATGTCAAATAGAAAAATAGATAGATTATCACATCTTAAGTCTGATAGCACTCAAATTAAAAAAGGCTTTCCATCTAAACAAGAAGGTATAGAAGGAAATATAGAGCTTAGACATGTTCCTGGTTACGGACTAGCTTTGTTTGCATTTTCTTCAGGTAACTGGTATGTTTCTCGAATGGAATTGCAAAAAGTTAAAAAAACAACTAAAAAACTAGTTGTTGACACTTTAGAAGTTAAAAAAGGATTAGACTTAAATAAAACATCTGTTAAAAATTTAGACCCTGATAAAATAGATGGTGCTAAAAAATGGAATGATACTCATAAAAATATGATTAGCGGGGAATTTAATCCTAAGTTTAAAGATGTATCTACAGAAAAAGTTAAATTTTCAACTACCGAAAACGTTGAATTATCCGTTGATTCTGGAAGTTTAGTAACTACAATAGATGGAGATACTGGGAATACTCATAAAATAGTAAGAGATGTTAATGATGGTAACCCTTCAATACAAATGGGTTCTTCTGATACTGAATGCCTTAAAATAATCGCTAATTATGATAGTGGTGGAAAAGGTATAGACAAAGTTCAATATGTTACGCTTACAGCTAGTAGTGATGCTGATAAGGGTAAGCATGAATTTTATGTTGATGGAACTGGAGGGGGAAACCTTAAATTAACAATTGATGATGATGGTCTTGTTGCTTATAATCCTATTACAGCATCTGAAATACAAACAAGTGTAGGCACTATTACTTTAGATGCAGCTTCAGATGTTGTATTAGATGCTAATTCAGGAATACATAAGTTTTTATTAGCAGGAGATGCAGATGATTTATGTACATTGACTGTAGCTGCTAACGGAGCAACTACTATAGCAACTTCTGATAGTGATGGGACTTCAGGTGATTTAACATTAGATATTGATGGAGATATAGAATTAAATGCTGATGGTGGTAATATTTCATTGAACGATAATTTAGCCCCATTGGCTAATTTTTCTGAAGGTCGTATAAATATTTTTCATGATGCTACAAGTTATTGTCGTATTGATGTAACTGATGCTGGCGTTACTCAAATAAGCACTCATGATGGAACTGCAACTGATGCAGACTTTACAATTGATGCAGGAGGAGATATTACTCTTGATTCAGGAACTGGGAAATTTATAGCAAAAAATAATGGTACAGAATTTAATGTAGCTAATAGCGCATACGCTGGAATGATACTCGGCTATAGAATGGAAGGGGAATCTGCTGTACATCACTCTTTAACATTAACAACTTCGTTTGCTGTAACAGATGCAAATCATACAGTAAGATTTATTGCTCCGCCTAGCGGAGTAGTAGAGGTAGAGGTGCAAATATACGCTAATGCCTCAACATCAAATAGAGGCACATATTTAGGCTTAAGCGATAATGCAACATATAATAGTCTAGGTTCTACATATGAGGTACAAATTAGATTTCCAGACGAAACAGACGATGGTGTATTTACAAATAAATGGGTAATTACTGGATTAACTCCTGGAAATACTTATAATTACTGGCTAGGAGCAAGAACTAGTGGAACAGTTGCTTATTTAAATTGGGGCGGTACTGGTAGTAATAGATTTCCAGATTTTATAATGAAAGTAACAGCATTACCTACAGCTGTATCAGATTTCGCAGTATATGATTAAAAAAATAATGACCAATAAAACAAAATTTAAACTATGAAAAAAACAAAAAAATTAATAAATTACAGTATTTATAAAGAGGCAGTTAAGTATGACCACTAAAATATCTCCACAAATGCTAGCATCATTGTATCCTGATACAAAATTTGCAGGAGTTAAAAGAACGTTAGCAAAAGTAAAAAATAATGTTGAAAAAAGCACAGCTGAAACTAACCTTGCTATAAATACTATAGAAAAAACATTTCAAACTAAAATGAAATTAATGAGCACTCTATCTGGTGAGCTTTCTGGTTATAAAGATGCAAAAGAAGGTGGTTTTGAAGGAGGTGTTTTAAAGTGGATAACAGCTTCTCCTGAAACTCAAAAAATATTTATACAAAAAAAATATGACCCTAATACAATTATTCCTGAAACTTCTAATAAAGATAAAAAAATTAAAGCAAAAGGATTGTTTGGCGGCCCTGACAAATCTCAAACAGAAATGAATACGCCGTCTTTATTTAACAATGATACTAGTAATAAAATAGAAAACAATTTAGCCGAACTAGGAGAACCAACATATTTAAACGATTCCATAGAAAAAGAGTCGGAAAATATTAATTTAAATATGGAAGATATAGGTTCAATTCCAACTTTAGATGAAATATTAGCTAGCAAAAATCAATCTCAGGCAATAATAGATAATAGTACAAATGATGATGAAAGAAGAAAAGCTCAAAATAATATTGATGTAATAGATAATTTATATTCTAATATGGATGGTTTAGATAGTTTTGATTTGGAGGAGTTATATGGCTGATAGTAGTGATTTATCCGCAGGTTTATTAGGAGGCCTTTCAGGGGCTGCAGGTTTTAATGCTGTAGGTTTAGCAGGACCACTTGGTTTTGCAATCGGTGGTATTGCTGCTTTACTTGGCAATAAAGCTAAAAAAGATGAACAAAACAGACAAATTGAAGCGCATAATAAAAAAATTAAATCTCAAAGAAAGTTAGTAAAAGGCAAGAAAAAAGAAGTTGGTCAGAAAATGGCAGGAATTGGAACATACTTTGACACTTTAGATGAGTATAAAACAAATGAAATTGATGCAAATACTAGCAATGAGCTTGACATGTTCTTAGCAAGCACTGTAGGACAAATAGAAGATTTTGAAGATGTTAGTGCAAAAACAGGATTAGAATCATCATCTATTAATAAAAAAATATCTACTATTAAAGACCTAACAGCTTTAAAGTCAGAAGATATTAAAAATGTAGGCAGAGGTCAAAAAGAATTATTAGCTTTTGATATAGCAACTCAAAGGAGAAATATAGAGCAAAGTTCTAGAAATATGTGGCAAGATTTAGCAGACCAATATGATATATTAGGTGATGAATATATGGAAACAGTTTAGGAGTTTAAATGGCAATAAGTGACGATATAAGACAGTTAGTTAAAAGAGAACAAGATATACAGGGTGTTATAGGTGTATTAGATACTTATTTGGCTAATAAATCTAAAGCACGTCAAGCATTTAAACCAGCTGTAGCTAAACAAGAAAAATTAACTGCAGTAACAACAGAAGGCGAAGATGGTGTTAAAACAACTGAATATTTAACAAGAGAACAAATTCTTGCTAGACAAAATGAAGAAGGCGGTTTTGTAACAGGTAGGCCTAAAAAAGATAGTAGTGAACAAAATACGTCGACTTATAAACAGAACTTAATAACTACACTTAATAATAAAGCAAACGAAATTATAAGTATATATGGTGAAGAAGATGGTAATGAGTTAATTAATAATTTTTCTAATCAAATAAATGAAATGCCAATTATAAATTCTGGCACATTTACAAATACAAAAAATATGATTAATAACACATCAAAGTTAGAATTAGATGTTTTTAATGTAAAAACAAACGAATACGAAAAAGTTCCAACTGCACTTTATCTTAATAATCGAGATGATTACAACTTAAAAGCTGATATAACAGCTCAAAATAAAATTATAGACAAAAAACAAAAAGAAAGGTCTAGAAATTTAAAAATTAACATTAAAAGAAATCAACAAATATTTAAAAAGCTTACAAAAAATTATGAAAATGAATTATCAATATTGCAAAGCAATAACGAATCTCTTATAAATGATGTTTTTGATGTACAGGAAAAAATACTTAAAGACACATATCTTTCAGAAAACCCATCTTTTAACGATAATAATATAGTTGTATTTTCAGGAAAAGATGCAATAGATAAAGTTTTAAAAAGTATAGGAGTGGAAATTAACGAAAAAAATAGAAAAGGAGCAAGAGAGTTTATAGAAAATAAACAGCGTGAATTTTATGAAAACCCATCTCAGTATATAAAAGATGGAGAAGAATTAATTCTTATAAATGATAAAATACTTCCTAAAGAGTCTGATATTAGGATGATAATGAATTTAAATAACCCAAGTATATACGATGAATCAAAATCAGATTCTAATGATTTTATTGTTCAATAATTAATATGTCTTTACTTGGATTAAAAAATTATCTTAATCAAAAAAATACTCAAGATGTGTCTCAAAACGAAATACAAGATTCCTCTAAAACAACAAATTCTTTTAATTTAGAACTTAAAGATTATCTAAATAAAAATACAAAACAAGACTTTTCTATAGTTGAGTCTAATGCTGATAGTTTAATGGAAAAGGAAATAAATACATCTTTGCAAAATAAAGAAAGCAAGTATTTTGAAGATATTAAGTATACAGAAGATATAGAAGAAATAGAAGAAACAAGAGAAGTAAAAGAAGTAGAAATTGAAAAACCAAAAAGTTTAGTCGATTCTACAGATTATAGTTTTGCTCAAATAAATGATAAGGTGTGGGATGGATTATCTCAAGATACCTTTAATAGGCCCGTAAAAGACCTTTCTGGCGAAGAAAATATAAAATTGATGGCTAACATAGCCTACAATAAAAAGCTTAATCCACAAGGCTTTAATGCTTGGACTGCCTTTGAAAATAATAA
>TARA_R100000655_G_scaffold83650_1_pt1 | contig 14676 bp, 13 predicted proteins | sample TARA_R100000655 | Tara Oceans TARA_R100000655 (sample SAMEA2622497) | marine metagenome | biome: marine biome (ENVO:00000447); feature: deep chlorophyll maximum layer (ENVO:xxxxxxxx); material: "saline water (ENVO:00002010), including plankton (ENVO:xxxxxxxx)" | depth 90 m
GCAGTCATAGCCTCTTAATCAGCATCATTCCGAAGGTGTTACGGCACAGAACTAACTTCGAATGCGATCTTAAAATGGCAGGCGGATCGCAAGGTTGACTGGCACTACATCGCACCGGGCAAGCCCATGCAGAACGGGTTTGTCGAAAGCTTCAACGGGCGCATGAGAGACGAATGTCTAAATGAGCACCTGTTCGATAACCTCCGCCAAGCCCGCCAGTTGATCGCGGCATGGCGCACCGACTTCAACCATAACCGCCCACACACAAGCCTCTCTGGCCTGACGCCAGCAGAATATGCTAACCGGTCAGAAGAGGGCCAAAACCAGAACAGAGCTAACCTAAATTAGCGGACTCATCGGGGAGCAGGTCACTAGGATTGTAAATCCCCGCGTGAAAAGGCACTCTATCGGCCACAAGAGACTATGCATGTAACCTGATGTCTTTCCCCTAAGTTCCGGGTTTGTTCAGAATTGTCGAAGAGGCACTTTATGAAGCTTTCATTAGGCGCGATTGGGATTGGCTTAAGTATCCTGGTGATGCTTCAGTTCATGGTTTTCCATGAGCAAACCGGAGAAGAGCTTACCCAGACAAGCTCTTTCGGCATTACTTTTGCCGTCCTAGTGTTTGGCGCCGGAGCCCTTACCTTCAAGCTCCCCCGCCTTGGGGGGGTTATTTTCGTGGTTGCTGCCTTCTTGGCCTTTTCTATCTCAAATGACTTTCCCGATATGGCTTTCTGGGGGTCAGCTTCTCTTGTCTTGGGTGCGCTCTCCGGATTATTTGGTTGGAAGGAGTACGATTTGGCAGATAACGCCGAAAGTGGCTGAGGGTCTGCCTCTGGTTTGTTTGCAGGCAGACGTGAATATACTGCTTTGGGCTGACCCCCTCAAGATATGTGAAACTAGCGCACGACCAGCACTGATATATCGGCATGCGAAGCAAAGTAGCCGGCGTTGGACGAGAATATATGTTCGGCAAATCCAGGCGTGTGGCTTGCCATAACGACAAGATCGGCTCCAATAGATTTCGCGGCGCGCGTTAAGACATTATTGAGATCAACCGAAGGGTCGTGGCTGATCTCACTATGTGCCTCGAAAGCTATGTCGTAAATCTCGGAGCTTTTAGATGCGAAAGCCGTCAGTTTATCGGTAAAACTTTCGGGCGTACGTGCAACTTGGCTGGGCGCCGTTTGCCCTCCCCCCAGAATATGGGCTTCCGCACCATAAAGTTTTCCGACATCAGCAGCGACCTGAAGCGCCTTCCCCATTTGGTCAACATGACGCAAATCAATGGGGATCATGATTTTTGTGTACATAGGGTTCTCCAATTCTGGGAGGAAAGCAGCGGCTGCTTTCAGCCTCTAGGTTCTTGGCGGCACCTCGTCTTGGTGGGTGCTTAGCGAGAAAACAACACTGGAAAGTCAGCGCTCCGCAGCAACTCGCGGGTGGCCGCTCCGATGACGAGATCGTATGTTCGTGAATGCCCGAAGGCGCCGACCGCAATCATATCTGCCTCTCTTTCAAACGCTTCTTTGTTCAATGCAGCCGCCACACCGGGACGCTCCCAGAAGCGCTTGACCAAAGTGGTCTTAATCCCATGTCGAGCAAAGGCAGCAGCGAGGTCGCTTGATGTTACATCGCGGCTAACGTCCTGATGATGTTCATTGACCCGCACAATATGGACGCTATCACCTGCGCTGAGTAAGGCACGGGCATCATGCGCAGCTCGCACTGCCTCGCGTGTACCGTTCCAACCAATCAAAATGTCTTGCCCAAGCGTGTCAGCCTTGAAGTCTTTAGGCACCACAAGGACTGGCCTCCCCGCATCCCGGATTACCGCTTCTAAAAGACGGGCATGCCCATTGTTCTGTGCGTCGGAATCTACAGCCGGCATCACCACAAGGTCTGCACATTGCGCACTTTCAACGATCCGCTCTGAGGCAGTCTCTGACTGGCTTTTGACGAGACGCCACTCGGAGGCGAAATCTTCAGTGTGAAGATGGGTCTCGAACAAGGTCTTCAGCTCGGCCGATTGTTCTTTTTGGGACTGACCATATGCTGCAAACACGCTGTCTGGGACATGCATGGCAATGCCAGGATAGACCACCAAAGCTTCTATTGTATGCAACCCGATGACATGGGCATTATGTTGGCGGGCCAGCAAAGCTGAGGCACGCAATACCGCTTCAGCGGTTTGCGTATCGGTAAGGCAGGTCAGAATTGTCTTGATTGACATAATACGCCTCCTGTTGGCACATCCCGTGCGTCTATGCTCAGCTTAGCAAGGGACAACAGGCTGGGGTTTGACGTAGATCAAATCAAGAGAGAGCTCCTGACATACGTACCGCGCTTCAATGCGGCGGACCCTGTGTTGTTGGGGGAACTCTCCCTAACAGGTTCGTTAACTTAAAAAGTTCAAGTGGTAGCTGGTTAGGAGTCAAGGCGATGAGGCAAGCTTTGTCCGTATGCCACAAATTAGCCCAAAATTATGGTAAGGTTTTTACGGTAAACACAGAAGAGGTTGATGATGCATAGCAAAAAGATATGGGGCGCAGTCATCGCGATCTTTGTATTGATCTTGCCAAATTTTGGCTTCGCTCAAACTATCTTGAGCCTTACGACCTCAAAGCAGTCAGTAGATTTTACCCTAGAGCAATTACAAACACTGCCCCAAACGACCGTGGTCACCGCAAATGACTATGTGGAGCCATCCGCTGTGTTTCAGGGACCACTCTTGCGCACTGTGTTGGAGGCCCTCGAAATTGACAAAGATGCCGAACTAAAGATGATCGCGCTCAATGATTTCACTTCAACCGTGCCTGCCTCGGATGCTTTTGACTATGATGTTATTTTGGCTGTCCTACGAGACGGGGAACCAATGACGGTACGCAACAAAGGGCCGATTTGGGTTATTTATCCAATGGATGACAACCCTGAGCTGCGCAGCGACATCTATAACGACCGGCTCGTCTGGCAGCTCAAAGAAATTGCTGTCGAGTGAAGAGAAAAAGCAGAAAAATCCAAGCTATTCTTCTCGTACTTTTTGTCGGAGCTGTGCTTTTTGGTATTGCTGTGGTCCTGAAGCTCGGCGAGAGCGTCGAGAGCATTCAAACAGCAGAACAAAGCGATCCGCTATGGATCGGATCGCAACTACAGTTCGAAATGCTTCGGCTTGAAAGAGAACTTAGTGAAGCTGCATTGGGCTTCAAACCTGCGACCGATGTTGCTTTGCGCTTCGACATTGCTTGGAGCCGGATCACCATCCTCCAAGAAGCAAAACTGGCCCAAATCATCGAAACCTTCAACATCGATCAAAGCGTGCTTTTGGCGCTCGAAGAGCGGTTTGAGACGCTGGAGCCCCTGATTGAAGAGTTCGCTACGCAAGATATGACCTACGAGATCCGGCAGCAGAAGGCCGAATTTCTTCTGGAAGCCCTCGAAGGCTTTGATGCTTCTCTCAGAAGTTTTCTACTGTCTCTTGCGCAAGCAAAAACGAGTTCGCTGACCGAGTTCAGAACCGGCCTGCTCTCCCTCTCGCAAGCCATTACCTATCTTGGGACAACGATCCTTGTTCTCTTTGGAATATTTATGACGCTGCTTATGCTTGAGCTTCGCTTTACCGCAAAAAGAGAACGGGAAATGCGAGCCCTTGCGGAAGAAGCAACGTCAGCGTCGCGCCTGAAAATGAACTTTATGAGTGTTGTCAGTCATGAGTTGCGCACGCCCCTTACATCACTCCTTGGCGGGTTGGACTTGTTGAAAGCCCGAGTAAGTGCGTCTTTGCAAGACAAAGCTTCCCTGAGGTTGCTGGATATATGTAGCCGCAATGGTGACCGGCTGCTCACGCTTGTGAATGATATTTTAGATGCTCAGGCTTTGAGCGAGGGAAAGGTTACGGTCATACAAGAGCCCACTGATCTTGCAAGCGTTGTCGAGGCTGCTGTGGAAGGTTGCCACACCTATGCCAGCTCCCTTGGAGTTGGCTACGAACTATCCATGCCATCAGAAAAGACTGTAGCTCTTACTGATAGCGCACGTGTGTCACAGGTCTTGAGCAATTTACTTTCTAACGCAGCAAAGTTCACCTCTTCGGGGGATGTGGTGAGCGTCACGCTGGAGAAGATTGGCCACAAAGCACGGATTGAAGTGACTGATCACGGCATTGGAATACCGCTCGAAAAACAAAAGGATATCTTCAAAGCCTTTCACCAAGTCAATCCTGGCACAACGGGTGCAAACAAGAGCAGTGGCCTTGGGTTGAGCATCACCAAACAACTTATGGACCTGCTCGGCGGAAGCGTCGGGTTTCGCTCTACTGAAGGGAAAGGATCAACCTTCTGGATTGAGCTGGTTCTTCTGCCTGAGCCAAGAGATGATCTTGGCCAATGACCATAGCAGAAAGGCGAGACGGATCACGATTGGTCCGAAACATTGTTCGCGACCTCGCGCAGATGCACCCCTAAAAGGATGAGGCCAGGCCAAAGCATATAAGCTTCGATCTCGATATTTTCCCCGAAAGACAGCAAAACCATCGTCATCAGGATGCCCATGGGCAGCCGGCCCCGCGAATGCCGAGCGGCGTCGAGCATTGCAAAACATGTGTGCCAAACCATTGGCACCAAAAGCGCGCCAAAACCAATAAGACCTTTAACAAAAAGTAGTCCGTACCAAGTATGATGGCTGCCAATAGGCATGTATTCTACGGCATGAGATCCGGGGTGTATGGTTCCATGTCCAAACCAAACAGCTTCGTTTTGCCACCGCTCGTGAGCAATGCGCTGTAAGGTTTCGCGTACGCGTGTACTATCAGCCCGCGCGCCCTTGAAGGTGGCAACTGCATCTTGGCCCAAAGTCAGAAGAGCCGTGCCGAAAACGGCAAGTGAAGCTGTTAAAGCAGCGGTAACATGCCATGCCCAACCCTTGAGGATCAAAGGCATCATTCGTGGCCCAATCGTACAGGCCACCAGGCCCACAAGTCCCATGCGTGATTTTGAGGCCAAGATCATCAACACGCCGGCGCCCACACCGGCCAACATCCACCTGCGATCCTTCTCTTCCAGCGCAAAGAGGACCATGATCACACCCAGCAAGGCGGCGAAGGGGGACCAGGGGGCATAGAACTGCCACCTTGGCGTCCAACTGGCAGGATCAAAGGTGAAGAAATAGACTGAGAAATACTCAGGCCCTGGTCCGCCCACAGCCTTCAGCGGGGAGGTGAAAATTTTCTCAGGCAAGCCAACATAGGGTGCGATGAGCAACAAAGGTGCGAGCGCCAGAGTCCAAGCTCCGATGACGCATTGACCGCGGATCAAAACGGCGCGGCGTATTGGGAGCACAGCGCCTACCAACGGAAAGAGTGCCAACAGGGCCCATCCCTTCGCCCAGCCAATTGAAGACTTGATCGTCTTTTTGAGACCCAGCCCCCAATCAAGATGCCCAATCCATAGAACAACCAGCATTACGAACATACCGATGAACCAACACCAGATGAGTGCTGGCATCTTGCCAGTTGCTCTAAGGTCCTCGCGCATCGCGGGCCCCAAATATAACGCAAGCCCTGCCAAACCGCCCAAAACCCATGCCAATACCGGACCCACGACATAGAGCGCCCCAATGGCATAGAATGGCCATGTATACACCATGGCTTTGTAGACCATTCTTTCGGCGGGGTTTTGAGCGATCATGCTCGAGGCTTCCGCAGTCCAATCAGCCGGCCAATCAGCGCAGAGCGTATCCAGCCAAGGGTCAATCCCAACAGCATCATAAAGGTAGCAGCACCACCGGCGGCAATGGCCAGTTTACGGTTGGGCGACGAAGGGCGATCAGGAAGAGATGGGTTTTCAAGAACCTGAACGAGCGGATAGGAGGCATAGACGTCAGATTTGGTAGACTGTGTACGGGCAATTGCAGTGGCAAACACGGCTTCTGCTACCGAGAAATCCCGTTGCAGATCCTGCAGTTTTGCGGCTGTGGCAGCGAGACGCTGTTGCTTGGTCAGATCTTCTTTCAAGCGGGCGGACAAAGTTGCATGCTGCTCCCGCACACCGGCTCGTTCCGCGTCCATCCGTACAAGTTGCGCCAAAAGTTCAGCTCGCGCACCGGCAGGGGCAAGATCAAGCCCCTTAAGCTCCGCCTCATCCAGTCCTGTTACGGCAATTGCTTGTCGAAGTGCTGCTGATTGTGCGGCGCTATGGCCAGCCCGAGCGGCTTGAACCTTCGGATGCTCCTCGCCAAACAGGGACCGCGCTTCAGAAAGCTTAGCCGCTTGGAGGCCGACTTCTTCGGTTAGCGTCAGAAACTGCGCATCCGCATATACTTTTAGTGTGGCAGCTGCAGAGTCTGCAGGCAGGCCTAAAGTAGCTTCAAGGGCAGCTACACTTTGGGTTTTCTCGCTCAAGGTAGCTGCCAAATCCTGAACGCGGCTTTCTAAGAGGCGCGTGGTCTCAACCATAGCGTCATATTGCTCACTAGAGGTCAGGCCGGTTTCGTCTTGAAGTCGAGCGATATCAGAACGCGTGGCAGCAACAGAATTCCTATAGTCTTCAATCGCAGCCAAACCGCTATCTTCACGGGTATTCTGCTCATCTGCACGCAATGCATCCAGTTCCTTGAAAAAGGCGGCAAGCAGTGCATTACCGCGTGCCTGTGCATCCTCCTCCGAGCCGCCCGTTACCTCCAGATGAATAAGGCTGGTTTGATCAACAAGGTTAATGCGAGGTTTGCCAAACTCTTTTGCACTCATACCAAGTGTATCGGCGGCAGCCGCCAAGATACGGTCCGCACCGATCAAGCGTTTGTAGGTTTCTGTCGGGCTGACGGAATTGCTGGAAAAAGCGGAGTTCGCGTAGGAGGACGCCTGACCAATCCCGCTCAGGTTCAGCGAAGCCGAAGCGCCAGAACCTGGAAGGATTAAAGAAGCATGAGATTTAAACGTAAGCGGTGCCGTACGCAGGTAACCGGTGATCGGCGCCCAGATAGCTGCGCCGCCCAGGATGGCAAATGCAAGATACCGGGGGAAACGCCCTAAATCGCTGACGCGCCCGCCCAGCAAAATGCGGCGAATGGAAAGGCGGCGCTTCGGTACTTCAGGGGCGGCATAGGCCGCTGCATCTCGGAAGGTCATTGGGGGCATCTCCTTTGCCCAAATCTTACCTTCCCGCCTTGTAAAATACGCGGGCGCGCTCGGCTGGTTCTAAGGGCATCGGAGACTAAGCCCTATCCTATAGGATAGTTAAAACAGCCCGGCCTCTCGCGCGATCAAAGCGGCTTGCGTCCGATTTGAGGCACCAACCTTGCGATAGAGCGTCTTCATATGCAGCTTGACGGTCGGCTCGGTAATATCAAGGTCGCGACCGATTTCTTTGTTGGACTTGCCTTCCGTGAGACCCTTGAGCACCTGCAGCTCGCGGGGTGAAAGCTTTTCGGTCAACGGATGGATGGGGCTTTCATCTAATGCTGTTATAAAGTCGATCGGCGCGTACTGTTCGCCCATTGCCATGAACTTGACAGCATTGATCATGGATTTGGCTGGTAAGGTTTTAGGAACAAACCCCGCCGCTCCGACTTCCAAGGCTTGCTCTACAACTTCTCGGGTGGCTTCTCCAGAAAGTAGCGCCACACGCTGCCCGCCCTTCAGCGATAACGCGTGTTTAAGTCCGCTCAAACCATTCATGCCCGGCATGTTTAAATCAAGCAACACCAGGTCATAGGGGGGATCATTTTCAATCATTTTGCATGCGGAAGGCAGGTCCGAGGCAACATAGGTTTCAATGTCGCTTTGAGCCTGAAAGAACAGAGCCAATGTATCCCGCAATAAGTCGTGGTCGTCTGCAATCAAAATACGCATCTGGCTCTCCTATACATTGGATTTCTAAACGGGGACTACGGATCATGCACGCTAAAATTCGGGTTCGATTGTGGCGTGAGAATGACCCAACCGGATTGAGCACCTCTCCATTAGGGTAGAACGCGGCGCAAGCGGCCCGCGGCTATAAACCTTTGCGGCCAAAACCTGTCCGACCGCTCTGTTGAGAGAATCCGCAACACGCGCAACCTTGAGATAACGCCAATGTACTCAAGGATTTGCCCGATGAAACATGTAGATTTCAATACTGTCGCAACCTCCGCCATTTCTGCTCTCGTACCCCAGTTGAAGACAGTCTACCTGCCTGCGCTCGACCTTGATTTGGCCAATGCCACAGAAGAGGAAGCCATCGCCTCTTTGTTGTCTCCGGGCCGCCGCCGCGCCTTCTTTATGAACGCCCATTGTTGCAACATCCGCCGCCAAGACAAGGACTACGCCAACGCTGTAGCAGCGGCCGATATGCTGCTGCCAGATGGTATTGGAGTTGAGCTGGCTGGCCGGATGACCGGCCACAAACTCACCGCGAACCTCAACGGTACCGACCTAGTCCCCGCGCTGCTGGCGAAAGCTGCTCAAAAAGGCAAATCAGTCTATCTCTTTGGTGGCGCCCCAGGCACGGCCGCAGCAGCAGCAAGCACATTGGTTTCCACGATACCCGGATTGCAGATCGCTGGAACACGCGATGGTTATGCTGGCGCGACCAATGCCGATGCTGTCATTGCCGATATCAATGCAAGTGGCGCAGACATTCTCTTGGTTGCCTTGGGGGTGCCCCGGCAAGAACTCTGGCTGCACGAGCATGCCCATCGTATTAACGCGCCATTGAGCTTAGCGGTCGGTGCACTCTTTGACTTTCTAGCTGGTAGCGTGACACGCGCGCCCAAATGGGTTCGTAAGACACGGATGGAATGGGTTTGGCGTTTGGCTCAAGAGCCACGTCGTCTGGCCAAACGTTATTTGTCTGGCAATGTAAGCTTTCTCGCCCATGCCGGAGTAAAAGCGCTTGGCCAACTATCCGTGGCTGATTTCCAAAGCCGCTTTTTGGATGTTGTCCTATCCGCCAGTGCGTTGATCCTGCTCTCCCCAATTTTCGCTCTTACAGCGCTGGCGATTAAGCTTGAAGACCGTGGCCCGGTTATCTTTACCCAGACCCGAGTGGGCCGAGATGGCAAAGAATTTCGCATCTTCAAGTTCCGCTCAATGAGCGTTGATGCCGAGGCGCGCCGAGCCAACCTGTTGAGCCAGTCAGATCGTGAAGGCGTGTGCTTCAAATCCCGGGAAGACCCGCGGATCACGCGTGTAGGACGCTTCATCCGACGCTTTTCCATAGATGAGCTGCCGCAAATCGCGAATATTCTGCGCGGTGATATGGCAATTGTTGGGCCGCGCCCTGCCCTGCCTTGCGAAGTCGCAGCCTATCCAACACGCGCTTTGGGCCGTCTTGCCGTCAAACCGGGCCTCACAGGCGTTTGGCAGGTTTCCGGCCGAGCGACGATTGGCTTCGACCAAATGGTGGAGATGGATCTCGCCTACGCTGAGTCTCGCACACTACTGCTGGATTTGCTGCTTATCGCTAGAACCTTTGGCGCGGTCGCTTCTGGGCGTGGGGCCTACTGATCTCGCCTCCCTTATTTATCCCCCATACACCCTTAGGAGAAACTACAGATGACACATATTCGCAAAGCCGTCTTTCCGGTCGCCGGTATGGGAACACGTTTTCTGCCCGCGACAAAGTCGATCCCTAAAGAGATGCTCCCTCTCGTCGATCGGCCCTTGATCCAGTATGCGATTGATGAGGCACGCGAGGCCGGTATCGAGGAGTTCATCTTCGTCACAGCGGCCGGAAAAGGTGCCTTGGAGGACTACTTTGATACGGCCGCAGCGTTGGAAAACAGGCTTGCCGCTGGCAACAAAACCAAAGCTTTGGCTGCGCTCGAAGGCACACGTCTTCCAGAAGGGGCCCTCGCTTTTCTGCGCCAAAACAATCCACTGGGCCTGGGGCATGCTGTTCGTCTGGCCTCTCGCTTGGTGGGAGACGAACCCTTTGCGGTCTTGTTGCCTGATGACGTGATCCGCGCGCCGCGCGGGGCCTTGAGCCAGATGATCTCCGCCCATGCGCTTCAGCGCGGTCATATGGTGGAGCACCTGGGAATTGAAGGCGAGAGTCTGCGTGCCACAGCGATTAATGACTATGCCGTAGAAATACCACTGGAGGATGCTGTGGAAGAGGGTCCGATCATTGCGTACAAAATGGACGGAGCAGTCATGTCTTTGCGAGACAAAGGGCCGCTTTGGATCGTCTACCCTTTTGATAACAATCCCAACTACAGCACAGAAGTGACTTATGCGCGCAGCATCTGGCAACTCGACCGAATTGAAGTCTTAGACTAGTCTTTACTCCAGCTTGGGCCCTTTGGGGCCCAGGCTGGAAGGCGAGAAAGAGTGCACAATGGCCAGTAGAATATTCGACTCCCGCATTCGTTTGTTTACGCTTGCAGGTCTCGGCTGTCTCATTCTGATCAGCATTGCGGTGCTTTCCCGCAACGTGACGCGCGATCTGAACCTGCTGAATTCGGCCAGTTCGGACAACGTCCAATGGACCCTTTCCCAGTCGGAGGTCGAGTTCCTCGACTACAAATTACAGCTCATCACAGCCCTCTCTGAGCCCACGCCTGACCTCAAAGCCTTACGTCGGGAATTCGACATCTTCTACAGCCGAATTGTGACCCTGAGACAGTCCTCGATCTACGAAGACCTGCGCTTAAAGCCGCAGTTTTCTGCCTATCTCGCAGAGGTGCAAGCTTTCTTGGAAGAAAGCGCCTCCATCATAGATCAGCCTGACAGTGACCTCATCGCCGACTTGCCTATGCTGTTGGGCCGTACGGTGGATATCCGACCATCCGTTCGGCAGTTGTCCATCTCCGGTCTGAATTATTTCGCGGTAGATTCCGACGTGCGACGCAACGCTATCGCGGTGACACTGACCCAACTGGCCATCGGCGTCACCTTGCTCACGCTTACTCTACTGCTATTGGCCACCTATCTTGGTCGGCTGAATGCGCAAAACGTTAAACGCCGGGCCGAGGCCGTAGATGCAGGAAAGCGCATGAATATTGTCACTGATACAGCACTCGATGCGGTGCTTGTCAGTGACGCAGAAGGACGCATTCTTGTCTTCAACTCTGCAGCGGAGCAGATATTCGGCTATGATGCAGATTATGCCATTGGAAAAGAATTGGGGGATTTGATCGTTCCTGATCATCACCTTGAGGCTCATAACGATGGAATGCAGCGGCTGCGTGATGGCGGCGAACGTCATGTTGTGGGTAAAGGTCGCATCAAACTAGAGGCCAAACGTGCGACCGGAGAACTGTTCCCGGTAGAACTTGCAATTCAATCCGCGCAGACTGACGATGGGGAGATTTTCATCGCCTTTTTGCGTGACATCTCGCATCGGATGCAGGCTGAGCGGGACCTCGTAGAGGCTCGAGATCGCGCACTTGCCGGAGAAAAAGCAAAAACCGACTTCCTTGCGACTATGAGCCACGAAATCCGGACGCCCCTGAATGGTCTTTTGGGCAACCTTACATTGCTGCAAGACACCAAGCTCACTCCTCGCCAGAACCGCTATGTAAAGAACATGGAAACGTCCGGAAAGCTCCTGATGAGCCATATTTCTGACGTCCTCGACATCACGAAGTATGACGCAGGGAAGCTGGTCCTGCGCCCTGTGCCGATGAATGTGAGCGATCTGCTACGAGACATTGTGGACAGTCAAAGCGGGGCCGCACTGGCGAACAACACTACCTTGACTTGGGGCTGGTCGGGACCTTCCGTGGATTGGATCCTATCTGATCGCGAGCGCCTTCAGCATATCTTGATGAACATCATTGGGAATGCTGTGAAATTTACAATTGATGGCCAGGTTTCGATAGAAGCAGAGGTGCAGGAAGCGGAAGAGCCGCTACTACAGATCATCGTCAGTGATACCGGCATTGGTATGGACCCAGCATTACAAGTCCAGATTTTCGATGACTTCATGACGGGAGACAGTTCTTATGATCGCAATGTGGGCGGTACGGGGCTTGGTTTGGGGATCGCACAGCGCTTTACCAAAGCATTAGGCGGCACCATTACGGTCGAAAGTGAGGAAAATGTTGGCAGCAGTTTTGCGCTTTCTTTGCCCATCGTTCCTATTGCACCGCCGACCACTGAAACTTCCTCGAAGAATCCGCAACACACTGCCAAATCGATTGATATCCTTTTGGTAGAAGACAATGAGATAAACCGCTCTGTGGCCCGGGAGATGCTACAGGCGGTGGGCCACAAGGTCACCGAAGCGCATAATGGTCAGATCGCCGTCGATCTGGCTAAGACCCATAGGTTTGATCTCATTTTGATGGATATCAGCATGCCTGTGATGGATGGGCGACGCGCCACTCGCGAGATCCGTGCCGGGGGCGCCTGTGCCACCTCACCAATTATTGCACTGACAGCCAATGCAATGCCCGAGGAGCAAGAAGCGTTCTTACAAGATGGCATGAATGAGGTTCTAACCAAGCCCCTCAATCGAAGTGCCATGATTGACATGATTTCGGCGCTTGCCCAGCCAGAAAAACACTCCCCCCCAGTACAGCAAGAAACTGCCACGCTTGTCTCGAGATCTTATTTGGACGATTTGCGAGAAACTTTGGGCGAAGCTGCGGTTGAGAAACTTCTGCTGCGCTATGTATCTGAAATGGAGACCGCGATCACCTATCTGAGGGACCACACGCAGCATTCTGCAGAAGAGATCTCTCAGCTTGCACATCGCATTGCTGGCAGTTCTGCCGCGCTTGGTGCGGTCGAAATGCGCACGACATTGGTTGAGATCGAGAAGGCGGCTCAAACTGATGACCCCTCAAAACTCGAGGGAAACATCGCAAAACTGCAAAGCATTTGGGGCGCGACGCAGCAGCAGCTTGGAATCGAATAGATCAAAATGCAGTCAGCAACGCGGCTCGTAGCTGCCGCGGCCTCCCTTAAAGGCCCAGTTGACCAAGCACCCTACCGATTTCACTGATATTGGTCACCGTGCTGTCATAGCAGGCGATCGCGTCCCCTGGCAGCAGAAAAGGGTCATAGTCATCTCGGTCTGCGCGGCGCAGAAGGTCCTCAATATCGCGCTCAATCACGACCGAGACCTTGGTCACCGGATTGCGGGAAAACAAAACCGAGGACCGGTTCGCGCTGGTGGCCCGTGCCCCGCCCACACAGTTGGTATCGATCACGGCCTGTAGATAGCGCGTCCCATAGGGGACTTCCCTTACGTCACGGCCGATGGCTGAGACAGCATTGCCAGCTGCTGGCACCGTGAGGTTGGAGAGAAATAGCGAGACCCCTGGGGGGCTAATTGGGCTGGGGCGCATAAGATCTTCTTGAAAGCAGCCCCGGCTTGGCACGGAGATTTCATCTCCTGTCAAAAGCATGATATCTACGGCGTTTTGTCCCTCAAACACCCCCCGCATATCTAAGATATAGCGCTTGCTAGCGCGGCGAACTGCTACGGCAGAGATATCAGCATCGGGGCGTACCCCACCTGCCGCACGCAAAGCGGCAGAAAGGTTGCGTGCTTCCGTCGACGCGCCAAGCGCCTCTTGCCGGCGGCCATCAACTTGGTCTCCCGGCACGCCTCCAATCTCCACCGCTCGCGGCTCAAACACTGCGCCCGACACCCCTACTGTCACAGAAGCAAAGTCAGCGACCCGAACAGAGATACGTGGCCGCTCCGCAAAAAAATCACCCGCGATCAATTGAGCTGCAATATCGCGCTCGATCTCCGATGTTAGACGCCCCTGTGCGCGTATCGGTGCTAAAAAAGGCAGATTGATCGTCCCATCGCGTGACACGACGTAGTTGCCATTAAATGTCTCGTCATCTCCAATGCGCACATCCACAAGATCATTGCGCGTCAGGCGCTCTCCACGCAGTGCTGCCGCTGCAAGCCCGGATGTTTTACCTACGAGCCCTCCACGAGGGGCCGCGCATTTGCGCGCATTAATGGCCGACGAGCGCAAAAACTCTACTTCTCTCCGACTTACATCAGGCTCACGGTATTGCGCCTGATAGGCAGCCCCAACAGAAACCTCTTCTAGGTTATCTGGCTGATCCAACTTGGCACAGCCACTTATCGCAAGCGCTACGCAGGCCAGGGAGCTCAGTTTGAAGACTGTGTTCATCGGTGGATAGGTCTGTCGATTGCCTCTGATCATAACCTTGATACGCATTCACAACCAATGGGTCGAGAGGATGTCCATGCTGAAAGCCTATCCTTTAGGATATGATGCAGTTCGGTTGCCCCATGTCCCTCTCCGCTAGCGCACAGGACAGTAAGCTGCTCTCGCAATAGTTTGAGGGCATCAAATGTGACTGGACCCTATTATGATCGCTCCGACGAAGACATCGCGTATTGCCCAGAACTTGCTTGCTTACGGTGCTTCGGAAGTGGCGGCCAAAGCATCGCGGTTGTTGGTGGTGGTTGCCGTTGCGCGTTCTCTTGATCTTGCACAAATTGGCCTCGCAGCGGCCGCATTGGCCGCAGCCGACATCCTCAAATCTTTGACCGAGAACGGTGTAGGCCAAAAGATCATCGCCAGCGCCGAGCAAGACCTGCCACAAACCTGCGCTACGGCACACCGAATTTTCTGGCTGTGGTGTATCGGTCTGTTCTGCGCCCAATCCGCAGTGGGCTTTGCTCTCTACGCGATGAACGGGAACGCTGTGCTTTTGGCGCTCATCTTGTTGCTTGCAGGTGAGTATCTCTTCATGCCGGCGGG
>TARA_R100000655_G_scaffold33666_2_pt1 | contig 14640 bp, 23 predicted proteins | sample TARA_R100000655 | Tara Oceans TARA_R100000655 (sample SAMEA2622497) | marine metagenome | biome: marine biome (ENVO:00000447); feature: deep chlorophyll maximum layer (ENVO:xxxxxxxx); material: "saline water (ENVO:00002010), including plankton (ENVO:xxxxxxxx)" | depth 90 m
ATAACGGTTCATATCAAACTCGTTGAGGATGTGTTGTGGGTGATTACCCTTCTTAGATACAAAACGACGACCTTGTGTGTTTGTATTCATGGGAACACTGTGCATCCTTGCACCTGTCGAGCCACCGAGTGGTGTGCCTTGCCCTAAACGATTGCGAATGCTTTCAAACGCCTCGTCCATAGGCACTCGCATGAGCATTCGGAAGAGACTATCACGTATCATGCTTACGCGAGCCAAAAATCATGGCCCTTGAGAGCATCATCAACAGATGACTTTACACCCGTTGTATCAAGTAGAGTTTGAAATATGTCTTTATTTGTTTCACAGATTTCTTTGGCCGATGGGTCGCGTAACAAATCGACACCCTCGCTTGGAGAAAGCAAACCCAAAGCACAACCATCAAGGTATGCCGCGTAAGCACTCTCGCTAAGGTAGCCGTCGATTATCATATCCAAACCCTTCGCTGTCCATGTTGTCTTCATCGGGTCAGTGTTCGCCTGTAAACGAATCACGTTTATCCATGATTTAGGGACATCGAAATGTTCTGCGAGTTGTTCATAGGACAACCACCAACACAACTCATCAAACTGTTGTGCATTCCGAATTGTCTCCATCGGGTTACCAACCATATTCATCCACGCTGTGTGGTCCGTGCTTGAATCACGTGCGGCATTCATCAGACGCTCGGCTGCGTAGCAACGCGTGTAAAACATATCCTTGACTGTTTGATTGAACTGTGGCATATCAACTTCCATACGGTCTAACAGATTGTTTAGACCCTCTTCTAATGAATTGAATTGTGTCACTCCTCCTCACCTACATCTGTTGCCAGTGTGTATGGTTCTTCACCAATCACATCTGTAATCAAATCATTCATCGCCGCGAACTGTAGCAGTTCAGCCACAGCCGGTGACGCGGGCTTCATGTTCAGCACCACACCCTTCGGATGGTTGAGTGGGTCAGACCCTTTCGGGCTTGACTCAATCACCATCTGCATGATGTCACCGTACCTGTATAGTGTAGCGGGAATGTATAGTGTGTCACCACTTGCAGGTGATTGGTTCACCGCCTCTTGTGAGGAAAGCCATTCATTCAACTCTTGCGGAATACGATACTCTGCGGCCATACCATACTTTCGTACGTACGCAGAGTTCTCATTTACATTCGGCCCGAGGGCTTGAATGTGCATCAGTGTGTCACTGTATGTACATCTTATTTGCAATCTACTTTCATGTTTCTGTTCTTGTTCTGTTGTCATATCATCCTCTCCTTCAATCTTAATTCTACTATTGGTTTAAATATAAAATTCATTCTTCCTCTCCTTCCTTTCTTTGTACGGGTGTGAAGTGGGTAATACCTGAACCATGTGGTGGCAACTTGCCCGTCTTTAGGTAGAACTTCTGTGCTAAGAACTCGGGCGCAGTATAGAATCCATCACTGCGTATGAATGCTCTCCACTCATCCATCGTTGCTACTTCACTCATTCTTTCACCACCTCATAGCGGGCAATCGCCCCTACTAACCATGACCAATCGCCACTAACTTCAAAGTCGCAGTTGGCACAGCAAACAGTTACGCGAGTATGCACCCACGGCTTCCTACCTTCTGCCTCCCAATCACAATACATTTCTGTATAATTTTCAGAAACATAAAGGTCATGTTCACACTCTTCACTCATTCTTTCACATCCTTTTCATGAAGTCTCTTTTTCTTCTCCCATTCTTTGAGTCTTTTCGGTTTTCTTTTCTTCTTCTTCGTTAGACCGTGGTAACAGGCAGCACACGTAGTGTCGTCAGGATGCTCACGGAAGAACTGATACGCGGGTTTGTACTTACCACAGTCACAGCACTGAATCTTGTTTTGTGAAGGGCGTGTCTTGAGGTCAAGCGCAGAAGCATGACACATGGTACATACACCCAAGTTCTCCACCATGAGTTCTTTCGGGTACTCGCCATCACAGTTCGGACAGTATTCGGTGTGTAGTGTTGAGTCTTCATCCCATGTGATTAAGTCCGTATGACAAGTGTTACAGTACGAATCGAATATGTCCGTGGATGTACAGATGGGGCAGACTTCATCCTCTTCCTCCTCTATAGGTTCGGCATCGAACGTGTCTTCCCTCAACGCTTCAAACTCCTCCTCAACTGCATCGGCGAGTGTCATCATTTTTGTGTCATCTACATCTTCGATGTCCACCCATTGTGTGCTTCCACCCCAATAGTTACCACCCCCGTAGGAAACTTCTGCGATTAACATCTCGCCCAAAGGGATGCCACACACCTGCGCGATGTACTTCTGTTGGGACTGTGCCTCGACAGCATGGTGACAGTGAGCATCACGAACCCACTTGGTTAGAGTGGCGGCATCAGGCCATTGTTCACGTGACTTCTCATCACCAAGGAGATAAGCAAGGATAGCCAACTGCACACCCGTACGACCATGCCCACCTGCACACTGACAGGAGATACGCTTCATACCATGCTCACGTATGTCATTGACGAGTGCATACCAAAACTCCTTACCGACTCTTGGGATAGAGAAGTCCGGCCAGTCAAAGGAAATCATTAGTGGCTCATCATCCGTAAGTGTGTCAGCACAAGACCAACCCTCGGGAACCTCTGTCTTCTTCTTACCCCATGAGCCAAGTGTTTCACTCGGCCCCATCGCAAGGTCGGGTGGTGGATTCATCTTCTGCCAACCGCCGTCACGGTTACGCCCACCCGCGAACACTTCGATGTCACCTACGGTGAACACAAGTTTCTGACCCGTATGGCAAGGCGGCTTGGGCGTGTAACCAAGGTAGCCTATGCCTGTGGTCTTGTGACTGTGTGTTTTACAGAAACTCTTACCCTTCGGTGCATCGTTTTTACAGTCGTGTTTCACACATTTCTTTGTTTTGTTTTTCTTTCCTTTTCCCATATTTATTCCTCCGTTAGTTGTTCTTGTAGTTGTGTAAAGAACTCTATCATATTCTTTTTCACACCCTTACCATTACTCGTTGATTTACCCTTGAGTGTATCTATCGGTGCAACTTCTTCGGGTACGATAACGGGTGTGTTCGTAACCTTTGATAGTAGTTCGATTCTATCCTTTGTTGGTAGTCTTGACACGACCTTGCTTATCATCTTCATAACGTACACTCGTACGTTTTCATTGGTGGTAACAGCGTTTGAGATATTGAAACATTTCAACAGTTCATCAGCATCGGGCGTATCATTACTGGCCTTGATGTCTTCCATTGTTTTGATGACCCACTCCTCTGCTTGGGTTAGACTTGACCCCTCATTCTCTTGCACGGGCCACATGTCAAAGTGCAAGCCCATATCAACGAAGGACAAACCCATTTCTGCTGTCGCATCATCCAGTGCTTGTTGATACTGTTGTGCCGCTACTACCTCCAACGTAGTTATGTGTGAACTACAAACCTCACACTTTTCGTGTCCACAAGGAACGAACTTTGCGCTTCCCGGTTGTGTTACTTCACCACCACCACTGTGTAGTAGATGCCCCTTACCACGTGCAACCATTTCATTGATACTATCTTTGAGTAGTTGTGGGGCGGCCTCATCAAGCATGATGGGTGTCTTCTTCCACTTGCTGTTACCACGACTCAACACATACTGCATTGTGTCAGCAACGTCGTGTAGTTCAGGTCGAACACCTCGCTTGGACACAGCGGCACGTGCGGCGTAGTACACATTGAACATCTGTTCAAGGTCAGGTTCACAGCCATCAACGGCTGTGGACATGTCCATCGTGGACTTCTTGACGAACTTGTTGAAGAACATACCATTGTTGTGTACTGCATTCTTACAGATGTTTACTGATTCGATGAGTGCTAGAAGTGTGTCCTCGCAAGCATCCTTCACAAACTCACCGGCCTTCAAGAGTAGAGCCTGTCCTTTCTGTATACTCTCCATGTATTTCGTACCACCGTATGATGATGACCAACCATTACGGAACATACGTACAAGCCATTCAAAGACACCGTGCATCGAAAGCATGGTCAGTGGTGTCTTCTCCATCGTGTAGTAGTAGTGCTGTCTGATTTCAGGAGGTGATGTCGTTTTGTAACCATCACTCTCCACCCACTTGCCCTTGAAGATAGCATTGAGTGTACCGAACACATCGGGTGTGTTGGAACGTCGCTGACCCTTTGCATTTCTCATCTCACCAAGACCCACAGCCAACGTTGCATTGACAAGCCAACCTGCATAGACACCGCCCAAGAAAGCAGTATTCTTCGGGTCGCTCATAGGAGCGGCAGCGAACTGATGAAAGTGATGACCGAGGTGGACATACATACGAGTCCAGTGATGCAACCCAACAGTGAGTCCTTCCTTGAAGTCGTTGATGTAGTCCACCGGGTCGTATGGACTTGCCTTGTATTTTGGGTCGTCAACAACCCAACCCGTAGCAGGTTCGACCCATGTGCTACCCACTGTTACATCATTGATGATGTATGAAACCTTGTAAGCACGTGCTTGGGCAGCAGCGTGTGATGCCATGTTCCCATCAGGATGACTGATGACGAAACCCTTTGGCAACTTTTGTCGTAGCCTCTCTTCAAGGGAAGCACTGTAGTCTTCCATGTCACCCTCGCAGACAAACACTTCAGTAACCTTGACCTTGCCCTTTGGAACGAAGCCCTGCACAGTCACACCCTTGGGTGGTGGATTGATTGGCTGATGCCCTGCACAACCACGAAGTTGAGTGATGTAGTTCTCTGTACTAACCATCATACCCGTGTGCATGGTATCGAAGATAGCATCATCACCATCAGCCTTGACTACATTGTTGCCGTTGCTGTCCTTCAGTAGTGAAACAAACTCTAACTCATAGTGAGCAGGGTCCATGCCAAGTGTCTTCCACATTTGCCGAAGCCATTGATGACGACCTGATACTGGTAGGGTGATTTTCAAACCATCAAGTGCCGCCGTGATACCATCATTGTCACGACCCATAACGATGTAACCCTGTGTGTGTTCACCTATTTCAGCGTCGAACACACCGGGAGCCATGACAGCGGAAGCATGAGCATTGATGAAAGGTTGTACGATGATACATCCTTCAGGCTCACACAGACCATGCTTGTAGAGTGGCGGGTCAGCCGTGTCCTTACTGAACATGACTTCCATGATACGGATTAGATTCTCTTCCAGTTCGGTCTTACTGAAAACAGGCAAGGACTCAAGAACACCCGGTCGTGCATTGAGTGGGCATACACGAACAAAGAGTGGTAAGTCGTCGCTTCCATAGTTGAACATATCCCATGCCTGTTCTGCCTGTTCGGTTGCGTAGTGACTGATGAGTTTGTTCTTCACCATCGACAAAGCGTGTGCTTGGGTGAGGTACTTTGGTAGATGGATAGTGTGTGTCTTGAGTGGCTTGTATCGTCTTTCGATAGCATACGATTCAAAGACCTGACTGTATGTTTCAAGGTCTCCTGCTTTTTGACTTGCGATTTTGTCTGTCATATTTCTCAATCTCCTTCAATCCTAATTCTACTGTTGGTTTAAATATAAAATGATTCGGTGGCCCGGTTTTATTCTCTCCCCAATACCTTATTCTCTGTTACATGTAAGTCACCGAGTGTCCATCGGAGTGCCATGATTACACCCTCAAGTGCCTTGTAGTTACGCATGTGTTCGATACGTCTTGACCTATTCTTTGAGCGTTGCATGAGTGAGTAGTGTCTGTTCTGTTCACGCTCGGCATCATCTAACATACGTAGTATATCTTCCCATGACTTGTCGTATGCAAAGTTCTCACTGTCTTGGTGGTCATTCATTCTATCCACCCCTGTTTACCCATGCTCTGTAGTCTGCTTGTTCCTTAGCCGCTTGCATACAACCACGACACAATTCATGGTCATCGAATTCATCTGCGAGTAAGTCTTGTTGACAACCCTCGCAATAGAATGTAGGTTCACTTGAATCACTCATGTTTATCCCTCCACTATGATTGGTGGAAATTCACTTGTCGCTTTTTGTAGTGCTTCAAATGGTGTTAGGTCAAGCCCCAAGGCTTGTCTCCTCCACTCTTCATGTTGTTTAGACAAACGTTTGACCAAGGTGATTAGTTCTTGCTTACTCATATCTTCATAGGTTCTACTCATTCTTGATGCCTCCCTTTATCATTGTAAAGAACGAACCATCCAACGCTTCAAGTGCTTGGTAAAGTTTCTGCATAGCATTGGCATTCATCACAACTTGTTCCTCATGCTCTGCTTGCAACGCTGTTAGTTCAGCAGATAGTTTCTCCAACTCATCCATGAGTGTCCCATTGATATGGATTAGATACTCCACCTTACTATTGAAAGTCCTACCTTCAGCCACCATGATGTTCTCTTCTTCACTCATTGTTATCCCTCTCTTCTCTACATTCTTTCAGATGCTTACGCCAAGAAACTATCTCAAGATGGATGGTCATTCTTCCTCACCATCCTTCAAGGTGAAGGCCATGTCGTATTGACCATCTCTTTCGGACCACGTGAACTCATAGAGTCCCTCACTGATGTCCAGTAACTGTCGCCCTGTGAAGTGCGGGAAGCACGACGCTAGTATCTTAAGACGAACTGCTTTGTTCTTGAACTCTTTATTCCAGTCACTTGCCCGTGACTCCATTTGCATAGCCACAAAGTTTGGGTGAACAAACCCATTACTATCCCATGCTACTGCTATCCGTTTCTGCTTTTCGATTGACATCAATCTAAATTCTACTGTTGGTTTAAATAGAAAACAGATTTTTGGTGTCGAAAACAAATGTCTTATTTGCTTGTGGGGCTGGTTTTAAGTCACGCGTGACTTTGCTCATGGTATTAGTCCTGTATCATTCAAGCATACATCACACCACGTTGATTCAAAACGCCCAACTCCCTCCGTGACCAGTGCATAGCGACCGCAATCGGGACATAGACGGCGAGTTCGCAACTCTCCATTGATTAGTTGTAGTGTCATTACTCTTCCTCTTCATCATTGACTACTGTGCTATCCAACGCAATCATGAACCATGAGCGTGTGCTGATGGTCACATTTCTGTAATGAAGTCGAACCCGAGTGAACCCGTGTCTGCCATTGTGTGCAATCAAATCATCCTTCTTCACATCGTGTCTTAGGTTGGGCGATGACTCCGCCACCATGATGGCTTCACCCGACCACAATCCTTCCAACCACTTGGCATTACCAAGCATCAATCTCACCATTTGCCCACGCTTGAACGTGTCTTTTGCTTCATTCCAATCTTCTATTCCTTTCATTCTCCGAACACCTCCTTGTGTCCACATTTCTTACATTCAAGAATCGCTCTTTCTTTTTTTGTATACCTACCACGTTGTGGTTTTTCATAATGAGTGAGTGAAAACTCTCCACCTATACACTTCGGACACTTCATCCATCTCCCTCCTTGTCGGGGTTGAACTCATCAAGAATCTCTTGGCTTGGGGTTGGAATCATCATTCTAATCTTATTGAATCTCGTCGTTGGTGTGTGGACTTGTCCCTTGAACTTTCCTTCCCTGTCATCTCTATGCTTTTGAATAATCTTGTACGCTTCTGCACACCTTGGACCTTTGCAGAACTTTGCCGTGATGGGTTGTGTTGCTTCGATTGGTTCACCACAATACAAACAATCGTGACGTTCTCTCAACATTTCTTTACACACATCATTACACCATGTTTGTTTTGATTTTCTCAATTGCCAAAACTTCTCTCCACATGCCTCACACGCCACCGCTCTAACCATCCCGATTGATTTCTTGGCATCGTTTCGGCCTCGGTCATCTATCCATCGCAAACCTTGTGCCTTACAAGAATCACAATATCTGTCGGTCTTTTTCCGTGGCATGTATTCTTTTTCACAAAACTCACAAACCTTTGGTTCAAGATAGAGATGAGATTCTACAAGATTACCGCGCAAGTCCCACTTACGATGTTCAACGACTTTTTGCCCTTTTTCTTTTCGTAGAGCATCCCAATGTGCGTGTTGTTTCTTTTTCCTTTCAGCCTTGCACTCGGGGCAATCCCTTACATTCGCTAAACCGCCTTGGAAGAATCGTTTATCACAATCCGGCTTTGCACAAGTGCGCCACATAGTGTGAGGACAATTGTGTGTCCTTTATGAATGTGACGAAATAGAGACTATCACGCTTGCGTGTATCAGCGTTGCCACTTCTGTGAACGGTATGTCCCATCAGGTTGGCGGTGCATCAGGTATAGCATGGGTGCGTTATCACCATACCATACTTCCCATGCTTTGAGGAATGAGATAAGAGCAGGTGTGAATCCTTCGACATACAAGTGTGTTTCTTCTTTACGCAGAACTTTGTCAATAAATCTAAGGTGATTGACGCATACTGATTTCATCCAACTGTAGTCATCCATCTTGTCTTCAGGTATACCTTCAGGGAACACGATGTGTTCAGCGGGTGATGGGTGTCGCCCGAACAGTGCTATGTTCATTCGTATTCCTCCGGGTGCTTTTGTTCGTGTATCTCTTGTCGTATCTTCTTCATGATACAATGAAGACAGGGACCACAAGTGCAACTCATTCGACCACTTCCTTTGGCTTCTTGGTTGGCTTCTTACCGAAGTCAGCAGGTAAGTCACCACTCTCTATCATGCTCTCGATAAGAGCGGCAACGATACCTGCTCGCTCATCAAGGTCACCACCATCAAGCACGGCCTTGACAACCTTGCGCTTCTCTTCGATAACTCGGTCGAACTTCTCGTCTATGGTTCCCTTGACTGATATGTATGTGGCCCACACTGTGTCAGAGTCTTGACCGATACGATTGATTCGGTCCTCGGCTTGCTCTTCCCAACCCGGAACCCACTCACGTTCTACGAAGAGAACAGTGTCAGCGGCGGTCAAGGTGATGCCCTCCTTCGCCGCAAGAGTTGAACAACATAGTATGTCGAGCGCACCTGATTGGAACTGCTCAACTCTTTGTTGTCTGACTTGGGCATCAGTTCCACCTACGATACCTGCGATGTTGTAGTTTTTCTTCAGTGCATTCATCAGAGCGGCTCCAACATCTTGGTGGTGGAAGAAGATGACAAGTGGTGTGTCAGGGTTCTGTCCCTTGTACTCATTCACCCACGCCACTGTTGAGTTCACCTTGAGCAAACCACATTGGTGTCGAAGGTCAGTCAGCATATTGAGAACAAACCCTGCGGGCATGGAACCTCTTGACTGATGCTGTTGATACTCTGTCATCCATGCATCATGGCACTCTTTGTATGAACGAAGGTCTGCTGTAGTTGGTTCCATCATGTGTATGCTACGAACCTTGTCAGGCAGTTCAGCCATCACTTCTTTCTTGAGTCGGCGTATGCAGAAGTCACGTGTTCTCTCATGTAGTTCTTCGGTGTTGCTTGCTCCTTTGTACTGCCATGCATAACGCCCACGCCCGATGTGAACTTGCTGTCCGGCACAGTACCGTACACCATAGGTATGGAAGGATGGGTATTCAGCAGGGCGCAGTAAGTTGAGTGTAGTGAAGAACTCCGATGGTCGGTTGGTGATTGCTGTCCCTGTCAAACAGATGACTGACTCGGTTGCTTCAGCAACAGTCAGTGATGCTTGAGTACGCTGTGCCTTCTTGTTCTTCAGGTAGTGTGACTCATCAAAGACACTGATGTTGAAGCCGTACTTGAGTAGGTTCGGTAGTTGTTTCTTTATCAAGTCGTAGTTGATAACCACGAAGTCTTGCCCCGCAGGGATGTCGGTCTTGCCATTCTTCACGACGAAGGTTGAGGCATGAGGCAACCATGTTCTGATTTCCTTTGACCAGTTGTACTTCACACTCGCAGGGCATACGATGAGTGCTGGCCATTTGTCTGTATTCAAAGCACAGTAACCGATGGCTTGGATGGTCTTGCCCACACCCATGTCATCACCGATGAGACAACGACCACCTGATAGTTCAGCGAACTGAACACCAACGTATTGGAAAGGATAGAGTTCAAGACCTTCGGGGAAAGTATCATCGAACGTTTCCTTCATGCTCGCTATCTGTTCCTCGTTGTTGAGAGTTGAAGCACCACTGATGGCGATTCGCTCTGCTCGTTCTTGTAAGTAAGTGTCCACTTGTTCGATAGATTGAAGGTCATTCTTGAGTTTCTTGAGGACTGTGGTTGCTTGCTCAAGTTCTCCATCCACATAACCGTCGAGTGTCTTGTCCAACCGTGTCATAAAGTCACCTGCTTGTGCAAGACTGATTGACCAAACCTTGCGCTCGGCATTCCACTTACGCCCATCAGTTCTTTTGATGAGGCCCATGACTTCTCCTCGGTCACTCGGGTTGGATAGGTACGGTGTCTTGATGACAAGCATGGTTCCTTTCTCTAGTGTGATTGATGTATCATTCTTGCTTGCGCTCGCAGTAGGCTGTTCTATAGCAACCTTAGCCAAACCCTTCAGGTGGTCATCCACATACCAACCGAACTTCTCGATGGCATTGATGACGGCCACGATGGTGGCCTTGTCGTTCTTGATTGTCCACATCTTGAGTCGGCCATCGAACTTGGAGCCGGGGAAAGGAGCGGCACTCTTGATGACGCCGTTGATTTCATTATTGTATGCAAAGACAAGACCGACTCTCTCTGTCGTGGTTGTCTTGCCCCACTTGTTTGTCCACACATCCTCGACCATCTTGCTCTTGATTGTTCTGAGTTCCATCTCAAAGGACACCCACTCTGCCGCTCGTTGGGATGCTGACTTCTTTGACTCCTCGACTTGTGCATCAGTGAGTCCGAGTTCCACCAGTTTAGCAAGGGCTTCATTTGTCATGGTATGGTTGCCTTTCTTGTATGACTTAGCCAACGTGAACTCTGCTGATGATACTGCGGCCTTGTGCTTGGCTTGTTCCTTTCTGATTTGTTCTGCTCGCTCGCCTTGTATCTTCATCTGCCCGAGTGCCTTGCCTACATCTCTCGCTAAGTCAGTAAGTTCTAACTCTCGTAGGATGCGAGCCAACTGTGTGTTACGATACTTGTGAAAGCGAGTTGCCGCTTCAAGGAACTCATGTTCCTCGATAGTTTCCTGTGCCGCTATCCGTGAGAAGAAAGGCCAGTCAGGTTTGTTCGGCCCTTGACCATCCTTCTCATGTGGCGCACCATACGAAACAAGTTTCTTGATGATTCTGTGAACCACCTTCGGATTGATTTCTGCTTCTGTCATTTTTCTCATTCCTCAATTGTAATTCCAGTGTTGGTTTAAATATGAATTCAATTCGGCGGTCAGGTTTTCCTTCTCGCCTTCTGTGCTGAACGGCATCGTTCAACGTGTGCTTGAAGCACTTCGTTATCGTTGTAGTAAGGGAACCATGTTCCCTCGTAGTCAGCCCTCCACCACTTGCGTTCGCTCCGTGGTGGGTCGCCTCGTCTGCTTGCTCCGTTTGGTTCACTTCTTCCCATGTTTATTCCTCCTCTTGTTTTAACTCGTTCACTTTCTTACGGTACAGGTCGTGTGCCTTCCACTCATCGCCTACTTCCCATCCTTCGACCAACTCTGTTGTGTCATCAGATGTGTGGCGCACTACATCAACAGCCCATACAAACTTAGCAAGCCTGTGTAACTGTACTTCCTTGTCACCTATCACTCCACTCTCATAGTATTCTTGCATGTCATCTATCATTCTTCTTCACCACCGAACAGTTCCTTGTGTAGTGTCGGCGCACATACACGTGCCATCTCTTCGACATCAAAACCGTGTTCATGCAAGACCTTGATGATGTCTGATGTCAACGAGTACACGCCATCGTAGTCAGTCAGTTCACCATCTCTAAACCACAGTCCACCTGCGGCATACCATCGCTCGTCACTACTATACCATTCAAACGAGCCACGTTGTGTCCCATCATCCAAGCGTTCTCTTACGCTCACATTGAAGGTTAGTGTTACCTTACTTTCCTCACGTGTGATACCAAAAGAGTTCTCTTCGTATACGTTGCTTACTATTTCCCATGTTTCTTTCATTCCTTCTTCACTCATCATTCATTCCCCCATTCATAGCACTGCTCACAGCAGTAGTCGGTCGGTCTACCATCATCATCCCTGTATGCATCGCCGAGGGTGAACTCACCCACTTCGCACCACAAGCACAGTCTTATTGTTCTCATTCACAACACCTCATTGTTCTCTTTCTGATATGCCCACAGGTTTTGCATTTGACGTAAAGCGTCGGCCACTGTATCTTTGCATTCATTCAAACACCTCTGCAAAGGGTATCAAGAACGTACCTGCTAGGTCGTTATCAACCTCGTCAGGGCATTCGTACAGGAAGCCCCGAAGTGGGACAGCACCGACGAGACTGGCGATACAGTTTGGTTTGTTGCATTGGCATGGTATTGTTTTCATCGAACTCATCAATTGTAATTCTACTGTTGGCTTAAATATAATCGGCTTCAGTCCATCGGTTTTCATTGATGGCAATCAGACTCATGCCTCATAATGAATCACTATGTCACTCAACAAAATGAGGCAGAGTTCTTGACTCATCATAACTCACTATGTCTATCTAATAATAGTAGTATATTCTCTAAGGAGATAGTGAGTTGAGTTGCGCCGTTGCTTTGCCTCAAAATAGTGAGGGAGTCGATGAGTCATTATGAGTTATGAGTCAGTCTCGGTGATGCAAACAGGCTCGCAGTTGGTCAGCAATTAGAGAGAGCGATGTATTGGTGGGATGTAAGTAAGCCCTGACACGTAGTAGTTGTAACACCTTACGCGTAAGAGAAGCGGCAAACTACACGTGTGATTGACTGTTCTATAGATGCGAGGCTATCAATAAGGCGTGCGAGGTTAAGAGGAGAGCATCAGGATGCGTGGCTCGCTCGCAAAGAATCAAGATATTTTTCAGGTGTGCCACCCACCCATATGGGTGGCTTGCCCTAGCCGCAAGCCGTGCGAGTAGCACGGCGCAGGGGCGCAAGTCCGCCCCGTGCAACACGCGCTAAATTTGCGCGGCCAAAAAAAAAGCCCCCCACGGACAGCCCCGGAGGGCCGCCCATGAGGGGCGTGTGTGTGTTCGTGTGGGCGGGGGTGGGCAGGGCCGACTCACAGGGAGTCGGGGTCCTGACCCACGTGCTTGGCCGCTTCCCGAAGGACCGCCGCCTTGTCACCCTTCCACCAGTCTGCGCCGTAGTTGTCCACGTGGCGGGACCACGCTTTCATGGCACTCATGGCGTCGGGGTAGGGGCGCAGGGAGTCGTCGTCCTTGCTGACCGTGACACCACGGGCATAGAACAGGCCACCGGCTGACGCCGCGAGTTCCAGTTCCAGTTCACGTGCCGCTTTCTTGGCGGCGTTCTTGGCTGACTTACGTGCCACACCTGCCCCGTGAGCAAGCAGGAAGCGGACAGTACCAGCGTTCTTACCACTCTTGACCTTCATGGTGGATGTGAGGGCATGGATAAGACCGGCCTTTGGTACGTTCTTACGGGTGGGTAGCCCGTCGAACATCTCCTTGCCAGTGTCTAGGCACGCTGTGATACAGCGTTTGACGAAGGCGTTCACCTGTGTCCGTGTGTAGGTCTGCTGGTCGCTGTGTTCAGGCCATGCACCGCTAAGGTCTGCACGTACAGTGAGAGTCTTGGAACTCCCCTGCACGAAGGTGCTGATAGGACCGAAGATGTCGGCCATCTGGTCTGCATATGCTTGGTTCATGTCGGGCTTGCTGTTTTGCTGTGTGTTGCTACTCATTTTTCTCAACCTCACTTGAAATTCTACTGTTGGTTTAAATAGGAAAGGGGGTCAGTGACCCGTTTCCATGAACTCATCCTTGCACGTTTCGCATAGATATGCCCCGTTGTACACCTCATACGCACCGCATTCAAAGTTATGATACAGGCTACCATCACCGAAGGCCACTTCGCCCACCTCCCATACATGGTATTCGTTGCCTGTCTTATCCGTTGGAAACTCTTTCAAGCACTCATCACAGTGTAACGTACCACTATCCGGTCCACTAAGCACAACCATGCGACAACAGTATATTTTGTGGCCCGTCATGTACCAGTTACCGTCATCGTAGCACTCACTCGGCTCCATTCCATTCATTCGCATGCTTTCATTCCATTCATCTGCTGATTCACTCATATCGACACCTTCTCTGTGTAAGGACTAGATTTGTCAGATGAATGAGTTTGAACTCTTGTTGAGTGAGTTTGAATTCGGTGAATATAACCTGTTGTTCTAGCGTACTAAAGGAGGGTGGCAAAGGCCACCCATATGGGTGGGAATGCAAACGGGTTCGTGCGGAACAGGGGTTTGTCGTTATCATCAGACATACGCATAACCGCATGACTGAGCGGCTGAGTGATGGAGTTGGTTCTATAGAATTGGTCTATAGACGCCCGCCTGACCGCCCGCCTGTAATCGCTTGCGTCTATAGACTTCTCAATCAGCGAGCATTAACGCGTTAGCGTTAATCCGAGCGTCTATAGAAGCCGATGCACATGAGGAGGTTGCTATAGACCGATGCACGCAAGCCCGACCCCGACAGGGCCGCAGTACCCCGTTCTATAGACCCCCTATAGACCGTGCCACTGCAATTTAGCGCGACCCCTTAGCCGGAGGAATGGGAATTTAACGTCTAATTTAGCGCTTCTTAGCCACGCGCAGCGCTCCAACAAAAAAA
>TARA_R100000655_G_scaffold25980_4_pt1 | contig 14614 bp, 10 predicted proteins | sample TARA_R100000655 | Tara Oceans TARA_R100000655 (sample SAMEA2622497) | marine metagenome | biome: marine biome (ENVO:00000447); feature: deep chlorophyll maximum layer (ENVO:xxxxxxxx); material: "saline water (ENVO:00002010), including plankton (ENVO:xxxxxxxx)" | depth 90 m
CAAGTAAATAGTTTAGGTGTTAATGTTACCAATAGTGGATTTACAGCAGGTGAGATTAGAGCATCTAATAATATTACAGCTTTCTACTCTGATGCTAGACTAAAAGACTTTGAAGGTACTATACCTAATGCTTTAGAAAAAGTAGTTCAGTTAGGTGGTTATTACTTTAGAGAAAATGAAGTAGCAAAAGGACTTGGTTATGAAAACGACAAACGACAAGTTGGTGTTTCAGCTCAAGAAGTACAAGCAGTATTACCAGAAGTAGTAACAGCAGCACCTATTGATGATAAATATTTAACAGTATGGTATGACAAGTTAGTACCATTATTAATAGAAGCTATAAAAGAATTAGCATTAGATTCTCATAAACCTAAGTGTTTAGAAGATATGGAAGGTTATGAAGACTTACTTGCAAGATTAGAGGAGCTAGAAAACAATGGCTAACATGCAAACAATTACTGTAATACATACTCCAGAAGGAAGTAATCAAGAAACTACAGCTATTGTAACTTATGATGATAATACACAAACTTATTGGAATAAAGATAGCGATAGAAGTGTTTTAGATACACATACTAAAGCTGTATTAGATGCATTTTTTAATGGAATAAGTTAATGGCAATAAGTGGAGCAGGACAAGCAAAATCATTCTCAGATTTACAAACTGAGTTTGGTGGCTCTCATCCTATAACTATGGGTGAGTATGCTTCTTTTAGAGTATCAGGTTCTGGTAATACTATTGACATGGATGATTTTGCAGGTGCAGTAGCATTGTCCTGGGATAACCCATCAGTAGATTTAGATTTACCTAACAATGCTTTAGTATCTACAGGAAGTTCATCAGGTACTGCTAACGGTATAGCTGTTATAGGTATGGCTTATCAACCAGCAGATAACAGAGTTAGATTTAGACACGGTAAAGGTAATCAAAGTACAGCAGTAACTTATAGTTATTTAAACTTAGACTATGCTGGTGCTGACCCTGCTACTGTAGAAGTACAATTAAATTGGACAGCAGTTCAATCAGGAACTGGTTCATTTACTAATGGTAGTGGTGCAACATCTGGTAATTGGAATCAAATAACTGAACAAAGCACCAGTAGTGATAGTGGAACATTTACTACATATATTTGGTCAGCTCAAAAAAGTTCAGGATTTGGAACTGCTGCTTTAGATGCAGGAGCTTTAGCATCAGGTAGTGTAGCTCTAACATTTGCATTTAGAGGAAAAGATTCAAGTGGTAATGTTTTAGCTACTTCTTCAACAAGCAACAGCGAAACTATTTATGTCGCTGGTACAAGAAGCTTCGGTGGAGGAGGAGGTGGAGGTGGAGGCTTTGAGCCTTAATAACATATATGTTACAATCTCTACATGAAGAAATTAGTAATAAGTTTACAAAGAAGAACAGATAGAAAAAAAGAATTTTATAAAAATAATTTAATTAATTATGAATTTATAAAAGCAATAGATTATAAAAGATTAAATAATTTTATAGTAGATGAAAACTTTAGAGACCCTTTTAAAAATAGACCAGTCTTAAAAAGTGAAGTAGCATGTTTTTTATCACATAAGAAAGCATGGGAAAAATGTTTAGAATTAAACGAGCCTGTAATTATTTTAGAAGATGATGCAGTTATAAACGAACATTGGGACGAAGAATATTATACAAGTTTAATAAATAAATATAATTTTATATATTTACAAAAAAACGAGAACGAACCTACAGAAGTTATAAGTATAGATGATAAATTGGAGATACCTTCTTATCCTTATAATCTAACAGGGTATATAATAAAACCATCAACAGCAAAAGTTTTATTAAACAATATAAATAAAATTATTCCTGCTGATGAGTATATACCTAAATTAATGAGGGAATATATTTTGACAGAAGTTGTATCACTAAAAGAAGATTCTTGTAATCAATTATCTAGAGAAGAAAGTAGTAGCGATATAGAAAATGTAGGAGTTGCTAGAAACTTTAAAGTTCATGCAGTTACCGTAGGAACAGATTCTAAAAAATGTGTTAAATTAAACACAAGTGCTAGACATTACGGTATAGATATTATTAATCTAGGTACTAATGTTGAGTGGCAAGGGACTGACATGACAGGTCCAGGTGGAGGACACAAAGTAAGTTTACTAAAAGATTACTTACATACTCTTCCAGTAGATGATGTAGTTTTATTTACAGATGCATACGATGTTTTTTACGCAGATGATTTAGAAACTATAACTGAAAGATATTTAGGATTTGATTGTAAAGTATTATTCTCAGCAGAGTTATATTGTTGGCCTGATGCAAATATAGAAAATGAGTTTCCTCAGTCTCCAACCAAATATAGATTTTTAAATAGTGGGACTTTCATAGGTAGAGTTGGAGAGTTAAAAAGAATGCTATCTACTAACTGGATAGCAAATGACTCAGACGACCAACTATATTATCAAAAGTTATTTTTAAGTGGCGAGTTTGATATAAAGTTAGATTACGAAGGATATATATTTCAAACACATGAAGCTAAAGCAACAAACTTAAATGGTCAATTACATAATCCAGAAACAAGATGTTGCTCTTGTATATATCACGGCAACGGTGGTGATTTAACTAAGAAAAAATTTGAGCAGTTATATAATAAATTTTTTACAGAATCACAAAATTTATTTATACATCCAAAAGGTTTTGAAATATTAGATGATGATATATTACTTGTTGACTTTATGACTCAAGAGCAATGTGAAAGAATGATAGAAATAGCTGATAGTCATGGAGGATGGGGAGCATTGTCATATGATAAGTTTCCTGCTCAAGAAATTAGATTAAAAGAATTAGGTTTATGGGAAGAACTTAGTAATCATTGGGAAGAACATATAGTTCCTATAATAGAAAATTATTGGAAACCAATGGAAATGTATGGGTTAAGAGATGCTTTTGTTATGAGATACTCAGTAGACACACAAAAAGATTTACCTTTACATACTGATGCAAGTTTAGTAACAGGAAGTGTAAAACTAAACGATGATTATGAAGGTGCTGATTTAGTTTATCCTAGACAAAACTTTAGTAATAAAGATATACCTATAGGAAAATGTATTTTATTTCCTGGAATGGTAACACATGGACACGCATGTCAATCATTAACAAAAGGAGTTAAATATAGTTTTACTATATGGTCAAACAGATACCCTGGAGATGGGATGTAATATGGAAGAAATGCAATTTTTTTGGAACGTAATTATAACTTTAGTTATATTACCAATACTATGGAATATTAGAAAAAACGAAGCTGAGTCTAAACGTATTGATATTTTATTAAATAAAACAAGAGAAGAAATTGCAAGAGATTATATAACAAAACAAGAAGTTAAAGAAGATATGAATGCTTTAATGGATAGAGTAGAAAAGCTACATGAAAAAGTAGATAAATTATTTGAGGTGAAATAATGGCGAAATATAAATCAAAAAGAAAAAGAGCCAAATTAAAAAGAGAAGATTATCGTAAAGGTGGTAGAGTTGCTTATAGAAGAGGCAATGTAGTTGACGAAGATTTTCAATCAAGACCAGGTGGTCAAGCAAGACCAGGAGATTTAGTATCTAACTATGGTCCTTCAAGTATTCCTGTAGATTCAGGCCCAGGCTTTGTTACAGGTACTGGTCGAAATAGAGAAGACTATATGAGTATAGCAAGACAAGGAAGAGGCATGAGAACAAATTATGACCCTTATGATGAGTATAATGGTAATGGTGATGAACCAAGTCAACCAGGAGAACCAGGAACTCCACCAGCACCACCACCCCCACCACCTCCTCCACCACCAGGACCAGGAACTCCACCACCACCTCCACCACCTCCTCCAGGATTTCCTGACAATTATGATACTATGACAGATAAACAAAGAAGAGAATTTTTTGAGGATGAAAGGAGAAGAAGATTAATTCAATCAGGATTTAGTGGTTCTGACATTGCTTCAGGAAACATAGCAGAAGGAACTATTCCTGTACCTATTGTAAATAGAATAGGTATGGACGGAACAACAGCTCCTATAGTACAAGCTCCAGATGCAGGACAAGCACAAGCTACTCAAACTCAACAAGTAGCTGATGAAGTAGTTAGTCAAACTGGACCAGCAGCTACAATAGCTCCAGCTAGAGAGGTTACATCAACAGATGTTGCAGCATTTGAAGTAGACCAAGCTGCTCAAGTAAGAGCTGCTCAACAAGATAGAGAAGAACTTAGATTAGCAGAGGCTGCTGAAGTAGCTGATGTTAGTTTAGTAGATGAAGTTGAAGTACAAGTTAGACCAGGTTCAGTAGCTCCAGCAGTAGTTGGTGAACTTTCTGCAGGTGCAAAAGCTAGAATTGTAGAAAATACAGGAACTAATTTAGCTAGAGTTACAAGAGCTAAGAAACAATTAGAAAATGCTGGATTAACTTCAGAAGCTGTTCAAACTTTAGGTAATGACCCTGAAGCTTTAGAAGCTGAGTTAATGAATTATTCTGAAGAAGAAAGAGGTATTATTGAAGGATTACCTGAAGAAGCTTTAGTATCTAATCAACTTGATAGTCTTTTAAGTGGTGTAGAAGAAGGAGAAATACCTATATGGGCTAGACCAGCAGTAGATACTGTAGAAAATATGCTAGCTAAAAGAGGATTAGAAGCTTCTTCAGTTGGTCGAGATGCTTTAGTAAATACTTTAATTCAAGCATCTATACCATTAGCACAGGCAAATGCTCAAGCAATACAACAAAGTGTATCGCAACAAAGAAATATAGAGGCTGCTACAGCAGAAGCTAATGCTCAAAGAGAACAACAAACTGTATTAAAGAATGCAGAAAATGTATTTAAGATGGACATGGCTAATATGTCTGCTGAACAACAAACAGAATTAGCTAACTCTAAATTCTTTCAGACAGCTAGTTTAACTGATGCATCTATAGAACAACAATCAGCAGTTCAAAATGCTACTAATTTAGCAAGAGCTGATATTGCTGATGCTGACTTTTATCAGAAAGCACAAATAGAAAATGCAAAAAATTTCTTAGCAACAGACATGGCTAACTTAAATAACAGACAACAATCAAATGTGATAAAAGGTCAGTATGAACAACAAAGACTGTTAAGTAATCAAGCAGCAGAAAATGCTATGAGACAGTTTAATGCTACAAATGATAGACAAGCTCAACAGTTTATGGCACAAATTGAAACACAGATTAGACAATACAATGCAGGCTATATAAATGCTTCAGAACAATTTAATACTCAAGCTTTAAATGCTGCTGAAGCAAGAGATGCTCAAAGAGTATTAGATGTTAATAGAGCTAATGCTGCGATTATGAATCAAGTAGAACAATTTAATGAACAACAAAATTTTGCAAGACAACAATGGAATGCAGCAAATGAACAAGCTGTTATTAATTCTAATATAGATTGGAGAAGAAGAGCTAATACTGCTGATACTGCTGCACAAAATGCAGTTAATCAACAAAATGCTCAAAATGCTTTTGGACTTACACAAGCTGCTCAATCTTTTTTATGGCAAGAGTTAAGAGACCAAGCTGATTATGATTTCAGATGGACTACTGATACTGCTAATAGAAAAGTACAAGCTATGATGGCTGCAGCAAGTGCCGAAGGAGATGCTGCAAAAAATTGGGGAACTAATTTTTCTGCTGCTTCATCTAGAATTAATGGAATGTTTGGTACAGATTATGACATATAAAGGAGAAAGTAATGGGACTATTTAGTAAATTATGGAAAGGTATTAAAAAAACCGTAAAGAAAATAGGAAAAGGAATTAAAAAAGTTTTTCATAAAGTAATGAATGGTATTGGCAAACTAGGCATAGTAGGTCAAATAGGAATGATGTTCTTAATGCCTTATGCAATGTCAGGGCTGGGTAGTCTCTTCGGCACGGCAGGTAAGTTGGCCAGTTGGTCGACTAAATTAATGGGTCCAAATGCAAATATCTTTTCCAAAGCTTTAGGTAAAACTTTAGAAATGATTAATGTTGGAGGCACATGGGTTAAAAATGCTTATACAAGTGTCAGCACAGCTATAGGAAATGGTATAGATAGAGTGGGTAATTTCTTTAAAGGAGAAGGATTTACTTTAAGTGCTGATAGAAGTTCTGTTTTCTCAGCAGACTTTAAACAATCTTTAGATACTTTACCAACTCAAAAAGGTATTCAAGCTGACCAATTAAAAGCTGAACAGTTAAAAGCTGAACAGTTAAAATTACAATCAGAACAAAGACTTAAAAATGCTATAGACCAAAGCATGAAAAATCCTACAGGTGAGTATGTGATGAAAGATGGTAAGCTAGTATTTGAATCTAATTTTAAACCAGGTGAAATTAATTTAGATTCATTAAACTTAGATACTAAAAATATAGATTTATCACAGTATGGTGTAACAGACACATCTTCTTTTACTCAAAATTTAAAACTTGGAGATACTGGTTATCTTACTAACTCTGTAAATAATTTTGATTTTAAAGCTGGTAGTATTAATATGGACAATTATTTTAATACTCTAACTCAGCCTGTTCCAGAAGGATTTATGGATTCACTTTTAAGTGGTAAATCTAAAGGTAAAGGTACAGGAAAATTTTTTAAAGATGTAAATATCTTTGATAAAAACTCAGCAATAAGAAAAGATATTGCAGATTTTAATATTTACGATGTAGGTAAGCAACAAGTATTTGATGGGGTTATGGGTGGTTTAAAAGACGAAGCATATTATGCTATTTCACCAGATTCAAGACCTCAAGCACCTATATATAGTATGATTAATATTCCAAATGTTATGGGTATTGGTGGGTTATCACGTGATAAACAAGGAATGTATAACAGAATTACCTTAAGTGATGTAGAAAATTTCTCAGCTCCAAGAGGTAATGCATGGCAAGCTACTAGTATGTACAATACTTCTTATATGAATCAAATATTAAACCCAACTCAAGGAGATGATTGGAGAAACTTTATGAATCAGTTTGCATATATTAATGCAGATATGAGAGTATCTTAATTTAGAACAGGAAAAGATTATGGAAATGAAACAAATACCAGGCGAAGAAATGAATCCAGAAGCTGTAGATGCTTTTGCAAATAGAGGCTATTCTATACCAGGACAATCTTGGACTCAAGACGTAGAAGAAAGAAGACCTTTTGAAGGTAAACCTGATTTTGTTGATATGCAAGAAGCTCTTGAATACACAGCATTAGAATTGTTAGAACCAGAAAATTTTAAACCTATTGTTTTAGCTATTGGTGATGGAGTACCTATTATGGATTTAGCATTACAAATGGGATATGTAGGCTTTAGAGAAGGTAAATGGAATCCTGATTTAATGTTAATGTTATTAGAACCTTTTGCTTATTTATTAATGGCTATAGCAGAAAAAGCTGGGGTTAAATACAGAATAGATTCAGATGACCCTGAAGCCTTAATAGATATGGATGATGGTGATGCTGATAGAGAAGAGGCTATGTTAGTTGCTAGAGCTAAAAAAATAGCTCAAGTTGCTGCAGCTAAAAAAGCTCAAGGTTCAGGAGGAGTACCTGAAGGAGCTTTACCAAGAACAGTTGTAGAACAAATTGATGCTATGCCTACAATAAGTTTATTAGATAAACAAGAAACTAGTCAAGAAGAAATGGCTGAACAAGATAGTTTACTATCTAGAGGAGAAGAATAATGGGATTATATGATGGTGATGGTGGTGTAAGTTTTGCTAAAACAGAAATAAAAGCAGCACAAGACAGAGGAGCTAAAGCAGCTCAAGAAGCTATAGAGAAAGGAAGAGAACAAGCTTTCTTAGATAATATATTTACTAAGCCTTTACTTAATAGTGCTTTTGAAGGAGTAACATCTTTATTTGGACAAAAAGCTGAAGAGTTAGATAGAAAACGTTTACCTTTCCAAGCTTATTTAGAAAACTATACAAGTCAACAAACTAAGTATAGAACTCAAGCTGAGTATAGTAAAGATAATCCTAATGGATATGTTGTTAATGGTATTGTAGATTTAGAATTATTAACTAATAGTATTGCTGGTACTCTTAAAAGTGAAATGCAAGCAGATAGTAGATATAATGCTATTAGAGCATTTGATTTTGATTCTTTAGTTTTTGACCATGCTGGTAAAGAAGCTATTAGATTAAGAAATGAATTACAAACATTATATGATGAAAGTTTAGATGTTCCAGATGCTGATAAACTAATGGCATCATATGAAACATATCACAATAGAGCTAACCCTTCAAATCCTTTTGTACGTATTCTTAAGAATACTAAAAGATTTTTAGGTATGAATACTCCAGAAACTTTAGATTATGACAATATACAATCTCACGATAATTTACGTATAGCTTTAGGAGAATCTAATTTTAAAGAATTAAACGAGTTAAGTATTGCTGTTGGAGAATATGAAAAAGAAAGAAGAGTGTCTGGAAGTGATTACGGTATAGATGGTTTAATTTTAGATATTAAACGTAAAGTAGAAAGTGGAGAGTTAAGGGGAGTTCCTATAGAAACCACAATGAATATAAATGATAAAACTTTTTATAAAAATGGTAATAAATATTCAATGAAAGCTGGTCAATGGTTAGAAGTAACTCCAAATGGAGACATAGTTTTAGGTGGAACATCAGGTAACAATGGAGCTAGATTAATAGAAGCATATGAATACGATAGTACCTATATAAATGGCCTTGTAACTGAAAGTAGAAGCCAATTAAATTTAGTTTTACAAGGAACTAATCAGATAGGACAATCAAATAAAAAATATAAAAAGTTATATCAGGCTATAAATGACGGAGATATAGGTGATGTTGAAAATTTAATGAACCAAGTATCACAAAGAATCGCTTATACCATAGCACATATGGAAAGGTATTATGGTCCTAATAGTGGTGGACCAAATATTACAGGAAATATGCAAAGAGGCGACATGTTTAATATAGCTACGGAGTTTATTCTTGAACAAATGAACACAGCTTATATGAATAAAAACTTACCACCACAAGAAAGAATATATTTAATGACAAATCCTAATGAAGGTATTCGTCTTATAGATATGATAGGCTTAAGTGGTTCGATGGGAAATCCAGGTACTTTGATGGATAGAAATAATCCGTTTGTTCAGTATTGGCCTCAAATAATACAAGACATTGAAAATAATCGAGGAACTAGTTCAGATTATCAAGATGCTGTTATGAAAGTAGCTTCACCTTTAATGGAAGTATTTAGTTCAGTTTTAATGGGTGGTGATTTACCAGAAGAGTTGCAGGACATGAGAGGAAGCACTAATAATCAAAAAATATATAACTACGTAAGAGATAATTTAGATATGTTAGTATATCAAATTAACGACCCTAATAATAAACCTGATATAGAACAAATATTAAAAGGCTATATAAGAAGAATAAGTCCAGATACGGAAGACGAAACAGTTGTTGCTCCAGGTGGTGTAACAACAAGTTCAAGTCTCGCAGATGATTTAACAAGTGGTTATATTCCTTTAGGTAACGCACCTGCACCAGCACCAGGTCCATCGCCTACACCAGCACCAGGTCCATCGCCTACACCAGCACCAGGTCCATCGCCTACACCTGCACCGACACCAGCACCAGCACCAGGCCCTGCACCGACACCAGCACCAGGCCCTGCACCGACACCTGCACCAGCACCAGGCCCTGCACCGACACCTGCACCTACTCCAGCACCTACACCTGCACCTACTCCAGCACCTACACCTGCACCTACTCCAGCACCTACACCTGCCCCAGGTCCAACAGCACCAGGCCCAGTTCCTAATGCTAGTCCTGATGACTTTAATGTACAAGCAATGAGAGATATATTAGAAGGAAAACAAAAATCAATATCAGGTGATTGGTGGAAAGACTTAATGACTTCATGGACTTTTTCTGGCCAAAAAAACCAAGTTAAAAATATATTAGATGCATTAGATGACATGGAATCTGATGAATTAAATCTTCCTTATTCTGTAATGTCTAATAAAGATTTTAAGAGATTTGTAGTAAAACAAGCAAATATTCAAAGCAAAGTCTCAGATACTTATTTTAATACTACTAATCCAAAAGCTGATGCATATGTTTCACCAGGAGATGTAATAAAATATGCTAAAGAGTATGTAAAAGTATTATTAGCTCAAATGTAATATGTCAAGATATAGTTATAAAACAAATTTTATCAATCCAGGATTTACTCAAGGAGTAGGCCTAGCTGAAGGTTTTGAAAAATACGACCTAAATGATTTAGAAAATGACCCTGAGTTCACAAAGAGAGCTGAAAGATTTTTAGGTTCTATTGGACAAGATAACGATATATTTGAATATTTAAGAGACGAACAATTTAATCTTGCTCAAGGTTTATATAGAGCTTCAAAGTCTAAACATTTTACTGAACAACAGAAATTAGATTATGCTTACTTAAGAACTAAGTTTGAAGGAGCTGATGTAGGAAGTACAAGTCAATGGCTTGAATTAATTAAAGATGGTGCTATTGATATGGTAACTGACCCTACTCTTTTACTTGCTGTCTTAACTACCCCTTTTACTTTTGGAGGTTCATTAGCTGCAAATACTGCTGCCAAAGGAACTGCTTTATATGGTTTAAGAATGTTAGGTAGTGCTAATGCAAAAAAACTTACAAACGCACAGCTTACAAAAGCTATTGCTGATGGCTCGTTAGAACAAGGAGCTAAAGCAGCTACTAGACTTGCTACAGGAATAGGTGCAACAGAAGCAGGTGGTTGGATGGGGTTACATAATTATGCCAATCAAAATTTACAAATAAATACAAATATGAGGACTCTTTTTTCAGCTAAAGAACTTGTAGGCTCAGCAGCTTTAGGTACGTTATTTGGTGGATTTGTTGGTAGGTATGGTCAAAAATGGTCTAACTTTACAAATCCTGTTTTACAAATTAATAATAAACCTAAAAACTTTTCAGGTCCTTTAGGTAATTTTAGATTAAAATTTCACAAATTTATTGACAGAATAGTAACTGCTCCAATACTAGGAAATGCTCGTAAAATGAAAGTTTATGATGACATGGGATTAGAGTCAGCAAAAATATGGAGAGGGATATTAGACCATGATTCTCAACTAGGAATAGGTAAAAGAAGTAATAAAGCTGTAGACTGGAGTTTTCCTGAACAGCTAAATGCTAGAAGAGGACAATACATGTTTGAATATGAAGGTCAACGAAAAGGTTTGTGGGCTATATTGGAAGACCTAGCTCCTGATGGAGTAATGTTAGAAGCACAAGAGCAAGCTATTCTTAGATTTTTAAGAGGTAAGAAGTCAGCTCTTAGAGGTCAGAGTGATGAAGTAAAAGCTGCAGCAAAAGGATTGAGAAAATGGTTAGATGATATAGCTGGAGATGCTAAAAAAGCAGGCTTTGGAGATATAGCTATTAAGAATTATTTTCCTAGAAGTTGGGACAGAGAAAAAATAAGAAGTAGTTTAAAAGAAAACGGTGGGGACGGTCAGTTTGTAAAACAATTAGCTAAAGATTTAGAATTAGATGAAGTGGCAACGGCTAACATTGTTGATGACATGTTAAATCTTAATAATAGTTTATATGCTAGTCACAGTAACTTATTAACACACGGTAGAAAATTTCAAAATTTAGATGATAATTTATACGAAGATTTTTTAAGTAATGACTTAATAGAAAATTTAGCTACTTATGGTTTAAATGCTGCTAATGCTATACAAGTTAGACAAACTTTTTTAGGTGGTACAAAAGGTATTGGTCAAGGTTTAAATATTAAATATAAAACTAAACAAAAAAGAGTTCAAAAAGGAACAACTGTAGAAGGAGAAGAAGTTTTAACTTTTGCAGACATGAAAGCATCTAATCAAAGTAAATTTATAGATGCTTGGATTAAACCAATGGAAAAAGAGTTAATGGAAAAATTTGGTAGAAGACTTACAGCTAGAGATAAAAAACAAATGATAAGTAGTTTTGAGTCTGTATCAGGAGCAGTAACTTTTTTTGAAAATCAAATTATACAAGGAGCATATGATGGGATTAAGCTTGCTAATGCTATGGCTTACCTGCCTTTAGCAACTGTTTCTTCACTTTCAGAAGGATTAATTGCTGCGAGCAGAACAAGTGGTAAAAACTCTATAAAAAATTTCATATATCAAATGGAGAACGGCCATAAATTTTTAGGCTCAGATTTAAAAAGTTTATTAGTAGAAAGAAGAGGCTTATCTAAAATAGAAGCAAATAGAGATGCTAATAAAGTTTTTATTGCTGTTGATGATGTTCAGTCTGACCGTCTTAATAGGTTGACTGGAGAAGTGTTACAAAATAAAAAAATGAATGCTTTAGCCAGAGGGTTTTATAAAGCTAATCTTCTTTTACCTTGGACAAAAACTATAGAACTAGCAGCTTTTAATACAGGTAGAGATATAGTTGAAGAATCTTTAATTCAGTTATCTATGTTACAAAAAGCTGGTGTAAAAATATTTGATGATGTTGATACTTTTGTTAAATCAACTACAGGTAAAGATAAAGATATTATAAAAAAATTAGAAGGTTTTGACGGAGTTTGGACTGGTAAAGGTAATTTATATAAAAGAACTAACTTTTTAAAAGAACAGATATATGACTTAGGTATTGATGTTGAAAAAGGTTTAAAGTGGTTAAACTCAGGAGCAAACAGAAACACAAACTTTTGGCGAAAAGAAATGTCTATGGCTGGTGGTAGATTTTCTAGAAGTGTAATTCTTCCTACATCTAGAGAATTTTCTAAAGTTCCAAGATTTATGACAAATCCTAAGTGGGATATATTTACACAGTTTTTAAGATACCCTACAGTTTTTAGTAATACTGTTTTAAAAAACTTTGCTAGAGATACGTTAAACAATCCTACAATATCTGCTCCAAGGTTTGCAGCTTTTGTAGCAGGCTCAACAGCTATTGCTAGAGGAACAAACTATTGGAGAGCTAGTGACGAAAGACAAGAACAGTATGATAAATATGCTAGAGAATTAGACGATGATAGTTTAGCTGGTAAAGCTTTTGATTTATTTGTAGGTAAAAGTGCAGAAGAAAATCTTAGAGCATTTCAAAGAGTAGGTTTACTAGGGCCAGCAGAATATGCATTAAGATATGTAGATGCTTTAGAATATAATAATCCATTAATGGCTACTCTTACTTTAGGTGGTCCAGTAATGGGAGACCTTGTAGGGTCAGGAGTATATGGTAGAGGATTTTTTGAAAACATTACTAGAAAAACTCCTTTAATTGGAACAAGAAATGTTGTAGAACGTTATACAGGAGTCGACCCTTTTGACCCAATAGAAGAGTTTGGGAGAGAAATAGATGAATCACTAGGAGAAAAAGGTGACGATTTGTTAGAGCTTTACTTTAAAAATCCACCAAAAGGTAAAATAGGACCAGGTAAAGATAGAAGAGGCTATCAGACAGGTGGAGTAATTCGTTCTGGCATGAAAGACCTTGGCAGATATATGTATTCTCAAGGAGGACAAGTTACAGAAAAAATACCACCAAGAGCTTTTAGGAATAACAATCCTTTAAATATGGCAATGGGAACTATTAACTTAGAAAATTCCACGTTTAATGGTTATAACGGTGTAGCAAAATATCATGGAGTTATAGGAATGGACTCTGGTAATTTAGGTGGTTTAAGAGCTAATGGTGTAGATTATCAGTTAGAAGCTTTTGCTCAGTTTAAAGATATTGAATTAGGTTCAAGAGCAAATTTTCATAATTTAAGAAAAAACTATAACGGATTAACATTAAGAGAAATAGGAAACAAATTTTCAAGAACAGATACCGACACTTATGCAAATAATGTTGCTAACTTTTCAGGTGTTGATGTAGATAGTGTAATAGATTTTGAAAATAATCCAGACCAAGCTATAAAAGTATTTAGAGGAATGGCTAGATTAGAAGCTGGTGCTTATGATGAAAGACTAACTGATGATATGTTATTAAGAGCATATGAAAGTTCTAAAATAAGCATGGATGATTCAATATATTCTACAACTGATTGGATTACAGATAAAGAAGCAGCATCACAAATAGCTAGAAATTTAGCTGAGCAGGTAATAAAAAACTAATGGGATTTCCGTTTGAAATAATAACTATGTTAGCCTCTACAGTTTTAGGTGGACTGATGAGTGTCTGGGCTGAAAGTAGAAAAGCTAAAGCAGAACAACAAAAGCTACTCATTACACGTGGGGAGTTTGAAATGAAAGCTAGACAGCAATCTATAGAAGCAGGACAAGCTGATAAAGGATTTGCTTGGACAAGAAGAATAATAGCTTTGACTTCAGTATTTGCTATTGTGCTTTTACCAAAGTTAGTTGCTGTATATTATCCAGATGTATCAGTAACTGTTGGATATACAAATTGGAATCCAGGCTTTTGGTTCTTGAAAGAAGGTAGAGAAATATTTGAGTGGATAACTTTTCAGGGCTTAGTAATTACACAACTAGATACTAACTTAGTGTCAGCTATTATTGGTATGTATTTTGGTGGTAGTTTAGTAAAAGGTAAATAATGAACTCAAATCAATGGATGGATTTATTAGAAACTGTAGGTATTCCTGCAGCT
>TARA_R100000655_G_scaffold4610_2_pt1 | contig 14589 bp, 15 predicted proteins | sample TARA_R100000655 | Tara Oceans TARA_R100000655 (sample SAMEA2622497) | marine metagenome | biome: marine biome (ENVO:00000447); feature: deep chlorophyll maximum layer (ENVO:xxxxxxxx); material: "saline water (ENVO:00002010), including plankton (ENVO:xxxxxxxx)" | depth 90 m
CTTGTTGATTGTTGATTCGAATAATATCCCCATCTTTTAAAGCAATTAATGTTTTATCAACTGAAATCGACGTTATTGTTGTTCCCTCATCATATTCAGCTGTTAAATTAGCAAGTTGAAATTGGCTTGTAATATTGCTTTTTTCAAGAATAGATAAATTTTGAGATTGAGGAGTTCTTGCCATTATATTAAAATATTTTTATCCGCCATAATTTCGTGAATCTCGCGTTCCTTTTGTGACCGTAGTCGGAACATCATAAAAAACTTGAACATACTCATTAGCCCATTCATCCATATATAACGTAAAGGTGCCTCTCATAAACATATATTCTGTGTTATCAACATCCTTTAATTTAGCCAACGGATTTAAAAATTTTAATCTGGTGCTTCCTGAATAGTATTTATCAGTTTCTGATAAAGCACTTGTTGCTTGCATTGTATTAATAACCGATGATTGATTGTATAAAATAGTATCTGTTAACATATCAAGAAGTGTTTTGTTGTATGTTGGAGTTGCATACGAATAACTTGATCCCCCCCAAGTATAAACGCCTTTAGCCCATTTTCCAGAAGCATTGACAAAAACCCAACCTCCAGAGCCATCTAACACTTTAAGAGTTGTTTTCGTAAGCGCTCCAGCTCCATCCCCCCATTTAACATTTCCAATATCATAAATGAAGTTATTTGTTCCCGATTGAGTTATTTGTTGAGTTATTCCAGCGTTTCCAAATCCAACTTGTCCCGTTGTAACTCCCAAAAATAAACCTTCTAAAGGAGGAGTTAAATTGCCATTTGGAGTGTTTACATAATCAAGAGCATAATCTGTTGGAGTTCTGGCAACAAGAGTTGTTGCAGCATTATAATTTTGAGCAACAGCAGGAATGATTTGAGTTACTCTTCCATGAGAGAAAGGCCCGTTTCCTTGATTATATGCTTCCATTGGATTTACTGCATTATTATCATATTCTGTAAAGGTGTAAAATTGAAACTCCCAATCTCCTTCAAAATCACTATCCGTTGGAATATAACCAGCGTTATCGCCTCCATATTGCGTGTTGTTTGTCGTTTGGCTTGTAGCACTATCAAAACAAACTATTGTTACAGGGGTCGATCCTGGAGATGTTGACGGGACAATTATACGATCATATATATATTGTTGATTATTAGCTAAAGGAAATTCATATGATTGCCATTGTGCACTTGCATAATTCGAATATTGATGCCTATATAAAACCTTGTTATCGCCATCCCCCCAAGCTGATGAAACTGGTTTGGCCCTAATAGTCCATAAAAAATCCATTTCAAGGGATGCGTTTGTTGTATTTGTAAAGTCTAAAACAATTTTACAAACAAAGCCAGCCAAATCTTTTGCATCTGTAAACAACATGGATGCAGTTTGAACGTTCGATCCTGTTCCATCCAAAGGAAGTTGTTTATAAGAATGAGAAGAGCCATCTGTTGGCCATGTTGTGGGAGTTTGAACAGTTCCATCATTATGAGTTAAGAATAAAGGAAATCCAGAATATCTATTTGAACCAGCCATTTCACTATAAGTCCCCTCAACTGTTTTTAAAGCGGGCAAACCTTGATAAGTAGCTCCAGCTAATTTTTGAAGCCCTGTTGAAACGGCTGTTGCGTTTTCAAAAACCATATGATATAAGCTCATATTATTTGAACCTAAATAATTATTGTCAGATCGAGAGCTTCCAGTGTAATAATATTCGCGAGTTGGAATATTAACTGGAGTCGCATAAGGAGATGATGATTGTTCATCAGTATTGTACTCACTTATTTGAACAAAATGAAAACAATGCTCCCAATATATCAATCTCATATTAAAGTTTTTGCAAATCATATCTAAAACATCAAAAACATTTGGAACGGTATAATATCCATCCCCATCTTTTGTGTAAAAAGGCATCATACTCAATGCCATATTTGCCAAAGGATCCTCAGCTACTGAAGGGGAAACTCCCATATCTTCATTCCACCAATTAAAAGCCGTTTGAATTGTATAATTGTCAATATCTCCAGTTGCGCTCTCATCATCACTAACCAATAGTTGACCAGCAAAATCTAATAGCAACTTTATCCAAGATGTGGAGTTTCCAATTATTCGTCTAAATCCTCCATTGTCCCAAGTATCTGAACGTAAATAAGGAAATGTTGGAGTTGCTCCCGTATCACTATTCGTCTCCCTTAGAAACGGAACATCTTTTAATGCAGCTAAACCATCAACAGCGGTTAAAGTCATTTCATAAGGATATGAAACATCTTCTTTGTTGTCTAAATCCATTAAAACATAGCCAGCCCAAAACATATTTGGCCCATTTTCAATTGTTATCCAAACATCTTTTTCTTCATTATCAGTTTGCCAAGCTTTAACATAATTTTCTTGACTTAAGTTTTCAATCATTAAAGGGATTGTTGCCTTTGAGGTTAAGATTGAAGAGTTTTTATTTTGAACCTCAGCCGTCTCATAATTAATCTGTAAACCACTTGCTCCCAAAGTCCAGGTCTCAGAACCTCCAGATAATTGATCCCAAAAGCTTAACGTATAATTTGTTCCATTTGAGGATTTAATAGCTGATGTCGCGTATTTTCTTAAACTGTATGAAGCTCTTGCCATTACACTGTTCTAAATCGGTTAGACTTCGTTTTCTCATTTGATAGCCAAATGTCGTTTCCTTTTATAACTCCAGTAACCTCAACATTTCCTCCGCCAACATATTGTTTTAATTTATCTAAAGGAGCCACAACTTCAGGATTTGATGCGCTCGTTCCTGATCCCTCTCCAATTAAAGCCGTAGTCGGCCCCGTTACAAGGCCTCCATCTGCAAAACCAATAATTGATGTTAAATTTTTAAGAATGTTTGCTGTTGCAAATGCGGTTTTAAATCCGCCTGGCCCTCCCATTATAGCCTGTATAACAGTCATCACGGCCAATTGTATTAACAAGTTTCTAATGGCTCTTTTAATGTTATCAATAAAAGAATCAAAGAAATCTTCTTGAGATTCAAAAGCGGAAGTTAAGGATGATGTTAAAATGTCCCCTATTAAAGCCATTCCTCCATTCATTAACTTTTGAGCATCTGTAATTTTTTTAGTCCACGTTAAAACCTCTTCCGCTCCCTCTGTATATTCCTCGAACCAGGTTACGACTGTTGGCCCCGCTAAAAGCTTTTCAACATCCGCAGCAGATAAAAGATCTTTTTTATATTGATCCGATAAATCTTTCATTTTCTTTAAATGATCTAATTCTGCCTGTTCGATTTGCTGATTAAATTCAACCGCATCAATCTCATTGAGCGCGCGTTTTTGCTTTATGATTCTGAGAGCTTCCTCATATTGAGCTTCTATTTTTTCTAAATCAATTTCAAAAGGGGTTTTTTTAGTTGTAGTTGTTTTCTTCTTTTTATGAGGATCAAATTCTTGATCTAAAGTGTGTCTTAATTTTTTGATTTGTTCAACGCTAAATCCTAATTCTTTAAGCTCTTTATTTGTTTTCTTTCCCATCTCTTCCAGCTGCTCTCCAAAGAGATCGGCCAGCGATCCAAGCAATCCTTTTGAAGGTGCTTTTTCAAGTTCAACCAGATTATCCATTAACCGTGTAATTTGTTTCTCAGCGTCCATATACTCCTTAATAATAACCGTCAGTGCATGAGTACCTAATCCATGTTCCGTTATTTTATTAAACTTTTCAGTCAGCGTTCCCATTAATTCCTCATCTGTTAGGGTTTTCAGTTTTCCGTCTGTAAATATTTTAGCTAATTTACCCTCGGTTTTGCCTGTTCGTATTTTATCAATAACGCTGAGTTTGCTTTTTTCCAAGCTTATAATTTTGGATCGCATAGCCTCTGCTTGAGCTTGTTTTCTTAGATTTGCTATATATTTTTCACTTGCTGTATTAAGATCATTCATTGTCAATGTTGCAGCGTCTAAATGACCATAATACTCAGGAGAGATTTCTTTTAATTTTTCTAAAGCTTTTTTCTTATCATCTAAACTCGTGGTGTGATCTTCAATAACATCGGTTAAAACTTTCACATCTGTTATCTCGCCTTGAATATTTTTCTCAGCCTCAAGCATGGCATCATTAACCGCATCAACCTGTTTCTTTTGTTTTTTCTTTTTAAATAAATATTTTCCTAATGCAACCAAAGCCCCTCCAATTGCTCCCGCTATTCCCAGCCAACTCAATTTCATGGCTTTTAATTTAGTAATAGCTCCTGAAACAACTGGAATAAGATAGGAAATTCCTAGCGACACCCGTCCAATTACAATCAATAAAGGGCCAAGAGCCGCAACAATTAAGCCAACAGTTACAAGAAAACTTTGCGTTCCAGGAGATAAATCTTGGAATCTTTTTAATAATTTAGTTAACCATTCGGCAAAGGATTTAACATAAGGCAATAAAATTGTTCCGAGCGTGGAAGCCGCCTCATCAAATTCTGCTTTCATTATTTTGATCGTTCCCGCAAACGTATCCATGTTCGCAACGTGAGCACCTTGAGCCTTCGTTGTTTGTTGCATTGCGGCCTCATAAGTTAATTGAGCCTTTGCGGCTCTATCCAACTCTTTCCAAACTAATCCTTGTTCTTCTGCAAATGTTTTTAAATCCGTTTCTTTTAAGGCAATCCCAAGCGTTTTCATGGCTTCTCTTTCTCCGAGTAATCCGTTTGTCAAGGCATGCGAAGCTTGAGCCGCATTTTCAACTTGAGGATTAAAAGCCGCTAAATCAAGAGCCAACTCATTAACTTGCAGTGATAATGTTAAAGCCGATTCTTCTGTAAATCCAAATCCAACTAATAAGTCAGCCGTATTTGACAATAACGTTTTGGTTTCAAGCTCCGAGACTTTGAATGCCTCCTGAAATCTAACCGCGGCTCTTTCCGCTGATCCCGAAATTCCACTAAAAACAGTATCAAATTTTCTCCTTGTTTCTTCTAAAGATGAAGCTGTTTTAACAGCTTGAACAGATAATGCTCCTAAAGGAAGTGTAAAGCCAAGAGTCATGTTTTTTCCTGTTCTTTCAACATTCCGCCCAAACTTACTCAGTTTCTTTTGAGCCTTATTCATGGCTCTTTCAAAACCTTGTATATTTGCTCCAAAATTAAACGTTAATAATCCAACCGCTTTATTTGCCATCTTTCTTTGTTTTTAAATCTTCTAATTTTTTAATATACTCAGCTTTGTTTTTTAACTTCTCAATATCCTCTTTCATCTCTTTTTTATCCCATTCAAATTCAATTAAATCTGTTGGCTTGAGTTTTTTCCCTTTTGCTATTTGTATGTTCAACAATATGCATGTGCTCCATCTTGTTCGTTCCCAGTCGTTTCTTTGTCTTAAGTTTTCAAGATCATAAAAACCTTCCAACTTATTCCAAAATTCTCTTGGAAGCATGTCGTAAAATTCCTCAACCCCCATTCCTAATTGACCAAATGCCAATTTCTCCATGTCTTGCCAAGTCAGCTCTTGTTGCTTGACTTGGCTTTTTGCTTTTTTCCTTTTCCCCCGCCTGGATTGTTCATTGCTCTTGCTAAAATACCGAAGGCCTCCTCCATTTTTTCCATGTTCCCGTCAAATAGATCAGTAACTTCATCAACATTCATTTTAAAAGGAAGTTTTGCAGCTCGATGGCCATCTTCAATTCCGCAATAAATTAAAATAAATGCATCATTAAACGTAATGTTTCCTCCAGCTAATTTATTTAGATCAGCCATTGTTGCTCCTGTTTTTAGACTATACTTCCTTAAAGCATTGAAGCCAAATCTAACAGGTAATTTTTCATTTTCAATTTCTAATATATCGTAATTCATTTTCTTAGTTTTTTCTTTTCTGTTTTAAAAGAAGCCCGCCCCAATACCAGAAAAGAAAACATTGAGGCAGGCTCTAAAATTTAATATTAACTTATAGTTTGTGTTAATGCTCCACTTCCTTGAAAAGATGCTGAATATGTTGCAGAATCCTCAAGCGGTGCTGTTAAACTCGCTGATGTCATCCATACAGTTCCAGCGTATTTAGTATCCTCCGTTCCTGTTGAAGTTACCCCAAAAGTAATTGAAAAGCTTGCTCTTGTGTGAATGTAAGCTGTGAACAATTCACTTAAAGTCTTTCCTCCAATTGCTGATCCTCCAGAGTCAAGCCATGCATACATTGCATCAACTGAAACATCCCAGTTTCTCATTCCTTCCATATTTTCCTCCCATCCTGAAGATTCTTTATTACTGATTGATCTTGGAGAGTGGTTAATGTTTATAGTCGCATTTGTAGCGTAAGCTATCAAAGTAGTGCCATCATAAACTTTTAAATCCGTTCCATTTAAAATTCCATTTGCCATTTTTCTTATTTTTTATAATTTATAATTCGTTTTTATTCTCTTGTTTCTTTTTAGAAACTTTATTATTTTTTGTTTTATTTTCTTCGCCATATCCATTCTCTAAAAACCAATCAATCCCCTCTTGCGTTGTAGGTATTTTTTGGCCTTTTTTTAATATTTTTCCATTTCTATCATAATCTTTTTTTAATTCAAACTCATATATTTTCTTAGCTGAGTTGTAATATTTTGCATATATATCTTCCATATTTTTTAATTTTGGATCCATCCGTTATTTGGATCATTAATAATTTCAATTATTTGTTTATGAGAATAAGTTGTTTCTCCTTCTAAAAATCTTGGAGTTTCCCCAATAAATTTAACAATTGTTTTTGTTCCATCAATACTATATCTTAAAGTTGATGTTGATGTCTCAAGAATATATTTAAATTCTATTGAATCAACATGATCTTTTTCTATTATAACATATTTTTTTTCCATATCTTTTAGCCTTCTGGCACGTCTGGAGATATATCTCCGCTCGCCATATTAGTCATTGTTCCATTATTGTTTCCAGTTACATCAACAATTGTTGGATATGTAGCAATTGCCGTTCCATCATCATCTCCATCTCCCATTTTCCACCAGCCAATTAAAGAAGTTCCGCCTTGAGCTTTTGGGAATCCTTCATTGTAAATATCTTTAATATTATCGGCTGTTAATTCTGCATCATATAATCCAACCTCATCAATCTTTCCATTCCAAAAAGCCCCTCCAGTTGTATTGCTTCCAATATTAGCTGATGCTACTGTTCCTGTAAATGTTCCAGATATTGATGTTGTATCTTTTGAAACGCCGTCTAAATATAAAACAACATTTCCAGAGCTATCCCAAGTTCCCGCAACATGATGCCATAAACCATCGTTTTCAATTGCATCAGAAGTTTCAGCAATATTTGAAGTCCCGCCAGATTTATATGTGCATCTCAGTTTGTTATCTCCAGCATGATAAAAAAGATTAATTAAATTGTTAGAATCAACTTGCATTCGCATAATCGTTGAGGATGCTGAAACTGTATTTAATTTAATCCATGCCGAAATTGATCCTGTATTTTGAGCGGCTGACATTCCAGTAACTCCAAGATTAACGTAATCATCAACGCCATCAAAGTCTAATGAATAAATATTATTTATGTCATTAATTATTCTAACAGAAAAATCAAGAGACTTTCTATATATTCCATCGGAGCCAGAATCATCATCAAATACATCATCATAACCTTCGAAATCAATTGATTGAATCTCAACTCCATTATAGTTTCCTGAAACTCTATCAAGAGCCGTTATAATATAATTGGCTAATTTTGACGAATCTTTATAGTTATCTGAATATCCTGAAATCATTATTGTAACCACGTCTAATGTAGCAACAGAATCTTTTTGAGATGTTGGATCTGTTGACATAACATCGTAAACAATAAAAGGAAATTCAGTTGTTTGGCTCATTACATTGGGAGAAATTTTATTTTCAACCATTGAAAAAACAGCTGTATTGTCTTTTAATATCTTATATATTGCTCTTCCTAAATCCATTTTAATACCCTAATCTTCCATATTTTTTAAGTCTCTTTTCATGAGATTTAATCACTCTTTTAAATATTTTTTCAGAATCTTTAAAGCCATTTTCTAAAACTGTTTTATGCGCGGCCTTCCAAGCTTTTTGCATAAATGGATTTGATCTCCCTCTAAACTTTCCATAATGCATAACTTCATCTCCATATTCAACCCATGCACCAAAAAAACCTCCTCTTTCTTTTTTATATTTTCCTTTTACTCTTGGGCCGATATAACCTCCATGAAAATTCTTTGATGCCTTAGTTCTAAAAAAACCAAGAGAATCTCTCAAAGTACCTCTTTTAATTGTTAAAGATGGATTTGGAGGATATGGAACGTCTTTTTTAGCTATTGGAGCAAATTGCTGAGCAGCTTTAAGTAATGGCTTTGAGTTTAATCTCCAAAATTTAGCCCAAATAGAATCTTGATTAACTTGTTTTGGCACTTCTTTAAACATATTTTCAATCTCTTTAATGCCCTGTACTTTTAATGTAACTCTATCCGCCATTAATTATCTTTTAATTTTGTTTCTAATTCCAAAAACTGTTCTCTTCCATCTACTTCTTTAATCCCGTGAATATAATAATATTTAGAATCATAACTGATTCGATATGTTGCTAATATTGTAACCCCTAAATTCCTTATGTAAAAAGTTAAATCAGAAACATTAACTAATTCTTGAGATTCTTCTTTTCTATTACTTCTTTTCCAATCAATTTTAGCCCAAACAGTGTATGCAGTCGCCCAAGCTGATGTTTTCTCTCCGTAGTTATTTTGCGTTAAAGTAGGAGATTCTATAATAATTCGTCTATCTAAATCGCCAATTTTTAACATACTAACATTTTATATTGATCTAACAAATATTGACTTGACAAAGGAAGCTCTGTTGCAATAGTTCCCGTTACTACGCTTTGCCTGTTTTGGTACCAATTTCCAACCGTTAGAATAACAGCTGTTCTAATAGCCTCAGGAACGTTTGTTGATGCCGCTCCATATCCAACCGTGTATTTGACTTCTACGGCATTGATTCGCTCTGATAATGATGGAAGGTCTGCATCTACTGCAAGCGTTATTCTACAAGGCTCTAATGAAGTGTCAACAATATAATTTGATGAAGCCCAAGTTTGTAAAGAATCATCAGAATCATAATATTTAATATGAGTAACTGAGCTCACTGGAGCTTTATATAAACTCTTTAATCCGTCCCAATTATCTGAATATTGAGTTAATACAGTATTTATAAAATATCTGTTTGTATATTCCTGGCAAGATTCCGTTGCAGCCGTAACTAAATTATCAATCAAAGTATCATCCGCAGACGTATCAACTTTTAAAAAGTCTTTCGCCTGAGCTGTTGTGAACAATGGAGTTGTCGAGGCCGTGTTTACCGTTACACTTCTAATCATTTTTTTTTAAATTTAAAAAAAAGGGCCGGCTTTAAAACCAGCCCTTTTAAAATTACTATTCTATATTAAGCTGTTAATGTTGTATATTTAACAAAAGAAGCGCCTGAAGCAACTCCCCAATCAAAATAGTTATTCATGATTAATCTTACAGCACCCGTTCCAGCCGCGCTATAAGGATCGACAATAATATTTGAAGGCCCAAATTGAGCAAAATAAACTCTTCCGAAGTCTCCGAACATACCATCACCAGAAGCACCAGCAGAAGATGCAGGAGCAGCAGAGAAGTAACCTGGATAACCCGCTAATCTATCATCTACATATAAAGGATAAGTTGAAGAAACTTGAGCTTCTTTCTTGATTGCTGAATAAAGCTCCCAAGAGTTAACAAAAGATAAGTTTCCATCTAAACCATGATCATCAGCAATTGTTTGAATAGCCTCTAACATATCCGAAGCAATTGATCCAGTTCCAAAAGCTGATTCAGTAAAATCTAAAGTTCCTGAAGTTGCAACGATACATCCTGGAGCATTTGAAACGTTACTTGAAGCAAACATTGCTGTGTCTATTTGTGTTGCCATATTACGTCCCATGTCTCTCATAACTGAAGCTTCAGCTTGAGGCCCGTTTTGAGCTAATATAACATTTGATAAATCTGCATAACCAGTTAATCTGTTTGGAGATAAAGTTACTTTTGCAAAGTCAGCACCACCGTCAGCAGAAGCGCCATTTTCAGTGTTCCATCCAACAGTTGATCCTCCAGCTATTGGAAGAACAGTATCCGCAGCAACAGTTCCTAAATCATTAATTCCAACTCTATTATATAAACCAGAAGCCGCTAAACTATCAACATAAGCGCCAACCGCTGTTGGAGCAATTGCAGAAGTTCCTTGATCAATGATTCCCCTTTTTTCAGTTAACATTGTTGGAATCCCGATTCCTTGTAAAGATTTCCTCGCCTCTTTTTCAGATTCTTGATGCATTTCTGCCTCCAATCCAGTTAGTTGACCACCATTAGAAACTTCTCTAACAGCTTTGAATAAACTCCATCCTCTTGTTTCTTTATCAACATTAATTTTTTGCACTGGAGTTCCAGCTAATTTAACGTTTTTTCTTAGCTCAGATTCTACTTTCTCAGCTCTTTCAATTTTTACATCAACATCATCAATCTCTTTTAAAATTGAATCCATCTCAGTATTTTCCTCTGATGTCAAATCTCTTTCCTCAGCTGAAGCAGTTTCTTTAATCACTTCAAGTTTAGAAATAAAATCTGATCTCAGTTCTTTTAATTCGATACTTGATTTCATTTTTTATTAATTTTTAATTATTTAATTTCGTTTTATTAATTCGATCTTTAGTTTTGCCAACGAACGCGCAACTAAATCTTTTTCTTCATCTTCTTTTCTTTGTGTTTCTTTATAACATGCTAAACCTCTTTGAGCAATTACTAAATCAGATTCAGCCATTCGATAAGCGGGATAAGTAACGGGAGAAACATCATATAATTTATCAATCTTTGTTATTGTTCTCACGTCATTTCCGTTTTCATCTGTTGACCATTCATCTCCATTTTCTGCAACTGTAAAAGCAAAAGATGATTGAGTTATGTTTCCATTCTTCATGTTAATAGCTAAGTCTTTTCCATATGAAGTTTCAGGAATATCAAATTCATATTTTAATCCTTTTTCATCAACATTTAATTTTAATGTTCCTGATGTTGATCTTGCTAAAATTAAAGATTCATCATGATTAATTAAAGCTCTAACATCTGAGTTGTCAATTGTTTCTTGACTTATTGCAGATGGAGAGATGTACTCATAAAAACCTCCTAAATTCTCTGATCTACTATTAAAGATACTTCCGTATCCAATAACAATATCTCTTTTATCTTCCGTTTCCTCAACTCGGCTCTCTATTGTGTAAACTCTTTTTTCCATATTTGTTTTATTATATTTTTTATCCCATATATTCCTTTTTTCTCTTTCGCATGAATCACATGAAACGGAATCGCAATTTTGACATGATTCTTCCTCTATCTCTTCAATAACCTCATCATCTAAATCAATTTCTACTCCCTCCCATTCTTTGCTTTTACCAAAAACAATAGTTATTGTTTCATCATCTTCAATAACTTTTTTAATATGCCTTTTGTCTTTATTTTTCATATCTTCATCATTTTCGTAATAATCTTCATTATCCTTTTCGGCCTCTTCTTGAGTTTCATATTTACACTCTCCCGTTTCCCCCCATTTCCATTTTCCGTTATTACATAATTCAGCTGGCATCTTCTCCTATTTTTTCAATTGTTGTCATATTCATTTGCATAAAGTGTTTGCTTCCTGAATCAATCATATTCATTTCTTCAAATTTTCTAACCTCATTTATTGACATCCATCCGTTTGTTATTGCTGTTTTATAGTAATCAGCCCTATCTTTAACGTTCCCTCTTAATAATCCATTAACATTAAATTTAACGTATTCTCTGCCAACGTTACTCTTTCTAAATAGTTTTAGCCCCATTTCCATTTCGATCTTATTTAAATAAGGCATTAAAGTATATGAAACAAATTCTTGAGATTGCATTTCAATGTTATTAAAACTTGACTTAGATAAGTCTCTTAATAAGTGAGGAGGCAAACCAAAAATACGTGCCACTTCAGAAACACTAAATTGCCTACTCGATAAAAACTGGGCTTGATCCGCAGAGATACTCACTGGTTGAAATGAAAGCCCCTCTTCCAATACAGCGGTTTGATTTGATCCACTTAGTTGAGAATAGTTAGTATTAAAGCTATTACGCAGACGGTCAATAGCCGTTTCTGATAGAGCTCTATCTGTTTTTAAGATACCGGATAGCTTGGCCCCATTCTTGAAAAATGTTCTCCCAAACTCCTCCAAATCTCCATACCATCCAATTGCCGCTTTACATTGTTCGATAGGGCTCAAGCCTGTTATTCCATCGCTACCGGTGATTAACTTAAAATGAAGCATGTTATCAGAATCAATTGTTTCTCCAGAATCTTCATCAGTATAATAAACTTTATTATCTAATACATAAGTTTCAATATTATTATATTTATAAGGCAATAATTCTATTGGCCTCCCTAATCTGTTCCTTACAATTTTAATGTAGCTGTTCCCATTTGTTAATAAATCCATCATTATTTTTTCAATAAAAACGTTTTTATTTTGATATGAGTTCGGTTGATATTTTAATAAATAGGAAAGTTCATTATTCACTTCGCTTTTATCTCCATTTTTTTCAGTTTTATAAACTCCAATCGGAAGAGTTGAAACTGATTCTGAAAGTAATCTTATTGCGGCCCATACAGCCGAGAAAGTCATTGCTTTATCTGGAGTTACTTGAGTTGCCGCTCCAAATGGCATGCTATAATTAATACCTCTTTTTTCTTTTTTTTCTGATCCCTTAAAATAGTTTTGAATGTTTTGCAGTATGCCCACGATATAATATTTTTGCAATTATAACGAAAGATTTATCTTTTTTTGTGTAACATTGTTTCCTTTGTTTTCCTATCTCGACAAACTCTAAAGGAGTTATAGTCGGAATATTTACGTTTCCCAAATGTTTCTTTATATTCATTTTCAAGCTCTTCATATGCTCCAATTAGTGTTTTATGATGTTTTGCTTTTTTCCAAAACTCTCTAATAAATCCATCGGCTGAAATTAAAATTATTTTTTCTTTCATTTATATTAGTATTAAACCTCGATCATTGTAAACGGAGGAGATGTCCTCTGTACTCATATGCTCTCCGAGACTCATGATCAGTGCTACTATCCCATCAATCTTCTCAGAACTCCGAGCCTTATTTGGTTTTAGGTTTCCAGCCCCATCTTCTTGCAAAGCTATATTTGAAAGCATCCAAGATATGACTGGATTCCCATCATGAATAATATTTTCTCCCAATATTATCTTTTCCAGTTCTTTTGTTGGAGCTGACATACTCAAAAAACCTTGCCCAAATGGGCTCATTGGAACGCCTTCATTTGTTAGATCAATTACTAATTGCGAAGCATTCCATCTATCATAGCCCACAGATTGAATATTAAATTCCATTCCCAATTCCATTATTTTTTGTTTTATAAAATTATAATCAGCAACATCTCCATCTGTTGTTATAATATGTCCTTGATTTTTCCATGTTATATAATCAACCTTATCTCTTTCGCTTCTTTTTTTTGCATTCTCTTCAGGAATAAAAAAATATGGAATCATAATAAAATTTTCATCTACTTTGAAAAGTAATACAAGAGCTGAAATGTCTCTTGTTGATGCCAAATCTAATCCAGCCCAGCATGGCTCTCCTTTTAATTTTTCTCTATCAATTTCGCCTTTACATGCGTCCCATTCTTTATGGGTAATCCAAGCCGTTTGAGAATCCGTCCATATATTTAACATTAATCTTTTGAAAGTGTTTTGATATGATGGAACGTCAACAGCTCTTTGAGATTCTCTTTTCATATATTCCTCTCTTAAGCTGATTCCATAATTTGGATTCGCTTTTTTAAATGTTGAAATTTTAGTTATATCATCATCAATATCAGCCTCAAAAATGGCAGAATAAAAACTCTCGTCTTTTATTATTCCATCTTTAACTTTTTTTGCATAATCGTAAACCTCCCAGCAAATTGAGTTCCGATCATAACCCGCTGTTGTTATAGATATGCATAAAGGATTTCTACGGGCTCCAGTTGATGTCAATAATGTATCCCATAAATCTCGATTTGGCTGAGTGTGTAATTCGTCAAAAATTATACAATTAGCATTAAAACCATGTTTTGTTTTTGCATCAGAAGAAATGGCTTGATAAAAATTTCCCTTTGATTGATTCGTTATTGAGTTTCTAAAAACTTTCGATCTCTTTGTTAGCTCTATGTTATTGATAATCATTTGTTTAGCTATCTCAAAAACAATACCAGCTTGAGCTCTATCTCCAGCGGCTGAATAAATTTCTGATCCTTTTTCACTATCTCCAAACAACATATAGAGGCCCAGTGCCGCGCAAAGAGTCGATTTGCCGTTCTTTCGGCTAACCATGATTAGAGCCGTTCTATATTTTCGTAAATCTGTTTTTTTATTTTTCCATCCAAACAAATCTCCAATTATTTTCTTTTGCCAATCTTCTAAAAGTAAGGGAGTGCCGCTTAGTTCGCCTTTTGTGTGAGTACAAAACAATTCTATAAAATTTATTGCCTTTGAAGCGGCTTCTTTGTCAAAATAATATTTATTCAAAATA
>TARA_R100000655_G_scaffold6593_5_pt1 | contig 14587 bp, 11 predicted proteins | sample TARA_R100000655 | Tara Oceans TARA_R100000655 (sample SAMEA2622497) | marine metagenome | biome: marine biome (ENVO:00000447); feature: deep chlorophyll maximum layer (ENVO:xxxxxxxx); material: "saline water (ENVO:00002010), including plankton (ENVO:xxxxxxxx)" | depth 90 m
CAGGGGGCTTACCTCAAGGTATGGATCCTTTAACTTCTTATTTATTAGCAGCTGGTCCACAAATTTCTCAGTCTACTTCATTTGCTGACGCTATTGGTAACTTAGAAGGGCCTAATAAAGCTTTAATAGAGCAACAAAACGAGAGAGCAAAATTAATTAGAAACTTAAAAACCGGTGCAGCGCAGTTTGGTTTAGAAGGTGAAATGCAAAGAGACTTACAAGCACAAAAAGAAAAGTCCGATAAAGAATTATTACAAATGCAAATTGATGCTGGTAGATTTGGTGATAACAAAGAAACTCCAGATCCATTTAAAATTGCATCTTATGAAACGTTTAGAAAAGCTGGTGATAGTCACTCAGTAGCTACTAATAAATCAAATTATGATGTAGATTTTGAAGCCGCTATAAATGAAAAAATTGGCCGTGATAGAAATGGTGGAATTTTAACAATTGATATTGCCGATGAAACAAAATTTAGAAGATGGGCAACAGATACAAGAAAAGGATCTAAAGTAGGAAAAGTTTTCTTTGATCCTATAGATGGTATATTTAAACAATTAGTACAAGATGAAAAAGGAATTTATTTTAAAAATTTTGGTAAAACAGTAGAATCAGTAACTTTAAAAGAAGAAGTTAAAGAAGATAAACCCATAAGCCCTAAAAAACCTCGTCCAGATATTTTCTCCCCTGATGTAGAAGACGCTATGGCATAGGGGGCTAGATGGCTGTATTTAATCCCATTATTCCCGCAGAGCAAGATAATGAAGTTAGTTGGTACAAAGCAGGTGCCGCTGGTATAGCTTCAGGTATTCTTAAAGTCCCTGAAGGAGTTTTTTCATTAGCTGCAGAACTTATTGACTTAGGTTTAGACACAGATACAGCGGCGGACGTAGAACAATTTTTTGACAAATTAAATCCCTTTGAAGAAGTAGCAGAACAACATGGAGCTGGAAAACTAACTGAGGCTTTAACTTCAATTGGTATTCCTGGAGCTTATGGATTTAAAGTAGGAAGTAGATTAGCTAAAGGTTATATGGATGCTAGAAAAGCTGGTAAGCTTGCAAGCATAGGAAGAAATAAAGCATCTGCCGAATGGTTTAAAAAAGGAGACCTTGCTAAAAAATTAAATAAACAAGCAGGGACTGCGCGATTTGCTGCAGGAACTTTAGGAGGTGCAACAGGAGAAGTTTTTGTTGCAGATGTAGAAGACATAGGAACTTTTGGAGAATTATTTGACAGTGGACCTACACAATTAGATAGATTTCAAACTGGAGGCAGAGAAGATGCAGCTCGTAAATTAATGAATCGAGTTAAATTTGGTAGTGAATCTTTATTTATTACTCCATTTGTAGCTGGTGCAGGTAAAACTATTAAAGCTATGGGCACTAAAGGAAAAGAATTAGCCTATAGTGATTCCTCTATAGAAAGATGGATTAATAAGTTTGTTGAAGCAGTAACACCTGAGGGTGCTTTAACTAAAGAAGTATTTGGCTCTCAAAGAGTAATGGAAGGATTTAGAAATGCAGATGCTAATAGAGCAACAGAGTTAGTAAAAAATTTAACTCGAAGTATAGACAAAGCATTTCCTCAAATGCAAAAAGTTTTAGATAGAAGTTTAACCACTAAAGAAAAAGATTCTTTTTTAAAAGAAGTTAATGAAATGATATTTGATGGCGATGTAACTGATATATGGAATCCTAAAAAAACTACTCAATTAGTAAATACGTTAAAGAAGAAGGGGGTAGATAAGGATACATCAAGTGAAATAGTAAATGTTTTAACCGAGGCACGTCAAACTTTTTCTAATTTAATTGACACTGTTGGAAAATATGATGGACAAGATGAATTAGTTAAACTTTTAAAAACTAGAATTAAAGATTATACAGGAAATACATACAAAATATTTGAACAGAATCCTATTCTAGGAATCTTTGGTAGATATAAACCAGCCGATGAAGTTAAAGAAACAGCGGGTAATTACTTTAAAAATTTATTACGTAAAGATAATCCAAAAATGTCACCAAGCACTGCTGAACAGGAATCAAGACAACTTGTAGAAAAGATTTTAGAAGATGGAGTAAAGGTTTCTAAGTCTAGAGTCACAGTGCCAGATGCAACTTATGTTAAAAAAACTTTAGAGGATATGGGTTATGAGAGATTTATAGATGATGTAATGGATGGAACAGGGGCTCCTAATAAAATTGTAAGAGAACTTTTAGGAGAGATGGCAGATCCAAGATATTCAATTTTTAATTCTATAACTCATTTATCTGGAATGGCTAGAATGAGCGCTATGTTAGATGAGATGGGACAAACTAATTCTTTGGTACAAAAAGAATTAGGGCCAAGTAAAGGTTCTTTTTGGAGAAGTGAAAAAGAAGCTATCGATGCTACCAATGGCGTAGCCGATATAGTTTCGGTTAATAAAATTATGGGGGAGCTTACAAAATTTAGAGGAGGAAATTTAGTAAATCCTTTAGCTGATATGTGGACTACTAGACCTATGGCCGAAGCTTTAGCAAGAGCCAACTCTCTTAAAGAAGGATATTTTACAGCAGCCGTTAGAGGAAGAGAAGGTGCAACTGGAACAGAAAAAGGAATGACTTGGTTATATAGAAATTTATTATTATTTCCTAAAGCCACAGCTCAGTTAGCTAAAACTGTTTTATCTATTCCCACTCACTTACGTAATTTGTTAAGTGCTGGTGCATTTGCTGCAGCAAATGGAATTTTATTTGAAGGACTTCTTAACCCTAAATTATTAGGTCAATCTTTTAGAAAAGGTTGGACTATTTCAGGGGTTAATCCTTTTAGAGGATCAAGATTTAATGATAAAGAATTTGAAAAAGCTTACCGAGAATTATTAGAATTAGGAATTGTAAACTCTCAAGTTCAAATAGGAGATTTAAAAAACTTAATGAGAGATGTTAAGTTTGGAGATAAGATTGCAGATGTAGACGCTGTCTTAAGACCAATGATGGCTAAGCTTAAAAAAGTACCTGAATATTTACAAGGCAAGTATGTAGCAGAAGATGACTTTTGGAAAATTACAAATTACTTTGTTGAATTAAATAGAAGAAATGATGCATATAAAAAAGCCGGTATTAATAAACCTCTTAGTGAATTAAAAAAAGAAGCAGCGGATATAGTTAAAAATACTGTTCCTAACTATTCTTATGTTGGAGAGTATGTAAGAGCAGCTAGACTTTTACCGGTAGGTAACTTCATGTCGTTCCCTTCAGAAATGATTAGAACAACTACAAACATTGGTGAACAAGCTATAAAAGAAATGAAACACATACCTGGACGAGGAGAAATAATTAGAGGTAGTGATATTGCTCCGGTGGTTTATATAGAAGGAAAAGGTTTTGTAAGTAATAATAATCCAATGTACAGAATTGGTGTAACTAGAGCGACAGGTATGGCATTTACTTTAGGAACCGTTCCAACAATGATGGTGGAAGGAGCTAAGACTTTATACAACGTAACCGAAGATGAAATTAATGCCTTAAGACAATTCGTACCTGAGTGGTCTAGAAACTCTACACTTATTCCTGTTCGTGATGACAACACAGGGGAATTAAAATATATCGATTTCAGTCACTCTAATGCGTATGATTTAATGTCTAGACCTTTTAGAACATTAGCTAATGAAATTGCTGCGTCTACAAAAGATGGTGACACCATATTAGCTGGTTTTGCTAGAGGTGCAGATGAAGCATTGACTGAAGTGGCTGCTCCTTTTATTGATGAATCAATTTGGACAACAGCTGCAGCTGATATAAATCTATATCCATTTATCCCTGGTAGAGGTGGAAGAACAAAAGATGGAAGAATTTTATACACAGATCAAACATCTTTAGGAGATAAACTTTTTATTAAAGGTGCACATTTATGGAAAGCAATAGAGCCTGGAGGAATTAGACAATATGGTAGGGTTGCACGATCACTTACCGACACTCCTACTAAAACAGGTGAATTTCTAGAAGGAAAAACTTTAGGATTAAATGATCAAATGCTGGGTTTGGTAGGATTCAGACCTGTAGGTGTTGAGCCTTTAAAAGCAATGGGTTTTAAAATTGCAGAATATCAAAGAGGAATAAGAGAAGCCCGAAGAGAATTTACAGGTGGATATTTTGGATTATTAAAAGGAGGACCTATTAAACCTAATGACATTATTAAAAGATATGTTGCATCAAATGCAGCTCGATTTAATGTTCAGCAAGAAATGTTTAAAAATATAACGGCAGCCAATATTTTAGGAACAACTAGAGGAGAGCTACTAAGAGAATTTAGAGATAGACAAATTTCTCCAGATACTTATTTTAATTTACAAAAAGGAAAGTTTGAACCCTACTATCCGTCTGATGATATTCAATTAAGATTTGCGGAAATAGCGAAAGACTTAGGGGATATAAATGTATTTAATGAAGTAAGACCTGTATTACAAGAAATTAGAAGAGAATTAAATCAATTAACTTTAGATGATAATTTTGAAATTAATATAAGTGACTACATCCAAGAAACAGAAATCCAAACACCACCACTACCTCAAACAGTTACGTCTGCCCAACCTAATACCGGAGTAATAACACAAGGACAGAATATTCTTAATCAAGGAATGAACGCTCAAGCTAATCTAACTTCAAATGGATTAACTGCAATTGAAAATTCATTATTAAGTGAAGAAGAAAAACAAATACGTTTAAGACAAAGAGGAATTACAACCTAATGGATATCAAACCTAAAACTACTAGAGAACATATTCTATCTCTTTATGGCCATATTAAAGGTTTAAAGAGATCACAATATCATATGCATAATGGAATTCATGAATTGGGTGGCAAGATAGACAAAATCTATTGGGTATTATTGGGCACGGTGGGGGCTGTGTCATTAGTTCTTTTAGAAAGGCTTTTAGATATAAAAGGAATTATTTTTTAATAGTTAATTATGGAAAAACCTGGGGCACACACTGTAACTTCAAATTGCGTTGTACATGATGATACTCATGGATGGGGTGGTTAAATCCAATCTCTTAATTCTTCTCCCATAACTTCAGTAGCAATATTCATTTTATTTCTTAAAGACTTTTGAACTTTTAAATCAATAGTTTCATCAGCAACTAAATCTATATAAGTCATTGATTTAGTTTGACCAATACGATCTATACGAGCTTCTGATTGTAAACGTTTTTCTAAATCATAACCATTAGAATAATAAATCATAGTACTAGCTGAGGTAAGAGTAATTCCATAGCCACCTGTTTGAGTTGTACCTACAAAGAATCTACACTTAGGATCTTCTTGAAATTTTTTAATATTATTTTGTCTTTCTTCTTGTGGAGTCAATCCATAATAATCTACAACAGAATCTTCTCCATGTTGTTTTTTTATTTCTGTAATAATTCTTTCAACATCTTTTTGATAGAAAGACCAGATAACACATTTACCAGATAATTCATAAATAATATCCATCAACTCAGTTAATCTATTACAAGGAAGTTCTTGAGTTTTACCATCATCTGTAGCGTGATAGCCACACGATATTTGATGAAGTCTTAATAGCTGCACCATTACTGTAGAAGTAGAACATACTTTTCCTTCTAATTCTGAAATGGCATACTTTCTCATTTCTTTATAAAGTTTTTTCTGTATATCGGTTAATTGAATATGACGAGTTACATAAGTCTTAGGTGGTAAATCTAAGCAATCATCTTTTAAAACTCGTTCACTGAAGACGGCTATCTTTTTTTCTAACTCCGGTAAGTTTCTTCTATTGGGTCCAATTGGAACGCTTACACTTCTAGAGCCTAAGTTCATAGTTTTCATTATACAATAATGAGCACGATACGCCCAAAAAGAATCAAACCCTAAGAGCCATGCATCAAGAAACTGAGCCTGACTCCATAAATCTAATGGAGAATTAGTGATCGGTGATCCAGTTAAAATTCTTCTATATGTAGTTAAAGGTTTTAACTTTAAAATATTACCAGTTCTTTTTGCTTTTGGGTTTTTAATAGTAGTAGATTCATCAATTGCCATCATAGCTTTATGAGAATTTAAAAATCTTTTAGCAAACTCACATCCAAAAGGATAAGAAAAAGCTTCTACATTCATTATAAGAATATGAAAGTCTGTTCCAGTGGAAAACAAAGTATTTAATTTCTTAACTTGCTCTCCAGATTTATCTGAAGTTTTCCAAAGGACTACTTTCTTTTCTATATGATCTGGAAGGTGTTGAGGAATTTCTTGTTCGTACCAATTTTTATACACCCCTTTAGGAGCAATTAAAAGTAATCCATTAATTTTTCCCTTATCATAAAGCATAGCACAATTATCTAATAATACCTTAGATTTACCGGTACCCATTTCCATAAAATAAGCGAAATACTCTTTTTCCCAAGAACGTTCTAACGCTTTTAATTGATGCGCATACGGCTTTGTTTTAAATTTATAATTCATATCTATTTACTTTTGCTTTCTACTTGTTATATATTAGCTGAAAGTAAAAAAGTCAATATGGAAAATAGTTTTAATATAAGAATTAAAGATAATTTCTTTAATGACTCTATATTTAAAGAAATATATAATAATGTAGACCATCAAAATTACTCACCTGATTCAAATGTTTTACAGAATCTTTGGGAAAAACATATATGGTATGCATCTAATTCTGTAAAACCAGAAGTTAAGCAGTATGTAAAAACAAAATGTGAGGAAATTATAAATAAAAAATTAGAAATGGGAATATGTAATTACACTATGGTGGCCACTGTTACTCCCCTGGTACACTGCGATAAAAAAGAGGGCATAACTACTCATCAAGCATTAGTATATATAAAGGGAAATGAAAAATTAACAAAGGGAACAGGGTTTTATGTAAAAGAAGAAGGCTCTTTTATCTTAAATACCCACGTTGGATTTAAAGAAAATAGAGTTATTATCTGGGATTCTGAAGCATGGCACAGTCCATTAAATTGGAGTTCAGATGATAAACAACAAAGATATTCTATCATTGCACAATTTAAGGAATTAAATGAGTAAAGTTTATTTAATACAAGAAATACCAGGCTCTAGTAGAGGAGAGCCTAAATATAATATTGTAGGTGCGCAGAAATATGGCGACATCGTGACAATGCTTCCAGAGTTTTCACAAATGATAATGTCACCTGGTCCTTTAGTTATGAAACTTAGAACGCTTCTAAAAGATTATACCGAAGATGATTATCTTTTATTATCAGGTGATCCTGCAATCATAGGTGTAGTATGTTCTATTGTGGCAGATACAACTAATGGTAAGTTTAAACTTTTAAAGTGGGATCGTCAGGAAAAAACTTACTACCCCATCGAAATAAATATTTTTCATAAATAGTTGACAATCAAAATATCTCCTATATATAAGTAGTGCGATTATAAATTAAACTATTAAAACATTAAGGAGACATAATGAAAGACATCAATCTAAGAGCAGATGCACCTAATCAGGTGTCAGGAGTAAACCCCGACCAACTATCCAAAGAAATAAATACTCTTCAAGACATTCAACAAGAGATATTTAATCAAGAAGAAAAACTTAAAGAATTAAAGGAACGCGAAAAATATTATTCTGGAATGATAATTCCCGATTTAATGCAACAACTTAATTTAAAGACTTTAACATTACAAGATGGGTCACAGATAGAAGTTAAAAATATATTTGGTGCTTCGATCATTGCCGATAAAAAACAGGAAGCACATAACTGGCTTCGAAATAATGGACTGGGAGCGATTGTGAAAAATGAAATCACAGTTAAGTTCGGTCTTAACGAAGATAACAAGGCGGAGCAATATGCTACCCTTGCAAGAGGACAAGGTTATGAGCCTGACCGTAAGGTTGCAGTTCATGCCTCAACTCTTAGAACAACTCTGGAGGATTTCCATACACGTGGTGGTAAAATTCCTTCAGAGTTTTTCAGAACGTTTGAAGGAAATCAAACGAAAATAAAAACCAAAAAATAAACTACTAAATCAACAAACTAACAAAGGAGTAAATATGGAAAAAGAAGTAGTTAAAAAGAATAGTGCAGGTGCACTAGCTAATATCAATCTTAGAGCAGACTCAGGGAAGGGTTCTGAAGAAATTAAATCGGACGATGTATCGACTCCGATATTAAAAATTCTTCATCAACTTTCACCTGAATGTAATGAGAGAGATCCTAAACATGTATCAGGGGCAAAACCGGGAATGATCTATGCATCAGGCTTCGGGCAACTGATTGAGGGAGATAAAGGTCTTGATATTATAGTGGCTCATGCACAAACTAGATATCCTGAATGGCAGGAGAGAGGCGATAGTGCTTCTGCTCCAGTTGGAACTCATGTAGATATTCCAGCGGATGCTGTTGAGGAGAGAAATGGAAGATATAGATTACCAAATGGTAACTATGTTGAAAAGACTGCATACTTTTATGTACTAGCAATAGTAGGTAAAGAGTTAAAACCAGCGGTTATTCCAATGAGATCGTCTAATCTTACTCCAGCTAGAGAGTTAAACAATCTGATTAAGAATTTAAGATTCACAGATTCAGAAGGCTCTTTTAATCCTGCAACATATTCAGCGGTTTATAAATTAAACACGATGGGTAAAACAGCGGGAAGTAAAAGCTGGCATGTCTATAAACCATCAAGAGTAAGAAATCTTGATGTTGCTAATAAGGATGATGCATCTATTTATGAGGTAGCAGCACAACTTCAGAAATCAGTTTCTAAAGGAGTGGCTAAACCAAAATACGATCAAGGTCAACCTAAACAGGACATAGTCTAATTCCCTTATGGGATACTTGCAAGAAGGGCGGCTAAGCGAGAGTGGATCCGCCCTTATAAAAACTATATGAAAGAATTTGCACAATATTTTAATGGATTAGAAAGAGACTTTGGTTTTTGTAACGTTGAGAATGGTTATATTGAACCTGAAAGTGGTAAATTAAAATTTGAACCAGGTGATTATGGTTGGGCTAAACGTCCTATTACTATTAAAGATTACGAAGATCATTTAGGTGGAAGAAAAGCAATTGGAATTCAAGCGTGTGATGATAACTCTCAAGCTAGTTTTGGAGCAATAGATATTGATCCTAAAGATTATAAAAATTTTGATCTTCAAAAATATTTAAAAGTTATCGACCAAAAAAATTTACCTGTTATTCCAATAGAGTCTAAGAGTGGAGGCCTACATATTTACGTCTTTACTAAAGACAAAGTTCCTACCACCTTAATAAGAGAGTTCTTATCAAATTTATTATTTTTATTTAAACTTCCACACAACACAGAAATTTTTCCTAAACAAACAACACTAGGTATGAATCAAAATAATGAAAAAACCTCTGGGAGTTTTATAAATCTTCCTTATTACAAAAGTATTGAAAGACGGGCCTATAAACCTGATGGTACCAAGATGGATCTTGCTGAATTTATAAAAGTAGTTGGTCTAAATCTTCAAACTAAAACTAGTTTAAAAGATATAAGTGTAAAAAAAATAAATGAAATTATAACAGGTGGGCCAGAGGAATTTAATGACGGGCCACCATGTCTTCAAATGATATGTAAAGAGATTGAGGAAAGCGGAAAAAAATTAAAAGATGAAAGAGATAGATTTTTATATAACTATATGGTGTTTGCGAAAAAGAAATTTGCAGAAGTTTGGGAAAAGAAAGTATTAGAAGCAGCTAGAAAATATATTGAATACGATGATGTGTGGGGAGATAGCAAAGTAAATGAAAAAATAAAATATTGGAAGAATGAAACTAAAGGATTTAAATGTAGTGACCTACCTATTTCATCTTATTGTGCAAAGGGAACTTGTTTAAGAAGAAAGTATGGCATAGGTAGTCATCGGAGTACCACGTGGCCAGAATTATCTGGGTTAATAAGAATTAATTATAAACCCGAGCCAGAATTTATGGTCAATGTAAATTTAGAAAGTGGGAAAGTTAAACAAGTACATGCAAAACATATTAAAAAGATTGCTGAAATGAAAGAAATGAGAGCTTTAATTGCAGAACAAACTTCAGTGTTTCCACCTATAATTAAAAATCAAGAGTATCAAGTAATTTTAGATGGTCTGTGGGCTAACATGGAAAACTTAAAACCTGTAGCAGGGACTAATCCAATTGATATGTTAAAAAAATATGTCATTGATTATGTAAATGGACCGCAGGCTACTACTTTTGCTGCGTTTAAAAGTGGAGCTGTTCTAAAGGATGAAGAATTTTATTACTTTGATTATGATAAATTTTATGAAGAGATAAGAAGAAATGAATGGAGTAAAGATAGATCACGTACAGGTACGATGATCAAACAATTTTTCAAAGGAGACTTTGATTGCCAAAAAAGATTTCCCAAAAAAGAAAACGAGAAATCTTTCCCACCATTACGGGTTTTAAAACTACCAATAACTGATTTGGAAAAAGAAGAAATTCCAGATGAGAAAATAAAAATAGAAGATAAGGAGAATATAGTATGACGACACCAGTGCCAAGTGTATCTGTATGTATGCCTGCATACGATACCATGCAAGTAGCGACGTGTTTATCATTAATTAAATTAATGGATAAATTTACAGCAGCTAAAATAAAATCAACTATTAATACTTTTAAATGTCCGTATGTGGGATATGGAAGAAACGTATTAACTGCAATGTTTTTAGAATCGGGAATGGATTATCAATTATTTATTGATGCTGATATGGAATTTGAACCAGGGATTGTAGGAAGAATGATTGTGGCTCAGAAAGATGCCATCTGTGTTCCTTACAGAAAAAAAACTCAAGATCAATCTGTAAAATTTTCTGTGGAATTTAAAGATCATCAAGATATCAATGTTGATAATAAAGGATTAGTTGAATTAATAAGAGGCCCTGCGGGTATGACTTTAATTCATAGACGTGTTTATGAACGATTAATGAAAGACTTACCTCATTTAAAAATAAAACAAAAAGAAATAATATCACAGGAAGCAAATAATTATTTTTATAATTTCTGGGATACTACGTTTGATAAAGATGGAATGTGGTGGGGAGAGGATGTTCACTTCTGTAATTTAATTAAAGGAGCAGGTTTTAAATTATATGGTGTAGCCGATGGAGAAACCACTCATCATGGTTATTTTGGATGGAATGGTAAATTAATTGATTCATTTAAAAAAGCCAATGGAAAAGATAAATAAAATATACGGACCTCCAGGTACAGGTAAAACGTTTAGACTTCTTAGGAGAGTTAAAGCTTACATTAGAACTGGAACACCTTATCATAAGATAGGTTACTTTGCGTTTACAAAAAAGGCTGCAGGGGAAGCAAGAAACAGAATAGGTGTATCTGACAAAAAAGTTCCATATTTTCAAACTCTACATGCTTTTTGTTATCATTTAATTGGATTAACTGATGAACAAGTTATGCAACCATATCACTACGAAGAACTTGGTAAAAAATTAAACATTCGTGTAAACTTTTCTGATAAATATAATGAGGAAGAAACTCATTTTCTTACATGTGATAATCCATATTTTCAATTAATAGGAAGAGCAATTAATAGAGGAATTAGTATACGTGAAGAGTTTGATAGAAATGAACACGATAAAAAAGAAATAGATTGGGATGTGTTAAAACATATAGCACTTAATTTAGAAGAATTTAAAAAAAAGAATTCTATTTTAGATTTTAATGACATGATTGAAATGATTATAAATATTTCACCTGAGAAGATGCCTTCTTTTAAAGCTATTTTTATTGATGAAGCACAAGACTTATCACCTTTGCAATGGAAACTTTATGATAAATTAAAAAACCATTGTGAACAAATCTATTTAGCTGGTGATGATGATCAAGCTATCTTCGCCTGGGCCGGAGCTGATGTTAATAGATTTATTAATGAGCCTGCCAAAGAACGTGTTTTAAGATACTCACGTAGAATATCAAGAGCCGTGCAACAGGAATCACAAATACCAGTGAATCGTATAGCAGGCATCAGGAAACATAAAGAATATCTTCCAAGAGCGCAAGAGGGTCTTGCGTCTACAATTAGTAATTTAGGTCAACTAGATCTTACCAAGGGGAAATGGCTTATTCTTACTAGAACTAAAAGTAATCTTTTGGAAATTATGAAAGAACTAAAAAAGAAAAATTTATATTATCAAAGTAATAAAGGAAAAAGTTTTAAGGTAGGATTACATAATGCTGCTGTTGCTTATACTAAATGGACAATAGAAGGAGTATTAGAATCCAAAGAAATAAATGAAGTAAGAGAATATATTCCTAATGGAAAGTGGAACGCTAAGATTCCCTGGTATGATATTTTTGTAGCTGACCAAAAAGAAATTTTATATTTAAGAAATTTATTAAGTACAGGGGAAAAATTAAATGAACGATCACGAATTTGGTTATCTACTATTCATGCTTCAAAAGGTGGAGAAGAGGATAATGTAATTTTATCTTTACATCAAGGAAGAAAAGTTCAAAAGGGAATTAGATTAAGTATTGACAAACAAGATGAAGAGAATAGAGTGTGGTATGTTGGCATCACGAGAGCAAGAAATAATTTATATAAACTAAAAAGTAAAAAGAAATTAAAGGAGTATCAGCTATGACACATAAAGATGATTGGGAAAAAATATTTCCTCAAGATAAACAAATTGGAGGATCTCATTATAAAAAATTTAAAATTCAGCCTTATGAATTTATTTCTAAAAATAATCTTTCTTTCTTTCAAGGGAACGTTGTAAAATATGTTTGCAGGTATTTATTTAAAAATAAAATAGAAGACTTAGAAAAAATAATTCATTACTGTGAATTAGAAATTAAAAAAATGAAAGATACTAAATGATATTACCGGCTACTGAATGGGTTGCACACACTGAATATCCAGACTTAAGATCTCATGATGAAATAGCAATTGACTTAGAGACCCGAGATACAGAATTAAAATCTCGAGGATCAGGTGCAGTTGTAGGACGTGGGGAAGTTGTAGGAATAGCTGTAGCCACTTATAATGACAGTTGGTATTTTCCTATTGCTCATGGGGAAGGACCGAACATGGATAGAGTTAAAACTTTAGAGTGGTTTAAAGATATTCTTGAATGTCCTGCTACAAAAATATTTCATAATGCCATGTACGATGTATGTTGGATTCGTAATTTAGGTTTAAAAATCAATGGTTTAATCGTTGATACTATGATTGCTTCTTCTTTGTTAGATGAAAACAGATTCTCTTACACGTTAAATACTTTATCTTGGCATTTTTTAAATGAAGGAAAAAATGAAAGAGCATTAAATGAAGCTGCTAAAGCTAGAGGTATTGATCCTAAAAAAGATATGTGGATGCTACCTGCTCAAGAGGTAGGTGCTTATGCAGAGAAAGATGCTACCTTAACTTTTAAGTTATGGCAACACGTTAAAAAATTATTAATTGAAAATGATCTGCAGGATATATTTAATCTGGAGACAGATCTTTTCCCTTGTCTTGTGGATATGAGATTTCTTGGAGTGAGAGTGGACGTTCAAAGAGCGACTGAATTAAAAAAAGAATTAACCAGAAAAGAAGAACGCCTAATACACCAAGTGCAAATAGAAACAGGAATAGATACTCAAATATGGGCAGCCAGATCGATTGCCAAAGTTTTTCAAAAATTAAAACTACCTTACGAGCGTACAACAAAAACTGATTCTCCTTCATTTACAAAAAATTTTCTTTCTAATCATGAACATCCAATAGTTAAGATGATAGCAGAGGCAAGAAAAATTAACAAGGTCAATACTACTTTTATAGATACTATTTTAAATTTTGAACATAGAGGTAGAATCCACGCAGAAATAAATCAGATAAGATCTGACGATGGAGGAACAGTGACAGGTAGATTTTCTTACCAAAATCCAAACCTACAACAAATTCCTTCTAGAGATCCAGATACTGGACCATTAATTAGATCTTTATTTATTCCGGAAGAAGGATGCCAGTGGGGTTGTTTTGATTACTCGCAACAGGAACCAAGACTTGTAGCACACTATGCTTTAAAATTTGGTTTACCATCGGTAAATACTATTGCTGATTCATATGAAAGTGATGCTTCAACAGACTTTCATAGAATTGTTGCTGATATGGCTGACATTCCTCGATCTCAAGCTAAAACAATTAATCTTGGATTGTTCTATGGAATGGGTAAAGCAAAGCTTCAAGCGGAATTAGGTGTAACTAAATCTAAAGCTGAAGAACTTTTTGATAGATATCATTCTAAAGTTCCATTTGTAAAACAATTAATGAATAAGATTATGAACGCAGGTTCAACTAAAGGTCAGATTAAAACTTTATTAGGGAGACGATGTAGATTTCCTAAATATGAGCCAATCTTACGTGGCAGTGATTGGGGAAAATACGTACCAGCTGAAGATCAAGAGAGAATGTTAGAACTTCAAGAGATGGGAGAATTTTTAAAAGACGATGAAGGAGAATTAATAAAAGATACAGATGGAAATCCTAAAAAAAATTATTGGCATAACAATCCTACACGTAGAGCTTTTACATACAAAGCTTTAAATAAATTAATACAAGGTAGTGCGGCA
>TARA_R100000655_G_scaffold47743_1_pt1 | contig 14570 bp, 5 predicted proteins | sample TARA_R100000655 | Tara Oceans TARA_R100000655 (sample SAMEA2622497) | marine metagenome | biome: marine biome (ENVO:00000447); feature: deep chlorophyll maximum layer (ENVO:xxxxxxxx); material: "saline water (ENVO:00002010), including plankton (ENVO:xxxxxxxx)" | depth 90 m
CTTCTCATATAGTTAAAAAACAAACATTGAAAAGTATAATGAATGAAGCATGGACATTTACAACAGGTGGTTATTGTAGAACATCTGATACAAGTTATTATATGTCGTCTTATAAAGGTGATGAAACATGGGCTAATGTTTTATCTGCATCTGTAGGTGGAGGTTATCTATATTCAGATGTACCTGCAGTAGAATGGATAGCTCCTGCTGATGGTAAAATAACTAATATTAGAATAGTTACTAGAGCTACTGCTGTTTCTGATGCAATGAAGATAGTTGTATTCAAAGGAACCTTATCTGATGACCAAAGTTCTATAGCACTTACAGAAATAGGAACAGCAACTAATGCTATGGGAGCAACTAATAAATATTACTATACTACTCAAGACGTTTCTGTTAGTAATACATTTAGTGAAGGAGATGGATTATTTGTAGGATTTGCTAAGACTGAAGATACAGGTACAAGCACTTATAATTTTAGTGTTACAGTAACAGGAGCTTGGGCGTAAATAAAATGTTTGGAATTTATTAATAAATGTGTTATATTAAAATGATAAAAAGTAAGGAGTTTTATATATGTGGCCTGCTATAATTGGCGGAGGTTTACTTAGCATTGCTGGAGGTATTGCTGGACAACATCAGCTTAGAAATACTATGGATAATGTTAAAGGACATTTAGATGAATGGAAAACTAGTATAGGTGACTATAAAGATTTATCTTCAGAATTTCTAAATATAAACAGCCAAAGAAACCAAGATATTCGGCAAAATATAAGAGATAACTTTCTTGATTTTGCTGGCTCAGCTAATTTACAAAATGCACGTAATTTAGCTAGTGGAGGTCTTGGTGGCTTCTCTGGTATAGCAAACCAAAATACACAAAACTTATACCATAAGGTAATGGCTAATGCAGAAGATAGCTTTCAATCTGTATTCCAACAAAATCAAAAGTTTGGTGGCTCTTTACTTGATAGTTTTATTAAAAATTTAAGAGCATATGGAGAAAATATGGCTCAAGGACAAATTCAAAATGATGCTATGAAATCTTCTTTAATAACTCAAGGTGCTATGGGTATGGGACAAGGTTTAATACAAGGCGGAATTGAGGGAATGACCTAATGAGTGATAATCCTTTTAGTGTAGCTAATAGTCCTCGTTCAGGTGGTCAAAATCCTTTTTCTGTAGGTTATAAACCTATAAGCCAACAACAGCACTTACAAGGTCAATTCTTACCAGGATTACTTAAAATGCTACAAAATGTAGGCGGTTCTTTTCAAGGAATGCTTGGAAATGCTACTAATTCATTTAATAACTTTAGCCAAGGTTTTACTAATTGGCAAAATAAAAACAATCCTAATAGAACTGGTATAACAACACTAAATCCTGAAGAGGAAGAAAAAGAACCTTGGGAAGCAGAAGCTTTTAAGCCTCTTAATCCTGAGCCTTGGCAAGTTAATCCAGCTATAGATACTAATTGGAATGTAGATAAATCATCAATATTAAGTGGTATGATGAATAAGGCAGGTTATTAATGGCATTAGATTGGTCACCTTTACAAATACCTGGTTATTTAGCAGCAAAAACAGCTGAAGATACAGGTTATAATATAGGCCAAGGGTTAGCTATGGGCTCAGAAAAGGTTTTTGGAAGAGATGATATAGAAGCAAAAAATGCTGGAGAATATATAACAGGATATGGAAGAAGTTATTGGAGAGATGAACTTGGTGGCTCTGATGGTGATTATAAAACATATGGAGAATTTGCTGAATCAAATCCTTTATTAAAAGCAGCTTTAGATGGGACAGAATTTAAAACTAATGACTTAGGAATGCTTTCTTATTATGACACTGATGAAAAAGATTGGAAGGGATGGCCAGGTTCAGGATATCCTAAAGAAACTTCTCCTGGAGAAGTTCTTTATCACACTCCATTTTATGGTCAACAAGGTGATGATAGAGATAAATTTGAAGCTACTTTTGACATGGATTGGAAAGAGAATATTATGGGAGGAGAAGGCTTAACATATAAAGCTCCAAAAAGCATGATAGGGGCATTATTAGACCCTAAATATACATATAGGTCAGGTAAACAAACGGGTTTTAACCCTAACTTTGATTTTAGTCATCGAGTAGATAATACTACTGATTTAACAGGAACTGGTATTGATAAAGTAATATCTGGAGCAATGGATGCTACAGGTTATAATAAATTAAAGGGATATATAGGGGATATAGCAAAAAAACTTCCTGGTTACCAAAGCTCTGACCCAAGTCCTTACCCTAATATACAACAAGTACCTATTCCTACAGAAGGTGTACACCTTGTACAAAAGGGTGATAAGTTTGATACTATAGCTTATAAGTATGGATTAGATAGAGATACTTTAATGACTTTAAATCCTAATATATCTGATATAAGTAATATATCTGTTGGCCAAACAATTAAATTAAGGTGATAGAATGACTAGGATAAATTTTCAAGAACTAAAAAATCAGCAAACTAATGCTTACATGCAGGAATATTTTAATTCTAAATTACCTGTGTATACTCCAAATTCAGGGGGATTTAATTGGGATGCAGCAAATAGTGAGGGTAGCTATAATGAAAGAAATAATGCATTACCTCCATTAAATGAAATGTGGCAAGATTTTGCAAAAGGAGCAAGGTCTAGAGGAGTAAAAGCTGACTATGTTACATTTAAAAAATACTATGATTCTTTAAAACAAAATCAAAATACTCAGTTTTTAAAGCATTTATCAAATGCTGAAGCAGGCGGTATGCCTTTAGATAAGATTCATGAAGTTTTAAGAGAAAATCCTCATTTAAGAAATAAACTTATAAATGCAACAGCAGATGGTGGAGAAAATTCTACTGTATTTAGAGAAAGATACAACCCTACAGCTCATCGAACTTGGGGACAGTTTATGGAAGATAACCCTTGGTTGATACCAGCTGGTGTTATTGGAGCTACAGCAGGTAGTGAGTTTTTATTTGGAAAACCTGGGATGGATGAGTACAATAAAAAGATAAAAGAATCTGATAGAATAAAAAACAAAGCTGAAGAGAAGTATAAAAAATATGTTGACAAAAATCATCCTAGAGATAAAGCAACAGGAAAGAAAATTCCAAAAACTAAAGTAATAAATGGTAAAAGAGTTGCTAATCCTGAATATACGAAATTTAAAAATTCAAAAGGTTTCAAAACTCAAACTACTCAATATAAAAATAATTTAGCCAAAGCTAAAGATATGGTTGATAATTTAGAAAAGCCTAAAAGTAGATATTCAAAATGGAAAGGTAAATCTGGTAAATTTGGAACAACTACACAAGTAGCTGCAGGGTTTGCTCCGCAGTTAGTTGAATGGGGAGCAGAAGATTTACTTGGATTTGACCCAGAAGATGCTCGGTTTGCAGGAGATGTAACAGGCGTTGGTGTTGGGGGTACGTTTCTTACTTCAGGAGTTAAAGATATTATGTCAGGTAAAGTAAAATCAGGTTTAGTTAAATCTCTTATAGGAATTGTTCAAGGCGGAGGTTCAGCATATAGTTTATTTGGTGGAGGTGATGAAGGTGCCAATGTAGCTCCCGACCAATCGTTTATAGGTAAACCAGAAGTTATATATTAGGAGGATTTATGCCTAACGAATTAGGTTATGAGCTTCCCACATTTCAAAATAGCCCATACAATCCTATTGGGGACAATGCAGCCACAGAAGAAGGTTTTAACCCTTCTATTTCTGAAGCTAATCTAAGAACTTTAATAGAAGCTTATAAGAAAAATCCTGCAGTAATTTCAAAAGAACAAGTAGATAGAATCCAAAAACATGCAGTATACTATAATATCCCTTTTTATAAGGGAGACTTTAGTATAATGGGAGCAATGAAAGAATTTGGAAAAGGATTCTTTGGAGGATTTACTACATTTGATATTGGAGACCCTCCTGATAATGAATATGAGTCTATTTTTCGTAGTATAGGTCATTTAGTTGGTTTTGCTCCAGGGGTTGCTGCTGGACCATTAAAAATGGCTAGACTCCCTATGTTAGCTAAAACAGCTGCTGCTTTAAACAAGCGTTCAGTTCCTATGATGGGTGCTAATTGGCTTACAAAAAAAGCTAAGGGTGTTATTAAACCTGCATTAAGTAGTGCTACTTTAGGAAGAAGTGAAGCTGTAAAAACAGCTAGTAATTTCCTATTAGGTGGACAAGCAAAACATATGGCAGAAGGCGCATTTCATTTAGGTGCTGCTAGTGCTATTAGTTCTTGGCAACAAGGTGTAGATGCTATGATGCATTCTGCTTTTGGTGGTGCTGTAGCAGGTGGAGCTTTTAGAGCTATGGGTAATTTTATTAATACTGGAGATAAAGCTGCTGATAAGATAGTTAGAGGTTTATCAGGTTCTTTATTTATGGGTATACCTGCTACTGCGAGAGGAGCTACTACTCCTGAACAGGTCTATGAATATTTATTAGGTGCTTATTTTGGTGGAAAAGAAATGCCTTGGTATAAAGCTAAAGCAATGAAGCAACTTGATAAAATAGAAAGAGAATCACAAAAAAATCCTGAACTTGCAGTTACAAAAGACCCTCGTTTATTAGAAAAATGGAGTAGTTTTGAACCAGAAGTCCAAAAAGAACTATTAAAACAAGTCGAAAAAATATATGGAAATCCTGATGAAAGAGCTGCTGCTGCTCATTTATTAATGCAAAAATTAGGTATTCTAGATAAAAAAACTAAACTACCTACTCCAGAAGGATTTACTGAATTAAAGAAAGTTGTTGGCGGTCAAGAATTAGTTAGACTAACTACACCAAATAAAGTTGTTCATCATGGTATATCAGGAGCTGCAGAAGGTTCAGACACTCATTGGGCTTTAATAGGTAAAGACTATGATATTCCATTTGTTCATTATTCATTTAAAGGACATAAAGCTAAAAAAAGTGCAGGGATGATAAGGCCTTTAACTGAGGCAGAATTAGCAGAAGCTAATATAAAGATTAAAAAAGCTGATGAAAGTTTAAATAGATTAAAAGGTAAAAAGGCTAAAGACTTTACAAATAAACTTCTTCAAAGAAATTGGTGGCAAGTAAAAACATCTAATGGCCTTTATGCTGTAGGTAAAATAGTAAAAGCTGGTACTGAAATACAAGGTGGTACTGGTTGGGCTACTCAAATGGCTATTGATGCTGGTAAAAAACATGTATACGCTTGGGATACTGCTTCAAAAAAATGGCATAGATATGATTATAAACTTAAAAAGTTTAGAATGCTTGACAAAACACCTAAACTTGTAAAACGATTTGCTGCTATAGGAACAAGAAAGTTAAGTAATGCAGGCAAAAAGGCTATAGAAGATATTTACGCAGTTACTTTTGGAAAGAAAAAAGCTAGAACAAATAAAAGAGCAGAAGCGGTTTCTGAAAAAGATATAAACATTATCCCTCCTGAAAAGCTTAAGAAAATAAATGAGTTAAATGACCAAGCGGATATACTTTCTCAAGAATTAGAGATTTATTTAAAGGATTCAACTGATAAAAACTTATCTGCCTCTCAGAGGAAAACAGCTGAAAAAGAAGCTAAAAAAATAGCAAGACAAATTGAAGAGATAGAAAAAGAGTTAAAGGATGAAACTTATTCTACTGTTAAAGAAGAAGATTTAGAAACTTCTGAGTCTCAAGATGGTAATGATATAGGTATGGCATCTAAAAGGCAACTAGAAAAAAGAGCGGTTTATTTTATAGACAAATACGGTAAAGAACTTTGGGACAGTCCTGGATTTACACCTACAATGAAACTTGCTAAAAAAGCGCACTATGCTAGTATTTTAGAGGATATTATAGGTAAGTCTGAATATTCAGGTAAAAATAAAAAAGTAGACTCTGAAGGTATATTAGATGAGTTTAATGACCATTTAATGAAAGCGGATGGTTTTTCTTTAGGAATTACTCCTGCAGCAAAAAATAACTTAAGACAATGGCTTACTTTAAAGAATTTTGGTACTCAACTTAGATACTTAAGAGTAGATGATAGAGGTGTGTCTATTGCTGGGTTAGATAAAGTTTATACTAGAGCAGGTAATAAAAAGTTAGTTATTGAACCTAAAAAGATAATAGAAGAAGTTTATGAAGAAATGGGTGGTAAATCTACTGATAAAGAGCCAGCATTTGTTATATTCGATACTATTACAGAAGGGAAGACTGGAGCTTATCAAGATTTACCTTTATCTAGATACAGACAATTATCTGAAAGAGAAAATTGGGAAGGCCCTTCTTATAAGTCTGTAATAAGCAAAGTGTTTAAAAATATGCTCAAAAAGGGATACTATCCTTATGGTGGTAGGGGGGATGCTGATGCAATAATCTTTGTTAAAATGCACCCTTTATTAAAGAATAAATCACAAATGAACTTTTTTGTTAAGGCTCTTGAGAAGAATTTAGGACAAAAAGGACTAAAACAGATACAAGATGGAATGGGTGTCTTTAAAAAAGCTTATGGTTTAGATAAAAATGTAAAAGAAATGTATTATTCTAATCTTTTATATGATATAAATATGAATGGATTCAGACCAGATTATATTAATCCTAACTTAAAATCCAAATATAAAACAAAAGCAGCTCAACAAAGATTTTGGGATAATATTGTAAAAGACTTTGTTACAGAAAATAAAGAATTTATTTCTAGTGCTACAGCAATGAATAAAAGAAACCAAATATGGTTTACTCCTGGATGGAAATCAGACCCTGAGTTTATTAAAGAATATATGGAATCAAGAAATGGTAAAAAGAATTTTGTTGATGACTTAGTAGAAAGTGATGGTGATTTATTATATAAATATGCTATAGTAAAAGATGTAGATAAATCTTTAAAAAGAAAATTAAAACTTAATGATAAAAATACCGATGACGAAACTAGTGTAGATGGTATGATTATAGTAAGAGATGATGTTGTTGACGCTTTAAATGCAGATGCTGGACAACCTCCTTCTGGACAAAATAAATCATTTATAACAAGCCCAGATGGAGTATTAGGTGCTTTATTAGGTAAATATATGATGCATTCAGCTGGTCCTACAGCTACAAAATCTATGCAAAAAAAAGGTTTACATTTTATTATGCAAGAGTCATCAGTAAAACAAACTGGGAAAAGAGAAGTAGGTAATTATAGTGTAGACAAAAAAGGTAATTTAACTTTAGATGCTATAGAGTATTTACTTCCTGTTAAAGATGTAAAATACAATTATTCAGTTTTACAAGACCATCATATGTTAAACCCAAGACGTATACCTAAACAGTTGTTTATGTCTATGGGGAAAAATGCTTTTTCAGAATTTTCTAATGAAATGATAAATGATTTTTTTACAGAAACTATTTATAATAGATTTGTTGGTAAACATAAATATAATAAGATGGTAGATGATTATCTAAATAACCCAAGAAAAGAAGATTTAGAAGTTATTTTAAATAATATGGAAAATATAGGAATAGATAACTTATTACATGCTATAAAGCATGGACATAGTGAGTTTAGTGAACTAGCATATGCAAAACTAATGAAATTTAATAGAGAAGCTATGAGAGAAATGGTTGCTTCTGGAGAGATGAGTCAAGAAAGAATGACTGAAATTGACAATAATCTAATTGAATTTAATTCTGGTACTGATAGACTTATAAAAGAAACAAAAGCTTGGTCTGTAAAGCAAAAAATAAAAGGAAAAGAAGGTGATATAACTCCAGTTTTATTACATAAATATATAAGGCCTTTTAGGGTGCAAGTTATAAGAAACTATATAATGGAGAACTTAGCTAAACCTAAAATAAAGAACTCAGCTCTTGCTCGTATGAGAGGTTATGATAAATGGATGCAACAAAAGTTTCCTGAATTAAATACTAGAGATGATATATTTTATTTAGATGAAGCTTATAGAGCGTTAAAATTAGATACTCATATAAAAGGGTTTGAAAAAACTACTTTAGGCGACTTATGGTATGCTTATAATAAAAAGGGAAAAAATTGGAGATTTAGAAAAGATGCAGAAGAGGTAATGAGAGCTCTTACTGTTCGTGTTCCTATGGATTCTACTAGTGGTGCTCAAGTATTAAAGTTTAAAGGATTTACTGGAAGAAAAGGCCATGGCGTATTAATGCATGGCAGAGCTATGAAAGCAGAAGGCGGTGCTGACCTTGATGGTGATGAAGCTCATATCTTTTTTGGTGGAAGAAAAAGTGGAAAAGGAGATGGATTTAAAAAATCATGGAAAGATGCTTGGTTTAAAAATAAAGAAGAGTTTTATGACAATAAAAAAGAATACACTTATGATAATAAGAATGAAAAAGTTAGAAAAGAATTAACAATTCAAGATAGTATATCAGAAACTGGTATAGACCCTAAAGTAAGAGATAGTGCAGTATGGAAATATATGCCAGGTTGGAGAGTAATGATTTCAGAAAGAGCTAGAGATGGAAGAAATCAGTTAGGTTCTGCTTCTAATAATGTTCAATTATTAAAAGCTTTTCATAATGCTTTACTTGAAAAAGGTCAGGAAACTTTTACAAAAAATAAAGATAAATATGTCATAACACCTAAAAAAGATGTAACTGGAGCTAGAAAATTAGCATCTTCAATGATAGCATTTTCTTCTGACCCTTTAGATGAAGCTGGTTTAAAAAATCATAAATTATGGTTTACTAAATTATACGATGCTTATTTTGATGTAGCAAAAAATGGTAAAAAAATTAGACTAACAGAGAGTGATTTTGATGATTTATCTTATAATGGTATGTATAATTCAATAAGAAAAATGAATCAAGGAATGTTTAGTAGGAACTGGTCTTCTGATAGAGCATTTAATATGCATGAAATAAATACTATGACTGAAAGTATAAACAACAAAGTTATGTGGCCAAATGATAATGTAAAAAATACTATGTTGCCTAAGTTAGCTGAAATTGCAAATGGTATAGACTATTCTGATTCTGTTTATAGAAGAATAAAAACAGGTTCTTTAGAAGAAAGTTATATTAATCATGCGGATTTAGTAGCTAAATACCCTGATTTAATAAAGGCATTAGGAAGATTTACTGCCACAGTTAAACCTAATGCTTATGTGAAAAATGTAAAAGACAATCTTTTATGGAATGATGCTGCTATAGATATTATATCAAAAAGTTATCCTAAATTTGTTAATGCAATAAAAGGAACATATTTTGCTCATAAATTAACAGCAAGAGAATTAAAAGATAACACATATAAAAATATACTTGAAAGAAAAAGAATACTTGAGAAGTTAAGAAATCTATCTGAAGATTTTGTTATAAATGATTTTACAGATATGGTATCTTTTAAAGTGTTATCTAAATATTTTGACCAAATAGACTCTAATAAGTTTAAAGAAATCCATAAGTTTACTGAAAAGCTAAAAAAAGATAGTTATTTAATGGCTAAAGGTAGAAAAGAATTAATGGAAGCTTTTTATAGTATGGATAGAACTGACCCTAAATTTAGAGAGTTTTGGAATGATTTGATAAAGACTCATGAAAAAGTGTATGGAAAAGAAGAAACAAAGAAAGTTTTTCCAAAAGGTAAAATAGAAAAACCTGTTGAAGATATTTCAGCTTTAAAAGACCAGCTAGAAATAGATGCGGCATTAAAATCTTTTAAAGAAAAATTAACTCCTATTGAGAAGAAGATTACTGATATACTTATGTTAAATTCTTTTAGAAGAGGTGCTATAGAAAAAATAAATGAATTAGATAAGAAGTGGGGAAAACGATATAAAGATGACCCATTATATGAAGATTTAATGCATCATTTAAAAATGAAAGATGCAAAAACAAGTGTTTCTAAATTAGGTTTAAACTCAAAAGAAGTTAGTAGCGAAGTTGTTCAAGAATTTTTTGGTGAATATTCAAAATCTATGAAAAAGACTTGGGAAAAACCTACAGAACTTGATTCTGAAGTTAATAATAAAACTAAAGAAGGTACTGTCAATGAATCGTTTATTGATAAAAAAGTTGAAGGTACTGAAATAGATGAAATATTCTCTGGTTTTGAAGGTTTAGAAAAAGCTGACTTATCTGTTTTAAGTTCTGAAAAGAGACAAATAATAACAGAGCTTGCTGAAAATTTAAAGTTTTATAATAATAAATTAGGTAAAGATTTAAATGCTTTAACTAGAGGTATGTTTGAAAAAGATTTAAATGCTATGAATTTAGCAGACTTTGCTGATATGAATGCTTATTTTAAAGAAGTTAGAGGAGGGACTATATGGCAAAAACTATTTGGTGAAAAAACTCCTGATATGAGAAAGCGTTATTGGTGGCAATTCCCAGCTACTGTTGGTAGAGAAATGATGAAATACGATATAATGTTTTTAAAAGGTAAGGGTTTGTTTAAGAAAAAAGGTGGTGAAGTTGTAGAAGGTGATGTAAGAAAACCAACAAATGTAATAGAAGCTGCTCAAAATATTCTTGGAAGAATGTCAGAACAAGGTGTTCAAGAAGGTGAAAGATTAGTTGGTCAATTAAGACAACATTTAGCATTTTTAGATGGAATAAAAGATGGTGAAGCTTTAAGGAGAATAGCTGTTGCAGAAGCAGAAGTTTCTGAAGTAAATAGAATTTTTGGAAGTAAAGAGATACCTAATGAATTAAAAGGTATACAAGCAGATGAGTATAGAAAAAAATATAAACAAGAATTAAAAGATGGTGATTATAATAATAAAAGAGATAAAGAATATATTGTAACAAACTCTGAAGGCCAAAGAGAGACCTTAACTGGTAAACAAATTGTTGAAAAAGTAAAAGAAGTATATGATAGTCATTTTGCTGAAATGTATAAGACAATTGAAGGTGAGCCAGGTGCAATGGATAAATACATTATAGGTTTTTATGATTTAAATAAACAAGAACCTATAATAGACCATAAAGCTTTTGTTAAAGATGTAATGAAGTCGTTTAATAAAGGTGAGGGTATACCTCTTAAATATGGTTTAACTCCTTTAAGGCATTTATCTAGGTCTATGATGATTGAACAAGCTAAGATAATGGGTAATCAAAAACTTTTAACTAAACTTTTAAAATTTAAAATAAATCCTGTTGGTAGAATTAGAAAAGGTTATTATCCTCATTTATTTTTTAGTAAATCAAAAGCATTAGATGCTCTTCAGAGAGCCCATGACTATATAAAAAATCTTCCTGAAAATGTTATGTCAAAGGAAGAAAAGCTTATCCAAATTCAAAAACTTATTACTAAAAGTAAAACACTTACTGGTGATTGGATGACTGGGACTGAAAATTGGGAACTATTTGATAAAGCTGTTGAGAATATAAAAACCAGAGAAGGAAGCGACCCTATAGCTGCTTTTGATAATGCTAATCAAATGACAGGTTCTATGAATAGTCGTATGGCACATGTAGGAGGCTGGTCTATTGATGCAGCTGCTGCTGAAACATATACTCGTAACCAAGTAAATACATATTATAAACAGTTTTCACAAATAATGTCACGTGATTTATTAAATAAATTTACTAAAAAAGCCATGTCTAAACCTCATGAGTGGCATAAAATAAAAGATTATGGTGATAAAACATCGTTATTAACTAGATGGCAGAATTGGTTAAAGCTTTATATATCTGAATCTATGGGAAGTCCTAGTATTATACCTGACTTTATATTAAATGACCCTAAAATGAAGGTTAAAGGTACACCTTATGCTTGGTGGGCTGATAACAATGTAAAAGATAAAGCTAATAAAATAGCTAAAAAATTAGGTTTAAGAGGCAAAAATCTACTTACAGTTAAACATGACTTAGAAAGAGTTGATTATAATGATATAAGACATTGGTCTAATTTAGAGGCTAAATTTGAGTTAATGTCTTTACTTGCTCATCCTAAATCTGCTGTAGCAAATATATTTGGTGGTTCTTTACATACAATTCAATCAACAGGTTTAGAATATTTAAGAAAAGCAAGAAGTGTATCTGAACTACAAAAAATAAATCCAGAATGGAAGTCTTTAAAAGATGTTGATGCCTTTGTAGTAAAACATGGTGTGTTACCTGAGTTTATTGTAGCTGAACTTGGATTAGGAAGAGAAGCTCAGGCTGCTAATGTTAAAAACTTTATTGCTGATATATCTAAAAAGATTACTGCAACAGGTGAAATGAGTAAAGAAACTTTAAGGGATATAAATAGAAAGCATAAAGTTAGTGAAAGCATTATGTCAAAAGCTGCTAAATTTATGTCTGTTCCAGAACGTGCTCTTCGTAGAGATGCTTTTATGGCTCATTATATAAAAGCCTGGGAAAGATTTGGTGGAGCAATAAAGAATCCAGACCATCCATTTTTAGTTGAATTAGCTAAAAAAGGAGTTAAGGCTACACAGTTTTTATATAGTGCTCCTTATCGTCCTTCGTTTGCCAGAACAGCTCTGGGTAAAGTTATGACAAGATTTCAATTATGGTCTTGGAATGCTGTAAGGTTTAGAAATGATGTATATAGGGAAGCTAAAGTTAGAGGTTACAGAAGAGGTACTGCTGAGTTTGAAAGATTTAAAAGAACTATGCAAACAGATTTATTTGTATTAGCTCTTGCTAATGTATTTGCTTATAGTTTATTTGATAGTGCTTTACCTGCTCCTTATAACTGGTTAAAAGATACCTCTGAATGGGTATTTGGTGATGAGAATGAAAGAAATAAAGCTTTCTTTGGAACTTGGCCTACTGCTATAGCTCCATTACAAATGATTACTCCTCCTATTATGAGGCTTCCAGTTGCAGGTTTAAGAGCATTTTTAGATAATGATTATGAAAAACTAGCTAATTATCATGTATACACAATGCTTCCTTTTGGTAGAATGGTAAGAGATGTTTCTCCATTGGCTAAAGGTAATCTTATAGAAAATCCAAATAGATTATTAGAAAAGTTAATGGGCTTTCCATTAGGTGATTTAACTGCATTAAAAAAACAAATACAAAAGGGTGAAACATTTCATCCTAGAGGTAAATAATGTCTGATTTTGAAAGTAAAATGAAAGAGTTGTCAAGTCCGCTTGTTGCGAATTTTGAAAACCAAATAAAGAGTACTGGTAATTGGGTAGAAAAGAATCCAATTTTATCTACTATGTTAGGCTTAGGTTCTATAGCTTTATTAGGAAAAGGTAGAGCTTTTCAACGTATTGCTACTAGTATGCAGCAAATGATTCCTAATTTTTATGGAAAAGGGGTTGGTAAACTTGGTAAAATGGGGGCTTTTAGTAATGAGTTTTTTAGAGGTGTAAAACCAGCTACTCAACAAGTTTTTAATCAAAAATTAACCCGTGCTTATAAACAATATGGGTTTGGTGCTGGACAAAAAAAGGATTTAGATAGAATATTTAAAGGTTATTCTATGGTGTTAAGAGATAGAAATAGCTGGGTAAATAAAAATATGGGTGTATGGAGAGATTCCAAAGGTGTCTTACAAAACCCTAAATTAACTGAAGAAGCTGCAAAACAAATAACCTTTTTAGGTAAACAAGAACTTGGTGTTATGCATAACGCTTTTGCTCAACAAGTTAAAATACATGGTTTATCAAAAGCAAAAAAAATGGATTTATATAACCTTATAAAACATGAGGCTAATTATACTAAATATGGTGTTGGTGGGGAAGCTCCTGGAAGGTTATTTAAAAAAATGGGAATAAAAGATAGAGAAATTGGTGAAATAGCTTTAAATAAATGGAACCAAGGTTTAGTTCCTAAATTAAAAGGTATTCATAAAGGTACTAAATCTCTTAATGTTGCTAATTTTAGACATTCTGCTATGCAAAAGTCAGTTATTGATGCTCAGTTTAGTAGTCAAGCTAAAATAGCTTTTCTTGCTCATGAAGCAGGCCTTATGAAACAAGGTGCTCATTTAGAAAAGTTAGGAAGATTTTTTCAAAAAAGAGGTTATGATAAAATAATTAAGTCAGGTGAAAGACATATGGTTTTAGAAGGCAAAACATATAAAGTTGCTTTACATAGAACAAAAGATAAAGGTTCTATTTTGGTTAATTTCAGTCCATCTCGTAAAAGTAATTATCATTGGGGAGGATTTAATGGTAACCTTGTATTTAATGAAACTGCTAAACATGGACATAAAGGTAAGGTTGGTATATTTGGTACTGATGTTTATGATATAGAGATAATGAAATTAAAAGGTGATAAATGGGCTAATTTTAGAAAGACTCCATTATTAAATGTTCAAAATGTTAAATATAAAAATGTTCCTATCATTAACCCAGACAAAGTTCCTAAAAAGTGGGTTCAAAGAAGCCCTAGAAAAGAAACTGTTTATAATAAAAAACTATTTAATGATGATAAATTAAATGCTCAATTAGATGATATTGTTGATACAGGTAAGTATGGTATAGCTGAGACTCAAGCCTTTTCTCCTTATGCTAAAGAAAGATTTGGTATGCTAAGTAGACCTACTAAAGGAAGGTTAAAGGGTGGAGCTATTGAGGATGCTAGAGGACCGATGAGTGCTTATTCTAGACATAGTGTAAAATTTAATAAAGCTGTTGAAGATTACTATAGATTATATACAGA
>TARA_R100000655_G_scaffold8431_4_pt1 | contig 14544 bp, 21 predicted proteins | sample TARA_R100000655 | Tara Oceans TARA_R100000655 (sample SAMEA2622497) | marine metagenome | biome: marine biome (ENVO:00000447); feature: deep chlorophyll maximum layer (ENVO:xxxxxxxx); material: "saline water (ENVO:00002010), including plankton (ENVO:xxxxxxxx)" | depth 90 m
CATGCCGATCATCGTGCCACCGGGATTTCTGACTTTGTACAAATAGACATTGCCGGCGATGTATAGCTCGGTCACCAACTGTTCCACAAATTCATCGAACGTCGTATCTTCATTTGGATGTACCAACAATGACGCGATCGGATTGTTCGGTGGTGCCAGCGCCGGTTCACTGCTCGTCGGGACTAACGCCCGATACTGTGGTTCGGTCGCCGCCGTTGCTAATGCTCGGATGCATGCGTAAACGATCGCATCGGTGTTGTAAGACTGGCGAGCATAATTCTCAGCATCGATTTCTTGTGACTGCCAATGGTTGGCACCGAAGCCGACCGGCACCGATGAAGACACATCGTATCCTTCGGCTTTTGTTTCAGTCGTAAAAGGCCAATACCACGGCATGCGCACTTCCCGTTCGTGACGGTGATCGCGCACTAATTGCTAACGCTTGGCGACATGAAATCTGAATAGCTACGATGACCCTAGCATGTACCCTTTGAAGTGCGCCATAACACTGCTCAAAAGGTTAAATTAGATAGGTTTTTAGGCTCTTTTATTAACATCTCACGTCATTATTTATGTTCTCTTGCCGTTATTTATGGTAACTTATATATATAAGAGAGAGGAAACGAAAAAATGAAAACCGAAAAAGAGATGCTCCGAGAATTAGCCGACGCCAGATCAGAGATCGCCGAGCGACTGCGCGAGGTGTCCGACTCCTTGGAAGAAAACTACAACCAAGGAAATCTGATCAAAGAAAAGATGGAATTGTATAACTTGGAAAGTTCACTCGATAACGAGATGCACCGCCTAACCCTCGATCCAAAATCGAGAGCACACTGGGACAAGATACGACGGCAGCCCGAGGACGTCGCAGTATTCTTTAGCGTTTTGAATTCTTAAAGAAAAAGAGAGGAAACAAAAATGACACCCGAAACTTACGACAGACTGCATGCGGCGCTCTCTTACAAAGAGGACATCGACGGCATCGGGATAAAGGGAGATATCGACGGGGAAGCATGGCATGAGCTTATGACTCAGATCCTGCACTACATTCCCGACCGAACATTCAAGAATGCCATCCGCGAATTGGTGAGCGACTACCCAAGCTATGACCTATTTAGAGACGTCGGCGAGGGTCTCGGCATGAAGCTGGCACCGGCGCCGACACAACTTCTGGATGAGTACCCCGACCTACTCTAGCGCCGGATGGATCCCGCCGACCTGGATCTCGATCCATAAAAATTTGAAACCACCGGAGAAAACAATGAACGATACCCAAAAGCAACAAACACCCGAGGATCACGCGAACCGACACTACACCGAAGTGATACGCAACGCCCTCCGGTCCTATGTGTACCTCAAGAAAAGCCAGACATTAGAATGCGAAGAAATAGAGGACGCATTTTTCAAACTGACGGGTTACCATATCGACCCCAGAGAGGATTAACCCAAATGGCCAGAATTACAAAAAACGCCATCTGCGATGAACTGAACGGAACCCTGATCCACTGTCCGGACTGTAAGACCCAAAAGCGGATGTTCCATTTCGATTGGACCGCAATTATCTGTTACGAATGCGACAAGGCCGAAGGCGGTAGAGAAATTCCTCGCGGCCTTTGGGTCTTGTCATGATCCCAATAGACGATGACGGCCTGACCATCCAAGAGTCCGAGCCACTCTATCTTCTGAAATGGCACGACACCCAAGCCTTCGAAATCCATACCGAACAATCTATCCGAACCAAATACAAAGACACCGCCCTGTTCCATCGAGCCGCCCTGACCGAACACCGGATGGAATGGCATAACAACACCCCATCCTACAGCCGGACCGATCCGTGGTACGACCTCGACGAAGTATTCCAACACCTGACAAAATGGGACCATTACGAATTCCCGTCAGAGAAACCAGAGAACCGCAAAACACTCGCCGATACATGGGCCGGAATGTCCTGCGCTCGGTCAGATGTCACAATCACCCGATTGTCCGGATATGTCGACACCCGGTAGCCCAACCCCGAAAATCTCGCGAGGCCGTAATTTCTGGCTCGATACTTGACCAGTTGAATTACTGACATTTATTTTTTTTCGTGATTATTTATGAGCGCGGCCTCGGCATTTTGGCGCATTTTCTCTAGTGCATCGGTTAGTGCCGGCGCACTCGGCTGGTGCATATCGCTTATTTCCGGCTATTTCGGCTTGTGCGGCGGTTTACACTGTGGTGTAAATACGTCCACATCGCGTTATTTCCGGTTGTGCCGACGATTACACCTTAGTGTAAATAGGTCCACATCGCCGTATTTGGCCTTGTGCGCCGATTTACAGTTTAGTGTAAACGGCCGCACATTCGATTATTTGGCTTTGTGCCGGCTTTTACAGTTTTCTGTAAAGGGTCGCACATCGCCTAAATTAACGATTGTGGACGTTTTGCAGAGAAGCACATGACAGTTTGCATGACAGTTTCTCCGGATTCCCAACAATACCAACGAATCGAGCGCCAGATTCAAGGCTTGACTAGCCTACCGCGCTTATTTCCTTACATCTTGAGCACTTGATCACCGTACCGGAGCCGGCCTTCTCGGCCAGTAGCTTGTTGCATCTCTGGCATCGCCAGCGCTCAATTATCACGCTCGCCGCCTAGGTCTACAACGAAGGTCATATCGCCGCTTGTCGCCACTTCTGAGCGCTCCGGAATGTTCCACTCTGAAGGATTCCGGCGCCTGAGCATCTCAAGAGCCACCCGACCGTCCTTGTTGTCGCGGATGATCGAAGTTAGTTGGGTCGTAATTTCAGTTTCCCATCGGGCGCTCGCTTCATTTAGCGACTGCAGAAATTGATTATAAATTCCCGATTTGTCTTCTTTACCACGGGCAAGCCAGTCATAGAAGGCTCGCTCAGAAATTCCGCAAGCGAGGGCTGAAGCTCTGTATGTGGCTCCTTTTTCGACCAGAGTGCAGATCTTCTTTATGATTTTCCGCGTTAATTTGGTCCTACGTCCTCTATGTTCGGTTTTCTTCTCGGTATCTGTCATGGGTTAACCGTAGGCGGTGGGGATAAAAAGGTCCGTAACAACCTACGGGTTATGGATACCTCTCTAAACGTTTCAGAGCCAAATGCCGCGACCTGGTCTATTTTGGAACTGATAATTCGCGAGCGCTAGGCCTATCACCGCATCGTCATGTGCTGACCCGCTGGCTGCGTACTTAACACCAGATGCCGAGTATTGGAATTCGAAGTCCATAAGTTCGGATACGATAACGCCGGATGGGTAGCCAATCTCTCCCTGCTGTATAGCTACCACCAAGCCCTCCATGAGCGTTTGCTTGGAATTTTGCGAGAAGTGGTAGCGTTCAACTCCGCTGCATTTCCGGCTCAATCTGTCGAACATCACATCGCCGATCCCTGTTACATCCACTGCGGTTGGTAAGTGTCCGATAGCGTCGGCGATGCGTCGCTCGGTTAATTCCCAATCATGCTGGAACCGATCGAAATAGCAGACCACTCCGCGGCTATCCAAACCAACAACCACGGTCCAATCAATCGACCGCGCAAGGTCTACACCGAATACCGCTGGCGGCTCCGTTGATATCTCCCGAACACATGCAGCGATGTTGTCATGCCCGAATGGGTTGCCCGAATCGTCCGATGGTTCGGCCATGTATAGCTCTTGGAATACGGCCTCTGGTAACATCCGGCGGGCCGATTCTATTTCCTCGGCTGGAAGTATTCCGCCTTCTACAGCGTCATAAGCGTTGAGCCTTGAGTAATGCCACTCTGGTTCTCCGTTCTCAGCCTTCCTCGCTAGCTCATAAAACCAATTGCGCCGGCCCTTCACGTTCCCGATCAACACCGATCGCCCGCTTGTAGCCGTAAGCATCGAGCGCGTGGCCGTCCATGCCTCCGGATGCATGCGCGAACACTCATCCATGACCGCCCCGTAAGAGTCATCACCGAACAATGTGTCGGGCCTGTCGCCTGATAGGAACCGAAGGATGGCTCCATTGATTAGCGTTATCGTTAGTTCGGTTGCATTGGTCCGGCGTACCATTCCTTTTGGTAAGGCCCGATCGGAACGCTGGAAAGCGATCTTACTCTGGCCATAGGTCGGCGCTATCCAATGGAACGATTTGCCCTCGCCGCCCTTTTCCCATGCTTCGATGATAAGAAACTGAATGGCGCCCATCGTCTTTCCGGACTTCGTGGATGCCTCACATATAGCAAAGCGTTTATCGGTAAAGATCGCCGCCTTCTGTTTGGCGTATAGCTCTTTGGCAAATTTGACCTTAGCTTCCGGCATTGGTTGCTACCCTCCCCTCATCTTCGAAGCCGTGATTGAATCCCGCCCACATCTCCAGTTCGCATTCACAGTCATAGAAGTGTTTGCCGTGAAAATCGCAGATGTAGTCTTCGCATAAGTCGCAGATACTCAAATCGTCGTGATCAATCAACCGAACCATCGGCGGCTCCGTTCAGATCGATTTCCTTAATCAAAAACGCGCGGGCCTTCCCGCCATTGTTCGTCCATACCTTCACAACACCACCCGGCATCTTGTTGGATTCATCGGACGCGAGTTTCAGCTGCCCTGTGGCCTTATCTAGCCATGCGGGCGTTGGGGCTTTGGTCGATTTGATTTCGTAGACGTGAGACGCATTCTCAACGTCGGTATGTGGTCGGGATTTGTCGAGATTCCGGTGCCCGCCTAACACCTCAGCGATGCGACGCTCCCAACGCTTCCCGCGTAGTCGGTTGTTTCTGTTCGTCCGGTGCTGAGTCATGAGCGTTTTTTGTACCCGTTTTCCTTCGCAAATGTTGGATTAAAGGTGATGAAGTGATGACAAGCGCGGCAAAGACTGAGCCATTGTGTCGACAACATAGCATCGAGTTCTTCGACTGGCCGTGGTTCTGTGAAATCAAACTCTGGGACAATTTTACCGCCCGCCGATCTCGGTATGATTTCGTGCACGTCCGAACTCGCACCGGTACAGACAGCTAGGTTCGCTTGGCATCTCCGAAACCGTTTGAGCATGAACGATACGAAATCACGGCGGCCGAGCTTTTGCTGGTATAGACGTTGAGTCTTCTTACTTCGTGGCCGCAATCTGGACCGCTTCATAGCGCTAACCCTTTGGTCGTTCGCACCCTGTTTTCGATCAGCTGTCGGTAGTTTGGGTTCAGTTCACACAGGATCGCTTTTCTCCCAAGCTCGATCGCCACTTTCCCAACTGTCCCGCTACCCGCAAATGGATCGATCACTGTGTCACCCGGCATCGTGGATGCCAGAATGCACAGCCGTGGCAATTTGTCCGGAAAAACCGCAAAGTGCCCTTCTTGATAATTGGCCGGATTCATTGTCCATACCGTCCGGCGGTTCCTCATCCCTTCGGCCGATGGCTCTTGGATGGCTTCTCCGTCGTACTGATAATGCAAGCTCTTAGAAAATAAAAAAATGTACTCATGCGCCTTGGTCGGTCGGTCCTTCACGCTCTCCGGCATCACCGCTGTTTTTTGCCAGATCACATCGGAACGTAGATACCAGCCGGAATCACGCAGCGCAAAAGCTAACTTCCACGGAATACCGATCAAATCTTTCGGTTTTACATCGTCCATAACTGGCGGCCGGACAGTATTAACTTGTTCGGTGCGCAGTGAGTCGTTTTTCTGTGTAACGCGCGAACCGCTGGAATATGAGTCACCGATATTTAGCCAAAATGTCCCATCGTCCTTCAGCACTCGCCAGATCTCATCAGTGACCGCGATTAGGTTTTGTACGTATTCATCCAGCGTTGATTCCAGCCCTATTTGGTCGGAATGGCCATAATCGCGCAAGCCGAAATAGGGCGGTGAAGTTATACACGTCTGAACACTCGCATCCGGTAGATCTTTCAGAGTGTCGCGACAATCGCCGATCAATATGTCGCATAATTCGTTCGTCAAAACAAGCGCCCCTGCGGCAGCGCATCTGTCGGCTTTCGACTCTCTGGTTTATTCAGTATGTGCCGATGCTCGATGCGCTTTCTTGAGATATCGGCATAGCCCGCATTCAATTCGATCCCAATAAACCGGAATCCCTCATCTAAGGCCGCCATGCCTGTTGACCCCGATCCGGTGAATGGGTCGAGCACCACGCCGTCCGGCGGCGTCACTAATCGAACCAACCACCGCATGACGTCGACGGGCTTAACCGTCGGATGGTCATTTTCTCGACTACCGGGTGTCAACGATGAATCCATCCCCGCTTCACGCTCCGCCACTGATGTTTTCGCCGTATAGAAAAATCGCGACGCCTCCGACTGTTTGTCTAAAAGCAGCGCGGCATCTTGGTCGAGCAAAAGGTTTGCGGGCCACCGTCCGAACCGTTCCGGAGTGTCGCCGCCCGACGCAAAATCAGTAACACCGGCAGCACCCCGTTCAACCTCGGGCATTAACTCGTCGCCGATCTTGGTTCCCTCGATGTTGTATGCGCCGGTCCCGTACTCCAGCACGTTGTTCGTGGTCGTTCCTATGAATGGTTTGCGAGCTACCGCGATCGGTTCGTGAGCCGGCTTGAGCGCCGTTCCCCATCCTTGCCATTTCGCTGCATTTTCTGTTGCCGGAATTTCTCGCTGCTCTTTTGCTTCCAGCGCGACGTGGTTTTCATAGTTCGCTTTCCAAGTCTGAGCGCCAGCGGGCGACGCGTGTTGTCCGGTCACTTCGCGCTTATACCAGTTTTCGCCGTAGTCGTATTTATCGGCATTCAGCGTTACCAGCAATTCCTCGATGCGTCGCGGTATTTCCGGATTTTTTAGCGCCTTGAGCAGTGTTGGTACTTGGTCGAGTGTCGGAACATGCGGCTGTGTCGCCTGTGTGGTCCAATGGTTCGCCATGCCTCTATAGCCGAAGGCATCATCGATCTCTGTATTTTTGACGCCAGCAGCATCTCGCACTTTCGCGATCCATCTGGTGATTTCCAGCACTTCGTCTCGGTTGTGTTTTTGCTTGTCGATTGATTTTGATATGTCGTGATTCTTTGGAAATCCTGACCCGTACAACCACATGATCTGGTCGCGGATTTCAAACCCCGCATCCTCAATCGCTACCGCCATTCGGTGATAAGTCCGCGAGCCGCCGAACGATAAAACGTGGCCACCCGGCTTCAATACTCGAAATGCGGCCGCCCACGTCGCAACATCATTCGCCACTCCGGAACGGTCCCACTCTCGATTCATAAAATTTAGCTCATAGGGCGGATCAGTAACGATCGCGTCGATACTGTCCGGCGGCAGCGTGTTCATCACGTCCCGACAATCGCCGACCAATATTTGCAGCGGGTCGTTCACTATGCCGCGCTCTTTTTCTTCTTACGGCTGATCTGCCAATTCAACGGATCGAAGTCTGGCGGCAGGTCATAATTACGAACGGCGCCGCAGTACTTACATTCGCCATCGGTCGCTACCGGAAACACCGGTCGAGGGATTACGAACCAATGGTTGCATTCTTGTTCTGGTTGTTCGGTTTTTTTACTCATCATTAACCGTCGAAACTTTCACCGAAACAGGGGTAGCCTGCCTGATAGGGGCAAGGCTAACCATCCTTTGTTTCGCTGTCCGTAACAGTGTTACGAAACAATTCTGCAATTTGTTTCGCGCCTGTTTAGGACCGTAAGGACCAAAGATTCGTCTGCCCTTCGTTGCCTGTTATCTCGAATATTCCGGAGTCACGGCCCCGCTTCATCTCCACTCGTATGTGTTCTTCTGAGATTGGGTTGTCGGCATCATCCCCGCGGATTTTGCTAACGTCGGCCGCTATGTCTCTGCAGGCAATATTCGATCGGCTCCGAAGCACAAGCAATATCAGCTCTCTTATGGGCGGATGCTTCCTTTTCGGCATGCTTTCCTCTGCGCTTTCTTCCGAAGCCGCTAGTCTGGCTTCGTGAAAATCCATACTGGAAACGGGCGTATAGCTGGCCGATCGCATGTGGCCATGCTCGTTGTTCGAAAACTCCACTTTGTAGAATTGCGGTGGGTGAATTCGTCCGCGGTTGATCTTTGTGTTCCAAAGCCTGATGAATACTTCATCCGAATCTTCGATCTGCACCTTGTCGATGAGCCAACACAGCCGAGCAGATGATCGGGAAAATACCGACCCCATCGGCCGCTTGTCATCCATCCTTTTTGATTTGGCAGCCTCAGCGCTTAAGTGATGGATCATGACTACAGGCACCCCAAGCGTCCGCGCCGTATTACAAGCGGCGAGAACCGCAGTCTGATCGTTCGGATCGCCGCATGCCAGGCTGAGCGAATCGACCACCACCACCCCTATGTCGTGTTCGGCTATCTGTTTGATGAGTGAGCGCGACGAGTCGGCGAGCAGCCCTTCCATGCGCCTGTACTTGACCGCATCGGCCCATAGGTCCGAGACGTTCTGGCCCGTGAGCAACGCATCCATCCGTTCCTTCAGTGTCTCGGGCGAATCTTCCCAATCGAGATACAACACCTGCTGCGACTGAGTCGGGTTGTGATGAAGGATCGGAATGCCGGTCCCGATAGACAACACGGCCGCCGCTACAAACATGCTCTTCCCCGCGGCTGAATCCGCATAAATAATTGTGAGATCGTTGCAGATATACGGTGCCAGTATGTTGTCTTCCTTGTCTGGGTCAACAATGACGGTGGACAAATCAATCACCGGTGGCCCCTCGGCGTATGCTTTTTTCGATTCGCGGGATATTGTGTTGAGCCGATCGGCCCAATCGACAAATGCGATCCCGTCGTATAAATCGGCAAGGGTCTTTGCTTGGCTTTTTCTGGTTCCGGACGAATTGAGATTCAGGTTCCCGTGATCGATTATTTCGATCCCGCCGTTCTCCTGCATGAGCATGTATTGGGCGTATGTCGTTAGGGACGATCCCGATCTTGTGAAGCCTTCGAACGTAATCACCACTGAATCGGAATACCGGTATTCGTGATAATCGGCCAGATGCTTTTGGCTCGTTATCTCGGCAGCTGTGACCGCTTCAACCATTAGCGCAGCACCTCATCCGCCGGTACGGTCAGGCGAGTCTTGGCTGCGGGCCTGCTTTGCATCGAACTTGGGGGTTCCAAAGAAGCGCCATGCCCAACAGGCGGATTCTGATCGGCATCGATTACCTCGTCACCGTCCGCCCTACCCGCAACCAAGACATCTGACTCACGGCCGCATGTGTGAGAGGAAACGATGAAATTTCCACGGCCGATGAATCCACAATTACGACACCGCCAAGGAAGGCGGGTACGAATTTTTGTCTGCATAAATATCGCGAGAGTATCCTCATGCCTCTCTCCGGTTTCGGCGTTTCTCGCGAATCGTTCGCCGTAACCTCGCACCACCATTTCTGGGCACCATTGACATTCCCAAGCGTCCAGCTTCATTCGTCGCGCGTATCTCATTAGAACGCCTCGAAGTCTGGAACAAGTCGCATCGGTACGCCCTGATCACAATACTTGGCATATCCCTTTTCGTTCTTGATTTCTTGTCCGTTGGCATCGGTTAGTTTTTGGGTGCAGACATATGCATCTTCTTCTTTAAGTGGTTCGCCCTGATATTGGCGGGTCTTGGCCTTCCACGCATCGGCGCCTGTTACGGGACGCATCGCCGCCGGTTGGTTCTGGTAGGTATGAATGCCGCAACCTGGTACATCTTTTCCATATTGATTCTTCGCCCAAATGAACCCGAGCGCCGGTTTTGCCGTATTTTGGCCGGATGGCTCAGAATTTATCGCGCTGTGTGCGCCCTGTGCGCCCGTTTCGGTCCTCACCTGAGTATTTGTACCTTGGCGATTTTGCCAATACTTCGTCATTTCCCGCAGAAAGATCTCGGTCTGAGTCATCATCAAATTAAAATCAGTAGAATGTAAAATGGCCGCATCGTCCGCGGTTAGCTCGTCACTATGTCGGAAATAGTGGGTGAATTTATAGCCGTCGATCTCATATAAGACCACCCCTACCTTGTCATCCCCTATCGGGCCGAGTGTTGCATCGCTCATGTTGTTGTCCTTCCCTGTTAGCCGTGATGGCGTCCTTCCAATTTCGCGCGGCACCAATTCATATCGCTTTTGATTAGGTACTCGCTTTTTTCCAACCAGCGCATCTCGCCTTCTTGATAGGAGATCTCGGCCGCGGCCTCTTGCAGCCGTTCCTGAATGAGTGGGTACTCACTATCCTTTTCGAGATTCAGCGCCAGATGCGCTTGTCGTTCTTTTTCGTTTTTACCTTCGAGGCCGTCCCGTATAAACTCGTTGACTACTCGGTCGGCCTCTTTTTGGATTCGCGCCCGTTCGTCCCGTAGTTCTTTTAGCGACCGCGTGACCATCAGCCAGTCTTGGGTGAACGTGACCCAATTCTGGCGGGATTGAATGTAGAACCGATCGATGTATATGTTCATCGGATCTTCGCCCCATTCAGTCGGGATCGGGTTGTCGCGTATTTGTTCTTGTTCCTGCTCGGTCCTGTCAGGCCATAACGGCTCGATGCTTGGGTTGGTCTCATTAGTCATCTCGGCATCGTCCGTTCGATTAGCTCGCAAATGTCTAGCAAGCTATGCGGATTTCGCATGAATGTTTCCCAACCTTGAAGCGTTAAGTGCGCGGTGGCCAGATCCGGACACCATGATTCGAGCACAAAGCCTTGCGGCCTGTGGGTCGGGTCGGTATGGCGGATTATGAACTCGCCGGACGAACTAATGTAATGGAGACTGTAGAGATCGCCGTTTGGGTGTTCCCATTCGTGACCAAAGTCTTTTATAAAGTGTCGATCGGTGCCGGGTGCCTTGAAATAATCCGAAATCGTGAAAAACTGCTCATGTACCCCATATGATCGACCGCCATATGGTGAGTTTCCGGCCGTGGTTGCCTTCTCTAGTGCTTCTTCGAACTCGTCCGGTATCTTCGATGATTCCTTCATTTCTAAGCCGCGTACAAACCCCGCCCAACGCGCGAGGCTCTCTGACCTTGGCCAGCCCTTTTTCCCAAATGTCATCGGTGGTCCATTCTTCTTTTTCATAACAAATCTCTATCGCGATCTCTCTTGCTTTTTCTCTCCACGTTTCAGGCGAGGCGGCATACGAGCGCTCGATGGCCTCGACCGTCACGCCCCAAAAACTCGTCTGCATCATCGGCCCGCAATAAATCGTTTCAGGTCAGCGCCTGTTACATAGCGACGCCCTTTTTTGAATCCACCAGCTACCGGCATGTTTAGCCCGCCACTTTTGATCCATTTATGCAACGTTGGCTGCGAGACATCCAACACTTCCATGACTTCTTCGAACGAATAGATGTGGTCATCGATGATCCGTTCTGGTGAGTTATTTACAGTTCTCAGCACCTTTACCCCCTTGTCCGGATTTTTATTCTAGCGCCTTCACTTCTCTTTGCAAGGGTCTAGCTATTCACTTCTTTTGTTATTTTTGTTAACTTTTGGAGAGTTTTGTAAAATGGTAGAATTAGGGTATAATCGGACTGTGTGAAAGGAACGATTATGACTCCAAAACAAGCGCCACATCCCGCCGTTACGGATCTCCAACAGATCCGCGGCGAGAGATTACGAGACCGCCGCAAGCTGCTCGGCCTCACTCAAAAACAGGTGACCCAACTTCTACCGGACGCGACGGCGAATAACCCAAACGCGGTCGGGCGAGTCGAGACTGGCGAGGTGCAGATGACTGATACCCGCGCCATCTTTTTGTCTCGCATTCTTCGCGTCCCTGTTGCTTGGATATACGAAACCGACGGATACGAGTTACTCGAACGGACCGATGATCCCTTCCTCGACCGTGAAATCATGCAGCGCCAAATCCTGGGCGGGAAAACCATAAAAAAAATAATTGCTGCGGTCGGTGAAAAGGCCGCGCAGCCCACTATTGATCTAATGGTGACTGATGAGATCTTGGCGGTCGGTGCGAACAATAGGGATACCGGCCTAAGAATAAGCATGAAGCTCATCGCTGCTCTCATCGTGAAAGAAGGCACCAATGTCTAATCAATCGGAACGATACGGCCCATGGCTAGAGGGCGAGACATGGCGAATTGATCGCGACGGTTGGCCACGGGCGCCGAAACTCACTGAGCCGCCACGACTCGAAAAGTATCTGGCGCAGCCCGTGAGTGAGATTTTGCGGACGCTCGGAAACTACACCGCAAAAGAAGTTGTATTGAAGGCATACGAATTGGGACTGCGAACCGGTCATTCCCCGCGAGCGTTGGCTACGGCTCTTGGCTGGCGTGTGATTGACTCAACCGATCCTGAATGGGAATTCGGACTGTTTCAACCTGTACCGGAACGCAACAGACCGTGGATCGCCGTGATGCCTCCGTTCGCCGCCTATGAGCATTTACGGCGAGCCAACGTCGCGCTGGCGCATTGGATCTATTTGGTCCAAATACAGCTGGCCGGACTGGATACTTGCTGCACTCCGGATGATCTCGCGGTCGAACTCGGCACCCTAGCAGATCATGAAGTCGCGGTACATCACGGCGACCACGGCATGAAGCATTGGTGGGAGGCGAGTGTTTGGGCGCGTAACTTTTTCGGGACGAATGCGATCTTCCAAAGTGAGAGACTAGCGAGCGATGTGCGACGAGAAGATGTCCGCCGCAACTATGTCATGCATGGGGTGCCTCAGCGTCCGCAGCCGTCCGCTAGCAGACAACTCGATGACCTGCTGACAGTTTGGGACAGGAATAACGGCGATCACTACCGCCGAGCGTTAATGGACAGAATAGGAGAGACCAATGGCGACCAGAACGAAAGTGTGTGACAACACCGCATGCGGAATCACGATCTCGAAAGATGGGTCCGTCGGAAAAAAGGCATATAGGTATGGCGACGCCAACCGAGTTAACACGGGCCGCGGATACATCAATAACCTGGCACTAAATTTTCGGCTCTATGTTTGTTCGGCGCCTTGTTATTACCAAGCGAAAGCCGATCTGGCGCAGCCGGCCAAACAGATTCGGACCGGCCGTTTCGCTGATTTTGTCGAAGAATGGAAAACCGACATCGCGCCGTACCGAGTGAAGGATGACCGGCGGGTCACTCCACAAGAGGAAAAGCGCCGATGCACCACCGCTGATTACTGGGTCGAAGTCTTGGGCAATCCGACCTTCGAGAAGTTGAGCTCTCGAACCGTAACGAACCATCTGCGGGAAATGCGGAAAAGTAATCGCGCAGCATCTACGATCATGCACTATCGGGAATCCCTTGCTTTGATACTCTCCGCAGCCGTTCAGCCCGACTACAAGCTGATGACCTATGAGAAATACACCGAATGGTTCGGGATAGATAAACGGTTCAAAGGATCGATCCCCGTGTTCCACGATGAAGGCGAAAAAGATCCATATAAGAAGCACTATACAAAAGAGGAACGCGAGACCCTGAAACGGCTGCCCGATAATACTTGGACGCGACGCCAAGCCCGAGTGGCCGCGCTGCTCACTGTGAACACCGGCATGCGTATCTCCGAGGCATGTGCGCTTCGCTGGCATCAAATACTCGACGATGACCGCGAGCCGAATTTGGACAATCCACAATGGGCCACTCTCACGAACTCGATCAACCGGCAGCGAGAATTTGCCCCTCTCAAGAATGGGCGGCCCCGCACTACCAAGATTCTCAACTCTAAAGAAATGCGATCTTTATTAAAGGAACATAAAACATTTCAGAACGAACACCGGCTCCAAAATCCGAGCGACCACTGGGATCATGATCTCATTATTTGTGATGAGGACGGTTCGCCCTACCAAGCCCGCAGCATCGGCAACACGTTCCGGCGCGAGGTTCGGAAACTCGATCTGGTTTGGGAACGGCTCGGTGGGGCCGAGAATGGGAAGCGGCTAAAGAAAATGAGCTGCGGCACTTTCCACGATTTGCGATCCACCTTCGTAACCGTTTGTCTGAGTGACTTAAAGATCCCGCAGCAGCTTGTGATGGAATGGGTCGGACACGCTACAAACAGAATGAATGATCACTATTTCGATTCAACTTCGAACCTTTTGCATTCTGACGTTCGGGAAAAGATGGACAATTTCGACCAATTCGCGGTGTGACCTGGTTTAAAAATCACCCGAAAAAAGTACAAAGTGTCATGGAAAGTGTCATGGTTTTCTTTTCATTCTCTTTGTAGCTTTGTCGATATTTCTGTTACCTTATAGATCACCTGTTTTCGGAACCATTGGTATACATAGGTAATCAGAGATTAGGACAAGCAAACAAGCATCACCAGAAGTGACCAAAAAAGCCGGTGATCGTCCTGTCTCCCCTGCCATTCATTTCCCAAGCCCTTATTTTACAAGGGTAAACGGGGAATAAATGGCAAACTGTCATGGAAAGTGTCATGGGTTTCTTTTGGTATTTTATATTAGCGGGCGCCCCCGTAATACTCGACCGCATACCCGTGAGCGATCATTTCCTTATTTAGATTCACGCCGTCGCAGATTATTTCGGCCAAGATCCGGCCGTATTTTCCCCGTTCGTGAGATATAACCACAATTTCCTCGGCGGCTTCCATGATCTGTTGGACGTATTCTTTGCTCCGTAA
>TARA_R100000655_G_scaffold109791_1_pt1 | contig 14541 bp, 8 predicted proteins | sample TARA_R100000655 | Tara Oceans TARA_R100000655 (sample SAMEA2622497) | marine metagenome | biome: marine biome (ENVO:00000447); feature: deep chlorophyll maximum layer (ENVO:xxxxxxxx); material: "saline water (ENVO:00002010), including plankton (ENVO:xxxxxxxx)" | depth 90 m
TACCCTATTAAAATGACAGAATTTCCTGAAATTTGAAAATTATTCGGGCCTCCATATAAGACATGCCCATGAACTCCATCATGGGACAGTTGTAAATCATTGTGCGTTCCAAGAGTCAACTGAACACTATCTCTAAGGTGCAACTTATCAGCAGACTGATCCCATGTCATATAACGATCTGAGGTATCGCCATAGAAAACCACATCATGTCCTGTTCCATTCTCCCCAACTGTAATCCCTTGGTTAAAGTGCCATGAGTTAGTTGAATTAGTCCAGTTGATTGTATAATCACTAGCACCTTTGAGAGTAATACCACCCCCATCAGCAGTTGTGTCAGATGGAGTAGCTACAGTTCCTAGCTCAATGTTCTTGTCATCAACCTGAAGAGTCGTGCTGTTCAGCGTTGTGGTCGTGCCATTGATGGTTAGACCGCCTGTAACTACAAGGTCACCACTGAAAGTAGCTTCTGTATTAGTTATAGCTAATCTTTCTGTACCACCCGTATAAAACTTTAAATAGTTAGAACCATTACTTCCTTGGATTCTAGCATTAGCACTACCAAACTGCACATAATGGGCAGAGCTAAGTTTTAAATTTGATGCGGATATTGTTAGGTCTTGATAAAAAGCTGAACCATTTGCGTCTAGTATTGCGATAGTGCCAGAACTATTTTCAAACTGATATCCAGAACCAGTAGTTGTGCTTGTAAACTTATGGGGCTGCCCACTAACGGCAGGTATGATATCTAAATGTCTAGCGTTTACGCTTTCCTCTATCCTTAACCGATCCCCTTTAATGTGAAGCTTTTGTTCAGGGTTTGATTCGCCTATACCTACATTACCATCCTCAGCAATAGTCATTGATTGAGTTATAACTCCATCACTAGTTGTGTTTTGTTTATTCCAAAATTGAAGTTCACTTTGTGCATTATTACCAACTCTTTTACATACTATAGAAGCACCAACATCATTAGTAAGTTCAGAAACTAAAAAGCCCATACCAACACCTTCAGTGGTATCGTTTGCAGGATTTCTTAAAAGCAAGTGATGGTTTTCTGGCTCATCGACATCAGCTAATGCGTTAGCACTGCTTTCAACTGTTAATTTAGATACGGGGCTTGTAGTTCCTATACCTACGTTTCCAACTTGGTTGATTGTGGCACGAGTCGTACCTGCCGTTTGCAAAAGAATAGAATCGTTTCCACCAGAAGAAACTGCATTTATTCTATTATGTGCTAACTCTAAATAATTTGTAGAATTGTATGATGCTTTAATTGTAGTAACATCTGCTCCACTACTACTTACTTCTAGCTTTTTCGTAGGGATCGCAATCCCGATTCCGATATTGCCTCTTAAATTCTTTATTGATGGTATAGTTTGGTCTGCCATTTTATGATACTGATGTTGCGTCTCCCATTACGTGGTAACAAAGTCTTGCTCCTATTGTGCTACTTACTTGTGTTGAAGTTTTAAATTGAATCTCAAATGAGTCTGAAGTTCCATCTACAATTTTAGATTCTATTTGATCACTTGGTAAATTATCGTGTTCTGTTAGGATAATTCCTGGTTCATTGTACGATCCTATATCGCCAGTGTTCTGTATAAAAAACTCACCAACATAAGCAATCGAACTATGGTTGCTCCAATCACCTGATATGAATACTTTTACATGACAAGCTTTGTGGTTACCTAATTCGACTGTTAACCCTGTAGAGAAATTGTGATCTAATGAATAATCTTTTCTGCCTATTAGATGTCCATTAGTTGTATTGTTACCTATCCTTGCATTTCCAAGAACGTGTAACTTTTCGGAAGGATTATTAGTTCCAATTCCAATTCTGCTTGAATCGTCCGTAGCTGCTTTATATATCCCAACCGCAGTATCTAAATTTATATTAGTCGAGCTTGTACTACTATGACCTGTGTCTCTTTCAATAAATCCATCAACAAAAATTAATTGTGTATAAGCTTTGTTTGATGTTGGGACTAAATAGAAGTCAGTCTTTTGAGCTGCCCCTGATCTATTTACATAGGCAAACTCTACGTTAATGTTTACATCATCTCCACCTCCCTCGACAATTACCTTGGTATTATTTGTACCACCTGAATTTTGTACAACTACATTTACCTCTCTCCAAACTTTACTATGCCCATCATATATCCGCACATGGAAACCTGAAGAGTCACCATTGCCATTCATTTGGACTGTACCAATGTACTTGGTCGTTGTACCTAGTGCTAACTTGTAATTCCTGTTAACTCTAGCATCATTTCTAATTTCGCCCTCTCCACTAGAGAAAGCACCTGAATGAACATAAAGCTTACTTGTTGGAGTTACGTTTCCAATAGCGACATTTCCATTTCCACTTACCCTAAATAAATCAACTCCAGAAGTGTTTTCAGCTAGGAAACTTATATCATTCTCATTTGTTCCTGCCCTGACCCTTAATCCATAACTATTACCACCTGTAGCAGAACCATTAAATCTAGCTGCGTAAAGACCATTTGCTCCTGTTACTTGTAAAAAGTCAGAACTAGTATCCCCTTGGTTAATGCAGAACTTACCTGCTGAATTTATTGAAGCTTGAGTGTCACGAGTGTTAGCCCCTGTATTGAAATAGATGCCATCATAAGCATTTATATCTAGAGCATCTGGACTTCCATCACCATCATTATGACAAGTGATTGATAAATTGTATTGATTTGAAGTTACGAACCCAGATCTAAAGAATAAGCCATGAGTGCCAGTTGCATTGTAAGCATCAATTAAAACAGAGCCTCCACTTACTTGAAGTTTTGCCTGTGTTGGGTCGGTGTTCCCTATGCCTACGTTGCCATTAGCTTTGAATCTAACCTTCTCTTGATCATTAAGATTAAATTTTATGTCATAATCGCCCCCACCTGTTGAAATAATACTATCGTGTCCATGCGCCCTAAATGCTCCACCACTTGAAGTGTAAAAATTACTATATGCAAATATTCCGTTCGGACTAATTTCAGCTCTTAGATTTGAACCTACATAAAACTTAAAGTTTCTATTATTACTCACAAAAGAACCAATGGACTTAGTAGTAAACCTAATATGATCAGACTCACCACTTATCTGCAAAGCTTCATAGTTTGATGAATCTGTATAGCTTATATAGTTCTGCTCAATCTTACCCCCTGTAAAAATCTTAAACCTATCACCAGATAAACCATGCTCTTTAATCGTAAAGTCAGAGTTAACACCGTTGCTAGTGACTTTGAAGGCATAACCCCTATTTGGGTAACTGGCATTCTTAACACCTAGATATAAACCATCACTACCGCTATTCGTAAATATAGACGCAGTGCCAGTTACAGACTGACTTCCATTAGACCCTACTGTGTACTCATCAATTTGTAATTTCGTAGCAGGAGAGGTCGTTGCTATACCTACCTTGCCATTAGCATCAACAGTTAATCTTTCTACTCCATCTGTTACTGTTGAAAGTCTTGCTGGGCTAGTGAATCCTTTATAGCCATAATAATTGCCTCCACTTGTGTAAAGATCATGGAATATAAACCCATCTTTTGCACCATTTACTCCAGCTAGAACTCCAGAATCTTTTGCTAAAATATTTCCTGCAACTTCTAATTTTTCGTCAGGGCTAGATTCACCTATACCTACATTATCTCCATTAGAGCCATTAAGAATAGTATCACCATCAGCCTTTAGAGTAATCTCAGCTCCTCCAGTACCTGAATATGTAATAAAAAAATCAGAATCATTACCACCATCAACGTGGTAAAAATTAACACTATCACTACCACCACTTCCGTTATCAATACGTAAACCCCCTGTACTTCCATGCCCTTCTAAATGGAGTGTGGATATTGGATTTGTAACTCCTATACCTACATTACCCCCGTCCTTTATGTAGAATACAGATGTGCCGTCATCCTTAAAGTCTACTATTGGCTGCACTCCAGTCTGATTTACAATCAGTGCAGGGCCAGTTCCGTTATTAGTAATTGAAAGTTGTTCTGTTGTACTTACATCAGTGTCTACAATTGTAAATGATCCTGTAGTAGAGATGTCTCCCTGTACTGTGAGGTCACCTGCTAGAGTTGTGTTTCCACTAGAATCAATGATCAATCTTGCCGTAGTGCCAGTTACATCAATCTTCAGGTTACCATCACCAATCAAGAGGTTGTCTGAACCATCCATCTTAGCAACACCTATCACCCCACCACCAGCAGTCTCTGCCAAATACTGTTGGTTGTTATCTATTCTAATATCTCCACCAGTAACATGAAATTTTGATTGTGGCGTTGCACCAATACCTACGTTACCAGAGCCATTTAGAACAATACTTTTACTAGTGTCTCCCCCATACCTTATGAATAAACTGTTCCCATAAGTATCTATAAAATTTCCAGAGTTACCTCCAAATAAATCTATGTATTTTGTAGTAGCATTAGTGTGTGTTCTTATAGTTCCAGCAACATGCAGCTTTTGGGCAGGGGTTGTATACCCTATACCAACCTTGCCGTCACTTTTAATACGAACTTGATCCGTGCTATTGCTAACAATAGAGAAATCATTATCTGAATATGTTCCTATTCTACCAACAGATCCTGCTCGCATTTTAACCGTAGCAGCACCGCTTTCTCGAACATTAATAGTTGCATTGCTACCCTCCACATGGAGTAATTCAGCAGGGTTAGTAGTACCTATTCCTAATTTACCTCCAGAGGTTAGCCTTGCCTTTTCTGCTGCCCCTGCAAACAATGTTAAGTTATCACCAGAAGAACCAGCACCTACATAATTATTACCCGAAGTGCCAGAGTCGTTGAAAGATACTCTCGATTGATTTGAGGTACTTTCAAACATTGCAGTAATTATCTCACCTGAATTGACTGAAAGTTTTCTTGCAGGGCTACCAGTCCCAATACCTACTTTGCCATCAGAGTGTATCCGCATCTTCTCATAAGCATCTCCTACAGTTGCTATTTGGAATCTTATGGTATTTCCAGCAACAGCAAAGTCTGTATTACTAGCATTGATTTCAAACCGTGATTGCCGTCCTGATGATGCTGTAGAACCCCAAGAATTTATCCACGCTTGGTATTCGGAATTATGTAAACCTATTGTCGGGCCTGTTGTGTTATTAGCCTTTACAGTGAGTAATACATCAGGTGTTGTGGTTCCTATACCAAATTTACCTGCATTGATATAACTGTCTGCTCCACCAGTGTTGAGGGCAATTCTGGTTACACCTCCTGACTGATTAAGTAGCAACTGACCATGATCACTTGTTGTTCCAAGGTTTATAACCTGTATTCCAGAACTATTGAGTCTTGAAATTGTTCCTTTTACTGAAAGCAAATGAGGAGCCGTAGTCGTGCCAATACCTACGTTACCAGTAGAAAGAATACGCATCCTCTCTGCATCAGCTACATCAAAGGCTAGACTATCGCCATTGTGTCTGTACCGAATCATTCCCCTATTATCATCATCATCATCGCCAAATATAATTTGATTCTCCCCTGATGATCCTCCTGACCTCATCACAATTTGCGTAACAGCATCGGTTGCCGTATTACGTACACGCATATTTGCTCCCGACCCTTCGACATCGAGTAAGTAGTTAGGAGATGTTGTACCTATCCCTACCTTACCATCAGAAAGAATACGCATTCTTTCTCCTGCTGCTGTGCTTATAGACAGAGAGTCATCCCCATGCCTGTAATCCAAAGCACCTCTTTGCTCTGCGTGAAGATCGCCAAAGAACAAACTAGATCTTCCTGTGTTGCCTCCCAAGATAGCGATGCTCGCATAGTTGCCAGCACCTTGAGTCATGTCCACTCTAAAGACTGTTCCTCCTCCCAAAGATGGAGTATTTGTTCCACCCCCAACTTTTACTTTTTGATCAGTCCCTATTGTTATAGCAGCATTCCCTCCTGTCTTGAGTTTTAATCCACTCGCTGTGCCTGTGCCTAACGCCTCAGTTCCTATCTCTAAGAAGCTAGAAGCATGCTTGAAGAAAGATCTCTCATAATTAGAGGAGTCAGTATAGGTTTCATACAGATTAAAAGTTCTAGAGTTTGTGCCAAATCTTGCCTCTATGTCACCACTTGCGACTATATGATTTACTGATCCTCTAAATCTAAGAGTTTCATTCTCTCCTGATGAATCTTTAGTTTTAAATACAATGTCCTTATTAGCTCCCGTATTTCTTATTTGAAGATCTCTAGAAGCAGACTGAGATGATAGGTAATTTACAGAACTTGTGCCGTGCAAGCTTAAAGTACTACTATTAAAATATCCTTCTGTACTTGTAATAGAACCATTAGTCACCGCATTTCCTGCATAACTTATAGTCATGCTATCAATAGCATCCGCTGTATTCCTAAACTTAAACCCATACCCTGACCCACCTGTTGTGGCTTGCCACTCTTGGAAAGTTCTGACTGAATGTCCGTTAGCAACATAGACATTAGCGTTACTAAATACACCTGCTTCGTTAACCCATCCTTTTGTCGCACCATCTACAGCAAAGTTTAACTGATCCTTTTGTGGAGAAGTTGTATAATTACTCCAATAAATTCCTGTATTAGTTCCACTAGTGAAAGTCAACGAAGGGCTACTTACTGTTCCGTCTAATAATACGATGTTACCAGTCATCGTCCCACCTGCGAGGGGAAGGATTCCTGCTTCGGTTGGAGTTGCGTTAATCCACCTAGCTAATCCACTATTATATTGAAGTAATTCCCCATTAGCTAAAGATGAAATAACAACGTCATCCATCTCAGCTAAAGTGTTCTCTAACGCTACCGCAGCATTTACAAAAGCTGTCGTTGCTATCTGAGTGGTATTAGTACCTGCACTAGCTGTAGGCGCAGTTGGTGTGCCAGTAAGAGCTGCACTTGTGAACATAGTCGCTTTGGACTCGTTCGTTACGTTCCCTAAACTTACTGTACTCGCTGTAATATTATGTGGGTTAGTAGCAGCAACGTGCGTACTTAAATCAGAAGCAGCAGCAAATGTTGAAGCATGACTACCATCTAAGGTATCTGCATCTAGCCCAGAACCAGATCCATCATTATTCTCATGCCAAACATTATAACCTAAAACAGAAAGATCAGTTCCATCCCATTTTAATGTTTTTCTATTACTCCAAGATGTATCATTACTAGGGAAGGCGTAAGCATAAAAACCTCCTTCTGCTCCCACAATAACACGCTCTACATTATTAGCGATGTTGGAGTTCAGAACTCCTGATGTCTCGCCAGCAGCAATGATAACGGCATCATCGTGACCAATCGTGATAGCACCATTGGCGGTCATCCTCTGAAGGATAGCTTGACCATCGACAGAAAGAATAGTCCCAGTGTCAGGGGTGTAATTTAATGTGCCTGAGAAATCATCGTTAGTATCTGAGCGAAGGAAACTTGCACCATTTATCCCATCGAGTGTGTCAGCATCTAAACCAGAACCAGCTCCATCAACAGATGTAAGAAGTCCAAGAATCTCCGCTGCTGTTTGATCGTCTTTAGCTCCAGCATCAATACCATCTAGCTTTGATCCATCAGCAGCTACGTCCCTTCCATCTACGGTTCCTCCTAATGTAATGTTACCAGTTACATTTAAAACTCCAGCAGACGATAACGTCATTGCTGTGCCATCTACTGAGTTGATGAACTGGAAACCATTACCTGTTAATCCAGTTGTGGCTTTCCATGTTCCACCATAGTTTCGGAACTCACCTGTATTTGAAGTATAAAGATTTGCCGAAGATAATACTCCTGCTGTGCTTATATAAGCCTTTTGCGCCCCATCAACAGAGAACTGTATTGTTCCAGAAGTTGCGAATAAACCTGTGTTATGTGATGCAAACCTAAGACTCGGTGCGCTAGCACTGCCATCAGGTATGGTTAAAACTCCAGTTAAGGTTCCACCAGCCAAAGGAAGCTTGGTCGCTATCGATGTGGTTATAGTTCCAGCGAAGTTCGCATCGTCATTCAATGCAGCCGCAAGCTCATTGAGTGTGTTGAGCGTGTCGGGGCTGGAATCCACCAGATTAGCTACCTCAGTTCTTACAAACGCAGTGGTTGCTAACTGAGTCGTGTCAGTTCCAGCGGAAGCTGTCGGGGCAGTGGGAATACCCCCAACACTTAAATTACCTGAAATGTTGGCCGCTCCAGTAACATCAAGTTTATATGAAGCAGATAAATTACCAATACCTACATTCCCTAATGTGTGGATATCTCCTTTAAAATATTTTCCTTCTGAAGCCATTAAATAAGTCTTCTAAATTTAAATGTATAATTACTTGTATTTGAAGCCGTAAAATTAGCTGCCATCTCAATACGCACATTGTTTGTATCAGCTTCAGAACGAGTTCTTATAAAAATCATTTTACCATTATCAGATCCTCCAGATCTATGTAAGTCTACCTCACTAGAAAAATCATCCGCACTAGTCGTACCACCATAAATATTTATAATAGCTGAGTAGTAAGCTTCTGCTGAACCTCCCCCTGCTGCATCATTTACATGTAATAACATAACATAAGTTCCAGTAGGCATAGCTCCTGATTGAGTTATGTTAGTGTCTTGAAAAGTTGGAGTAACCGTCATAGAAACTACAGAAGTTTTAACTTGGTCTATGCTTGTTCCTGCTGTGAGTATAACTCCTGAATGTGTAATTTGACCAGTAAAGGTGGGGGTAGTAAACATCGTACCCTTAGACTCATTAGTAACATTCCCTAAATTGACTTGAGTAGCCGTAACACTATGAGGATTATTCGTTGCACTGGTGTGTGTAGATAAAGATGATGTTGAAGCAATACCTGCTTCAGACAATGTTTGGTTTAACCATTTAGAGGAAGAGGTATCATATTGTAAAATCTCATTATTACCCAGAGACGTGAAGTTAGCATCATCCATCTCAGCTAGAGTATTCTCTAGCGTAATTGCACTATTAACAAACGCAGTAGTCGCTATCTGAGTTGTATTAGTTCCCGCAGAAGCTGTTGGTGCTGTCGGTATCCCTGTAAAATTAGGACTCTCTTTAGGAGCGAAATTACTTTCAATCGTTAGGCTCGCTGATAAAGGAGATACAGTAACAGCCGTTAAACTAGCTGTACTCTCAGAAAGTGTTAAAGCACCTCCCGAAGTTGATGTTACTGTTAAAGAACTTTGGGATGGTGGATCGACAGTGACTGAATTAACTGTCTGTGTAACAGTAGCTGTGTCATTTGCCATTAGATAATCTCTGGTATTACATCAAAAGTAAGTCTGAACGAATGTACTATTTCGTTGTCACTTGATTGTTTTATTTTTAAATCCCCGAATATTGTAAGTGTTTCGTTAGGTAAAGCATTAGCTTGAGCCGTTGACCACTTTAACTGAATGTTAGGCCCAGCAGAATTATATGTAAATGTAATCCTGTTGGCTCCAGCACCACTACCAGCAGAACTTAAAAAATCTACTTCGTCTCCCTCAACAGAACCACTTGAAGATTTTTTTCGAATAGCTAATGTAGCTGAATGACCTGATGAAAAGTTTTTTGCGTTGGTCTGACCAGACTCTTTAAACGTAATATCTACTTGGGCTTTTTGCCCTCTCTTTAATTCTATATTAGCCATAATTAATACATTCCTGACATACCGCCACCAATTCCGTTAGGTGCGATATGTAATGTTGGTTTAGCAGCACCTCTATAAGAATCAGTGTCTGCTTCTAAAAGTTCTTTGACCACACCCCAATGGTACACTGCTCGTTGTGCGTCAGCGTTATCTTCTGACAGCTTACCTAACAACGCATGTTTTAGTATAGCGTTAGACGGTATATGCACTAAGTCAGAGTTACTATCGCAATCAACCCATCTTCTTTTAAGTAACATGTGAGCTACTGAATCGCTGTCTACGTTACCGACTCTAAACCTCCTGTAGCGAGCTACCCCATTAGAAGTGTTAATATCTGTTAAGATCAAATCTTTTGTAGAGTCTGCTGAAATAGATCCTCCTGCAGTTCCTTGGTATATACCTTGAACACGTAAAGGATGATCTGCTTCTACGTTCGTCCACCTTACCGAAAGTATTTCTGTTATGTCCGTATGCCCATCACCAAGAGGTAGCGTTGCACCATCACCAACTAAATCGACAGGGGACTCTGTATACGAATCACTTTTTAATACGGTATCTGTTCCTGTTAAAGCTGTAGCTCCCGTAGTAGCGTCTGAGTGTCTTCTATACCGAGCAGTCACAACACCTGTACCTGATCCAAGATTAAAAGGAGCTTTTAACGTAGTGACTTGGATTTTATACTGACTACCAGCAACAAGGTCTCTATAGATAGGAGCATACCCGTCATCTACAAAAGCGTTCACCTGCGTCTTATCATCATCATTAGTTCCAAATAATTTGTAGTCGTGCCATAAAGAACGAGTAGGAACTGGATTTTTATCTATTAAAGCTGCAACAATAGAGTCTGTTTCTTGTGGTAATGATACATAACCCTTAGAAGCATCTTGAGAATGCTCCATAAGCATTTCCCTCCAATACCCCATTTTGTATATACGAGGCATAATCTCATTTAAAGCGTGTCTAAAAGCTACTTCTTTATTAGAAGATGTAGTATCAAGATACTGAGAATGAGTGTCAAATAATTGAATTGTAGTTAAAGCTGGCACGATCCTTAAATATATAGGAATATGCCTCTAATTCAACTGCCTAAGAAGGGATGCTAGATATGAATAAAGGACACCAATAAACATTCTCATAAGTGATTTGTTCAATGCTTTTCGAGTTTGTCCCTGCTGCATTCGGATCATAAGAAACTCCGAGTTTTACGTAATAAGTAGCCGTTCTATCTGCTTCGGAATGATTCCCTCTTTTAAAAGAACCCATTGCTGCTGTCTCACTGTTAGCTGTCAGCGCAGTCATTGCTCCAAAGTCATTCTGTAGTTGCTCTGCTGTTTTAGTAGGGTCTGAATCTCTATGGATAGTAATACTGTTGGCCGCTATAGTAGCTCCTGAAGCAGATCCTGTAGGTAGAATTATTGACCACTTTAGGAAAAACGAACCATATGTTTGATTGATAGGCATGTCTTTCGCTTTCAGAACGGTATCTTTATCGTTAGAATCTTTTATAGCCGTGAATCCATCAGGCTCAATTTCATTAATAAACCCAGCTCCTTGGCTCTGGTTCTTTACACAAATGAAACTATCTACTGTTACTGTGTTATTTGATAATACAGGTAACGGATGAGTATGACCAGAACTTGATCCTGTAGTAACACTAATAGGTGATAAAGACCCATAGATGCCTCCTGTCCTTCCTTCGACATTATCATTGTCGTTTTTCTCAAAAATACCCCCTGTCTTCCCTGTTACTTTCTTAACTACATTACTAGAAGAGCTATCATAGTCTGTAACTTCATCTGTTTTCCCCGTTACCGAAAGATTATTACTTGAAACAATATTATTAGTTTGTTGGTTAATATATATGTCGTGGTAGTGATTGTATCCTCCAGCACTTGCTGACGCAGTTTGTCCACTTATTCCTATCTCATGTTGATGTTGTGGTATCTTTAAATTATCTGAATCTGTACCTGCATCATGCTCATGGTTAGGCATAAGCAACCCATCTTCAGTAGAGTCCCTAGCTACATGCTTGTGCTCTGGAATAGTTAAACCGCCATGTGACTCAGTTGAACCATTTTCGTGCTCGTGGTCAGGTATTGTTACAGTAGATGTTCCTGAATGAGTGTGTCCAGATTCAGGGCCAGTTATTTCAGATGACCCTGTCCCCATAGAGCCACTATAACTAGCTGTGCTCCGTGTGTCCGATTGAATTAATACATCAAAGTTATTAATAAGATAACGTAGTCTACCTAAATAAACTCTCGTTCTAGTATTACCTTTGTTATCTACATACCTCTCCAACTTAAAAGGATGTACATCGGAACTAGCCGATGGAGTTATTGAGGGCGGTATAGAACTTACTGAAGGAGTTGGCCCATACTCAGGAGGGATAGCTCCATCCCCAATAAAAGAACCTTCACGCTCTCCAGAAGTGAAAGGCATGTCTCCATCTTGGGATCTTGGTAAATCTGCAGTTGATTCTGTGGACGGTGGTACTTCTTCCATTTTAACTAGCTACTGGTTTAGAAGCCGTTATTTTTTCTCTCATATAACCGCCTCTAAATGGTTTTTGTGAATCTGAAATAACTATAGTGTCGGGCCAATCAGTGTGGTTAGTCGCTAAGAAATCCCACGTAGTGCCTATATAATCGTATGTGTGATGATTTGTTCCCGTAGTAGCTTTTAATATAATTCTTTTATGTAAACATTCTGGGACAGTTACATTTCCTAACGGAGTATTAAAAACTAAAGGCTCTGGGAACATCGGTATTACTGTTGTCAGCTCACCAGAAGCCCAAGGTTCATCTTTCCAGAACAACTCAACTAGAACTTTTGTTGGCCCTCTATAACCACTTTTTTTGTAAACTGGATAAATAGAAGGGTCGTGTCCTCCATCTCTTAACTTCCAGTTTTCCGTTTTCATAAAGTCCAGAACTGGAGGCCAATAGTATGATTGATAAGTGTTATAACTCTTTACTAAATTAGTTGAGCTTGTCTTTACAACCTCTTCCTCTCTTATTGCGTAGAAATTATCTGTTAACTGTCTGCCAGAACAAAGTATACCAAAGTTATTAGAAGATCCTGTTGATACAGGAAACTTACCCGTCCCCCAAAAAGGAACATTAGGTACATCTGGGTTAGGTACAGTGTTAGTGACTACAGCACTTTCGCCAGCAGCAAAGGTCTGAGCCGTCGTTAAGTTATTACTTTCAGAAACCGTTGTGTCTGTTGTGCTAAACAATACCGTCTTCTTAGGTACTTCACTTTTATAAAAAATTGTTTCTTTGGTTCGTAATGGTACATCGAACTCTCTATCAATATCGATCCTCCTTATAGGAACTTTCTTTACGTAAACTCTTTGTTCAGTTATATATAAAGAATCTAATGTTTCATCTCCTGAACGGACTTGTCTCTTATCGAAGAGTCTATAGTCAATGTCAAAACCAGCATTATCACCACCCGCATCCGTAAAAGGATCAGCGGTAACCGTCGGTAAGTATGAATTTAAAACAGGACTAGACTCGTCGTATGTGCTCCTTCTTATAACATAAGTTCTAACTACTGTATCATACAAAGGACTTGAACCTCCAGCAGCTTGGTACTCCCAATTATAATCATCTTGGTTGTCCCTATCTTTAACATAATACCAAAACTGAAACTGGCCTTGATTGTTATCTGCATTTTTTATTAATGCTAGTCTGAAGTTAGGGAAGTTATTTTTGTCTGGGTGTAGTGTCCCATACTCTGTGTTGTCAGCAGCATCGGCAGACTTCGTATTTTTACTAGCGTCGTTTACCTCTACAACAACTAAATCAGCGACTTTGGGTGTTGTGAAATCTATAACCCTTTGCCTTCTGTTAGAGGAAACTGCCATATTAATCCTTCGCTAAACAAACAACTGTGATAGTAGCTGCTCCACCGCAAGAAAACACAACATTGTTACTGCCAACATTGAAACTTTTAAAATAAAACATAGCAGATCTACTATAGCCAGATAGTAATTTTATGTCTCCAAGCTCATCAGTTGAACCATTAGCTCTAACCCATTGAGCGTTAGCATTAGGGGCATCGGGAGTCTCATAATATATAGCGACTACGTTTGTCATTGTTGGTAGTGCGTCTCCTAAAACATCAAATGTAGTAGCCCCCGCTCCTTTTATAGCAGCTCCTGTTCCTGTCGTTTGTGTTACAGCCCCACTATTTAATTGCCAAGTAACTACGTCATCACTGCTATCAAACGTAATTTTAAATGTGTATATGATATCAGCATCAGTCGTTGTTAAAGGGATAGTGTTAGTGCCACCTACAGTATGTGTAGTATTCAAACCAACCTCCACTCCAGAATCAACAGTAGCTGATATAGTTTGTTCTAAATTTAAGTTTGTTAGGGTCTGTGCCATATAATATTATCTAATCAGCAAGCACTACATTATCACGTACATATTGAGTGACTATCTCTGCAGGAGTTGCGTTTGGGTTACTCTCTATAATGAGGTTGATCAACTCCATTTGCTCTTGATGCTCTTCATCCTCTTCGTTGAATTCCATGCCGAATATCTCCATGAATAAAGAATCTTGTAAGGTAGTATCTTCAGCAACCTCTTCTTCAGGCTCCTCAGTAACTTCTTCTTTAGGTTCTTGTTTAGGTTCTTCTGGAGGAGTCTCCATAGCTTGCTCTATAGCATCTACAAAAGACTCTTCAGCGTTTTGTGGTTCGTTGGTTTGTGTTTCTTCTTCAGCCATTGCTAAGTAGTTTGTGTATAAATAAAGATCCCCGATCCCCTCTATTTGTCAAGGAGATCGGGGAATCTTGTGATTGGTAACTCTAATAGATTAGAGTCCTAAAGCGGCATCTGCTGATTTCCTTGCGATAGCAATAACATAACCAAACTTAGTCTTGATCGGCTTAGAAGCAGAAGCAAGAA
>TARA_R100000655_G_scaffold12745_4_pt1 | contig 14516 bp, 27 predicted proteins | sample TARA_R100000655 | Tara Oceans TARA_R100000655 (sample SAMEA2622497) | marine metagenome | biome: marine biome (ENVO:00000447); feature: deep chlorophyll maximum layer (ENVO:xxxxxxxx); material: "saline water (ENVO:00002010), including plankton (ENVO:xxxxxxxx)" | depth 90 m
CTATCTAGAGACCCTGAGATGTCAGAAAAAACTATAGGAGAGATAGCTGAGAATTATGGATTAAAAGATAGAGCCATGAATTTTGCTGCTAAATTTATGACCATTCCTGAAAGAGCTTTACGTAGAGATGCTTTTATGGCGCATTATGTACATGCTTGGCAAAAATATGGAAGTGCTATAAAAGAATACGACCATCCATATATAATTCAAATGGCTAAAAAAGGTGTTAGAGCTACTCAGTTTTTATACAATGCTCCATTTAGACCAGCCTTTGCTCGTACAGCTTTAGGAAAAGTAATGACAAGATTTCAATTATGGGGATGGAACTCTGTTAGATTTAGAAATGATGTTAGGCGTCAAGCAAGGATATATGGATTTAAACCTGGAACTGAAGAATGGGCAAGATTTGAAAGAACTATGCAAACTGACCTAGTTACTTTTGCTTTAGCCAATGTATTTGCCTATTCTTTATTTGAAAGCAACCTTCCTCAACCATGGGGATGGGCTCAAGATTATGCTGATTGGATTTTTGGTGACGAGGGTGAAAGAGATAAAGCTTTTTATGGGGCTTGGCCGAAAGCAGTTGCTCCTCTTCAAATGGTAACTCCTCCCGGACTGCGTTTGGCTGGCCCCACCTTTAACGCATTGTTAAGCGATGATTGGTCAAAAATGTCACAGTATTATATTTATACAATGATGCCTTTTGGTAGAATGATTAGAGATGTAAATCCTTATGCTAAAGGTAATTTATTAGAAAACCCTATGAGAGTTTTTGAAAAAGTATTTGGATTTCCAATGATGCAAATGCAGAGAAATGTTACTGCCTGGAAAGACAAAGAGGATGCTGAAGGCAATGTTGTTCCTGGCAAGAAGATTAAAAAGTTATATCCAGGAATGGGTTAAAAAACCTCCTGTACGTTATTTTGAAAATAATCTAAAAGCTCAACGAAGAGGCAAGATTACTATTAACCCTACCTCTCCGATTTATTAACAAGGATGTTAATTTTTTTCTATTTTTTCTACTACTCTTGTTAGAGTATTACTTTTTACACATTCTGTATGAAGAACTACGCTTTCATCTATATAAAAGCCATCTTCTGCTATAAAACCATGAGAAACCTCAACTGCAGGAGTAGAGGGACCTATTAATTCATTACATTCTTCACATAACACGTATAAAGTGTCTTTTTCATTTATTCTTTCCAGTTTCATCTTCTACCATGCCTCTCAATAAACATAGATAAACAATAGCGTCAGTTATTCTTCCCTTTACACTTTCACGTTGAGATTTATGTCCCTTGACATAGGCCGATATCCCATCAATATGTTTTAATAAAAATATCATTAAAGCTTTTTCTCTGGGTATGTCAAGTAAATTAGAGGAGCGTTCGAAATTTGCAAATACATTATCTGTATCATGAGCATATTCTTTTTGCCCTTCATCTCTAGTTTTAAGGACTTCCTTCAACTGTGAGCGCACTATCCTCTTCATTTTTTCGTACGTCATTGTCTTCCTCTATGTTAAGTTGTTTATCTAAGTATTCTTTAAACTTGTCAGTATCACCTTTCATTTCTATATACATGTCAAGCACACCTGTCATAGTTTGAACATCAGTCTTAAGTGCTGTAACTTCACGTATTATTTGATTAATAACATTAACAGTTTCTTTCATTGTTGGCTTTTTATGATTTTTTGTTTTTGCCATCACGTTCCTTTCTGAATTTCCTACTTTCATTTTTCATTCTCTCCGTAAAGCGCTGCATTGCCTCTATTCTTTCAACATCTTTAGCATCTTGAATAGGGTATTTACCAACTTGTTTGCCGATATCTATCTTGGTTTCTCCAACTGGAGAGCTTGACAGTTTTCACAATGCAGCTTTAAGTTTATTTTTCAAATTAAGATTTTCATCTTCTAACTCCTTAATACGCTCTAAAGCTTCTTCAAAGTTATTCATGCTATTATTTTAGTTGCTTGTTTAAATCTATCTGAATCAAATTTATCATTATCTGATTCAAAAATTACACATAAACCATGTACTAAATCAAGATATGCATCTTCATTTGTAGCGTTTTTAATAGTGACAACTTCTTTAGCTATATTAACGTAATCCTTCCTTGACATACTCATAATTTCAACTCCTCTTCTTTTTTATTATGAGGTGCTTTAGGCGGTTCTTCCAACCAGCTAATTCGCTCCATTATCATTGTTAACTTTTCTTCTAAGGCAACTAGCCTATCATTTATTTGATTTCTAAAAGCATTTATACCATCTTTCCAATCTGCCTCAGCAACCATTTTACTAGTACGCTCATGCGACATCATTCTTCACTCTCCTTAAATGTATTTTTTTCAAGTATAAACCTTAATGCTTGACACCAACCTTGATTTCTTACATATTCAAAGTATTCAGGTCCTTCATCTCCGCACATGCCTTTTTCTTCATGTTTTTTATCTACGTTTTCGCAATGCTTTAGAGTTCTTTCTATTTGCTTTGGGCTTAACATTTATTACCTCCTTTCTATAGCATCGAGCGCAATAAGGCACTCCATCTTCAAGGACAAGAGTTTCTTTATTACACCCGATGCAATGATTAGGTAGAGGCATTAACTATACGCCTCAATTTATTATATACTCTAGTTAGAGTATGTGGTCTTTTAGGATAAGGAGTTGCTATTTCTACAGGAGCATTCCTTCTTATAACAGGCATAACAAGCGGTTTAGGCTTATTTTCCATGTCAAGCTCTAATTCATTAACCCTATTGCATAAAGATATACATTCATCTTGATGTGTTTTAAGCTCTTTGGCCAAATGAATATTACTATCAATTAGTGTATCGATAGTCACAGCTAGACTTTCTACTATTTTAGCTAATTCATGTATTCTATCAGCTTCTTTTTTAGTCATTATTCTCCAAATAAGTGTTTTAATGGAAGCAAGACGATTCGACTAGTATCATCATCACCTCCACGAGTATCTTGAGCGATACCTAGCTTTTTTAAAGATTTTATTTTACGTTTTAATTCAGGTACGGATATCATTATAACAGCTTCTGTTTTATCTCCATCTGCTAAAAAGTGAGCCCACCAATCAGCTTCTGTTGTAGCTATTCCTGATAATTTACCTCTTGATTGCCATTCTATAGCAATATTTCCAGTCTTTTTCCACTTACCTCTTTCAGTTTTAACCTCGACAAGTTCTTTCCCTTGCATAATATCTGCAAATAACTCTTCTCTAATTTGACCATATTTTAAATCTATGTCAAACTTACTATCATTATTCATCATTTGCTCTTCTTGATATTCAGACAAGGTCATTGTATCGTCTAAGTCATAAAACTCGGCAGGTTTGCAACATTTAAAGCACAAATGCTCTTCTTTATAAACTGGAGCTGCATGGCAACATTTACTATATACTTGATTATCTCTACGATTAGCCATTTATATCTCCTTAAGTTGCAACTAATTGAGGCCCTACATGAGCATTTCTCCTTCTTATAGCTGGATATGCTTTTCGACGTTCTATATGGGACATTACCCAATATTCTTCATAATACCATTTACCATTAGAAGCTTTTTCATAGCCACTTTTATAAGGTTCTTGTATTGAAGCTTTGTATAGTTTTTTCATTATTATTGCCTCTCATTTAAAATTTATGAGGGAAGTTATGCGCTTACGTTTCTCGGTGTCCACGCCTCCAATTAACTTCCCTCAACCATTTAGGCTAATCTAACCCTTGGAGAGGAAATTCCATTATTTTTTCCGTAGATTAGTCCCAAAGTTTTGAGCGAGCAGCTGTTAGGATTTACTATGCTATAGTTAAATGAAGCGTGCTCGCCCAGCTTATTGCCCAAAGCAATAAAAATCTTATTAATTTATTAAATAACTACTATACATTCAAACAAATAAAAGGGGAAACTTATATTGTCTCCCCTTTTACGCATCCCAGGTTAAGTGTCAATACGCCATACGCGTAATTGCTTACCTTTCCTTCCTCGTCCAGATACAGTTCTAGTTACAAATTTATAATCTTTAGATTTTTTCTGCAATCTAGCAATAGCATTTCTAATTGCCGCTCTTTTAGATAAACTTATTAAAAATGAATCTCCTATTTCCATTTCTGTTAATGGAAAATGTAAAGACTTATTGCTAGATGGAATAGGAATATTTTTTTCTATCTTATATTCTGTCTTTTTACTAGCAATCTTTCTAACAGTTTTTGAACGCTCGCTTTTAATAGTACCTTGGCTTGCAAGAATCCTGAACTCTTCTTCTGTGTATTTTTTTACTGGTGTTTTTCTCAAAACATCTCCTTTCCAGAAAGTTTTCGAAAAATGTAAGAACTTACTTGCTCTGATTGATTGTTTAACCATTCTACAACTGAAGTATACTCTTTTGATGTTAGGGGCCCTTTTCTCGTATTGCATCTTCTACAAATCATTTCGAGATTATCAAGGGTAGAAGGACCACCACAAGAAAGAGGTACCACATGGTCACAGACCATATTCCTAACATCAAGTACACTAGAGCAGTATTTACAGGGTGAGCCATAATTTGATAAAAATAGCTCCCTAATAGTCGCAAGTGATATATTAAATTCCACTTCATATTCCTTACTCCTTCTTTTTAGGGTTGAACGTAAAGTTGAGCTTTTTTTCATTAATCGGTGAAATACTCCTTGAGAATGAGTTCCGTGAAACTCTTTCAGCAATGGTAGGAATTTATTCTCCCAATCTATAGTGGCCTTATGCCTATGCTTTTTACGTTTGTTTTTTCTTTTATCCATAAATAGCTCCTATGAGTATCCTTCTATATCATCTATTTCTAAATGAGAAGAACCCCATCCTGTTGAAAAGGTTAGTTCTAATTTCGATAAACCTAGTTGAAAGCATTTATAGAATTTAATATCATCAGCACCTCCAATCCAACCTATTCTAAATATAGAAAATAAAGTTAAAACCCAACCATTTTCTAGTTTAAGTAAGTCAAAGATAAAACCTTTACTCATACACTCTCCTTAGTCTAAAACTAGGACGCCATTCAACTTGAGTGTCAAATAATTCACCATCTGTATTTTTATACATACTAATGTTCTTGACACTAGATTCAGGTTGACCATTGAGTCCCAGTACTTTTCTACTGGCATTTTCTATAGCACCTGAACCCTTACCAGCGTATAGGTCAAGTACTTCGTTCCTACTATAATCTCGACTAACTTGAGAAATCTGTATTATTATTACATCGAAATTTACTGCCATGTTAGATAAACTGTGAGATATATGCTTGATTTGTTCATACTCTCCTTTTACATGAGGAGGAGTTTCAACAAGGTCAATATAATCTACGATTACCATGGCTGGATTTAATTCGCGTATCTTATCTTTGATTTGCTCTATTGTGGGAGATATAGTCTGTATGGAAACATGACTCAATTCATCTTTATGCTTTTTAAATACTTCATCATACTTTTCATTGACATTTTCTTTGCCAAGGCCTGATACTATTTGCATATGTCTTCTATGCATATACCAAGCAGAAAGTTCTAATGATATAAAAAGCGTTGGAATCTGCCATTCTTTGACTATTTTATCATTTACAAAATCAACACCGAATGCTAAATTCTGTGCTAATGTGGTTTTATTCGAACCTGTAGGCCCAAATATAGTAACTAACTCTCCAGGATAGATTGTTGCATCTACATCTGAAGGTAGTCCTAACATTTTAGACAAGTTTACTGTTCTACCTTGAAAGTCTGTTGTCATTCTAGCATGAAATTCATCTTGAAGACTATCTACAGATAATACATCTATAAGATAATCCTTTCTTTTGAAAAACATACATCTTGTTTGACAATACTCTTTCATAAACTTATCTTGACAAGAATATTGATATCCTTTATTATAAGTTTGCTCTATTTTATTTATCAAGACGCCATCATCTAAACTTCCATTGTTCCAATGATGCAGCGATACTTTAGCAAACTCACTAGGAATACCATGTCTCCTGAAATGACTAGCAATTCTCATTAGAATATTGTTTCTAGTTCCTTTTTGAGGTCCTATAGCCAACATTCTTTGAACGCATGGTACTACTTTAGTATTTTCAGTTACTGGCCTTAATTCTTGTACTTTTGCAGTTTCTTTTACAATGTGTTCTTCTAATTCACCTTCACCGATTAAAGAATCATAAGCATATTCTAATCTAGGAGTTTTTGCAAGCTCTAGAATTTCTGATGCTTTTAAAGTTTCTAATTCTTTAACAGTTAATGGTATCTTGTATAGATTCGTTTTAAGATTCTTGGTATGAGGCAGTCTATAAATCGCAGTACGAATATAAACCATATCATCGATACCAGGCAATATACTTGTCATTGTTTTACGAACTATATAAGGTAATTCAGGAGAAGGTTCAAAGTTAAACACATTATTTGGAATTATAAGGTGATAGCCACTACCGCTAAAATACGGTTGTATAGATTTATGAGGAATAACTCCATATTCACCTAAAGCAAATAAACATGCTTGGGCTTGTCTTAAAGTTTCCTCATTAGAATTATCACCTTTATCTATATCAACAAGAATTTTATCAATCCACCGAGTGCCGTAGAAATCTCCTACGGACCCGGCTTCATCGATTTGATTCTTACCAGCTTCATCATACAGATACAATGAACGATAAAGTGGTACTTCTGTGTCAATATGAGATGCTAATTCTGTTTTAGGAATCATAAAACCACGATTCCTAGGTTCTTTTTTAGCTATCTCTATATAATTCACAGCGCTTCTTCAACAGAAAAAGGTAAATCAGTATTTTTATTTGCAGGAGGAGTTGTATTTCCTGAAACCTCTGTCAAGTATCCATTTGTTTTCATCCACTTGACATGGCTAGCTAAATCTACTTTACCAGCGCTATTATTAGGCATTAATCTATAATGAACTGTATTATAAGCTTTGCCAGTTTTCTTATTAGGTTCTTTATAAACATATCCTACGTGATTCATTGAAGAGCTATTTGCATCAGCAGTATGATTATCATTTAGATATTTTGCTATATCTTTTATAGCAGTACCATCTTCAGCTTCCCATCCACCTTTTACATTAACTCCAGCGCTACATCCAATATCTCCAAAGAATTTATACATACGATTCAATACTGAACCGCCAGTAATGTTTCCATTACTATCTTTGTCAAATGAACCTCTTACTCTAATCTCACGATTAAAGTCACTATCTTTTATAGCAACTTCAGCAACAATAAATATATCAGCCCAATCAAAATCAGCTGATTTATCTGTAAATGAAACTACATTCATTTCACAAATACCCATAAATTTATTGCCACCACCATCACTCATCGCACCTTTAGGCTTAAATAATGCCATTATTTATTCTCCTTTACATATATTTTCTTCCAATCGAAAGGGAACACTTTCCCTCTTAAATGCTCACAACGACTACCAGCTTCTAAAGCAGTACCAGATTCAAAAGAAATCATCAATTCGCCTTCATCGCCTCGGAACATATATCCAATAGCGTCTGATTGTGCCATTAATTGATTCTTAAGTTTACCTGATAAGTCTAAGGATTCTGGCTCTACTGCAGTAGAATTATCTACAGCTGCCGCTGTCTTACGGTGTCCAACAATAATAGTCTTTGGACATAGACTTTGTAGCTTTTTAATATTATTCATCACACGTTCACGAACCATACCAAAACCTTTACCATATGGTAAGTCTGCTATGTCATCAACACCCATCTCTTTACACACGTCCTTGCCTGTCCATTCAACAAGCTTGTCTATTGTGTCAAGAGCGAATATTTTATAGTCGTGACCATCTGAAGCATCTTTATAAAAGCTAATCAACTCCTCTTTACTGTTAACTCCATGGAAATATCCCTCAAGCATATGGGACCCTGATTCGGTATCTATAACAAGACAGTCATTGAGTTGACTAAGCATTGTAGTTTTACCAACTTTAGGAGCCCCATATAACAAGAGGATTTTTGGATTAACAGAAACAGGTTTGCGTTTGGCTTTTTTTAGTGCCATAACACCTCCTATTTTGTTATTATTTATAGTGTATAATATACACTAATTACCTTGTATAACCAAGAGATAATCCCTTGAATGTAAAGTGAAATTCTTCAGGACATTCATCTTCGGTTAACAATCGTTTTACTGCATTTGCAATAAATGCACCTGCCATATTAGAACAGTAGGAAGTCGCCTTGGCGTTACAAGGGTCCTCTGAAGCATCCGCATCTGAATACCAAGTATCTTTATATTTCGAAAGAGTTGGATTCGTTAACGTATACTGTTGGTACTCCTCCGCCCCCATTCGTCCATCTATAAGGGCAAATGGTCTGTTACGCTCGGTCAACGCTGCAGTCGCGGCTTCAAGACGACTATCCATACTGTCAAAACCCAAAATAACAATGTCGTCTTCGCTGAGAGGCTTGACGAATGCCGAGAACCGCCCTGGTTCTATGGTTACATCGCATTTTGGATTAATCATTTTAAGGTGTCTCTGTAATGATTCCACCTTATTTTTACCTATATCTTTCCATACATAGTGTGAAACACCAATATTTTGTATCTCAACCTTGTCAAGGTCGTATAAAACAAAGTTATCGGCTCCCATCCTACACAACTGGGTAGATGCAGAGCTGCCTATAGCTCCACATCCCAGTATATGAAAGATTTTTTGATTAAAGTCTTCAATTAGACCTAAACTTCTTTCATTAATTTGCAAGGTTAATCCCTCCATTTATGTTTTCAAGAAAATCATCAGGATAATAGTGAAATATAGAGTGTTGAAACTCATATTTAGTTATCTCTCTTATTTTAAGATTATATTTTTCAATACTTTTATTAATCTCTTTTTTAATTTGGAGAAACTCATCATATTTGCAAGTTCCATCCACTATTTTATCTTGAGCATTTTCTATCAAATCGTGAATAGGTTTCATTTTATCTTCAGGTACTAAGCTAGTGTCTAAATCGCTATCTAATATGCCATAACCATGATTATAAGCATTAACTTCTGCTTGGTCAGTGCTTGTCCATAGATTTGTTTGATTCAAACCTCTATTTCCTTTATTAAAAGGAACATAGCTACCTGGAATTGTTTTAGGTCTAGAACATAGCTCTTCAACTTCTTTGTCAAGACTTGAATTTCTTTCCTTACTATCTTCTGATAATATGTTGATTTCTACATCTTCATAATGTTCGATAGGATAAAAGAATTGTACTCTTAGTTTATACTCTTGTTTGAGATTAACTACTAGAGATACAGAAAAGTCTTGAACTTTATTCTTTAGTATAGTAGCATCATCAGTACCAGACCAAAAAGCACCCATTGTATGATGGCTATGCCACCAGCAATGACGAACTTTTGGACCATACTTGCCTACCATTTTAGAATAATGAATAGCTAATGCTTCTTCTTCCATTTCACAATTTCCACCTGATATTTCTTGTTTAAGAATTACAGGTTCTTTGAGGATAAAGTCTCCATCCTCGTCTTCGACTAGAACTAATTGGCCTCCAATCTCGGATTTAAACTGATGGTAAGCTGATTCTGCGTACCCTATCACTTTATTCCAATCTTCTTGGCTAATATAGAACTTTGCATCTTTATTTGCGGACATAATCGTCCTCCTATTTTATTAATTAAACGGTATATTTAAACTAAGAGCCCTTGATAATACGTCAAAATACTCTACTTGTGGTTCTAGATTACGTGCTATTGCATGATGATTAGAAGCCATTTTTATACTTGCTATAGGAATTTTCCTTTCAGCTATAAAAACATCAGCAAATTCTTGTTCATGCAATTCATCCCATAGCATTGGATTTGTATTTCGCAATGTTACAAGCCAATACATTCTAGCAGCATGTCTGACTAAGTAATAAATATTTAAAGCTATATTAAATATATCCATTTCTTCTTCAGGAGCGCTTAAATCACTTATGATTTGCTTAATATTTCCAATTAAAGATGTCCATTTTACATTTCCACGACCACAATCTTCAATCATTAATATTCTAAGTATTTCATTAGTGACATGTATTGTATCTGAAACATCTCCTGCATGATGAAGTATATTAATTATTCTTTCTCCAACTTTATGCATTAAGACTGTAATATTTTCATCATTCCATTTATCAGGTTTTTCAGGAACTTTATATTGCTCTATTACTTCAAGTATATAGACATCAAGGTCTTTAGGAACAATTATTGGGCTTGCTATTAAAGATTGATAGTAAGAGCAAATACCTCTATTTTCAGTCTTTTCAGTTAATTGACAATTAGAACAATAATTTTCTAATAAATCTTCTACTTTTATAGCATCTTCTCTTACTGCCCTTCTACATACATCTAAATCAACTGACATTCTAGAAGATACAACTTCATTCCATTCTTTAGGCAAGCCTAATTTATGATATGTAGTTGCATTTAAAGGATTTGTATTACCTAAATAGTAAGTTCTTGCCCATTTATGTAATATAGCTTTTAAAGGACCCATCATACCTGTACATATATAGAAATTAACTTCACCTACAAAATCTCCAAAACATGTATTCCCTTGTCCATATGTATTAAATCCACCTCTTGAGCTAACATAAGGGTGTTGCAATGTAAATATATTTGGAAAAGTATATGTATGATTAGTTATATATCTAGTGCTCAATCTATTAGACAGTCTATCCATATCATCTGGAAATTCTTGATTAGCATTATCTTTAATTGCTTTGTAATTTAAAACTGCATCATACAAAGGCACTGTAAAGCATACTGTTAAATTCCCATAATCTATAGATATAGCTGGAGAATTTCCTTCACCGTCCCTCGGTGATGACATATAATATTCAATATCAATATCTTTTATTGGTATTATTATATTTACAAACCATCTTTGAGGGTTAGTATTGCTATCATATAAAGCAAAGCTATTTAAAACATTAGCTTTACCTACTTGATAATCTAGAATATGTCCATTACAATCAATAACTGGCAATATTGGAGAATCCCATGCATTTTCCCATATATTATTAAAAGAACTTCTTGCTCTATCTTCCCAGCTTCTTCTTTTATGCGCTATATAAGGAAGAGATGTTATAGAAACTTCTACTCCATCTACATGTTGATTAATTTGATTAAAATATTCACGCATTAATTTCATGCCTTCTTCAGAAGCTTTTTGCTTATCAAGAACTTGCTTATTTCTTCTAAACGTACGTAATTCATCATCTATTTGAATCAATCTATTTCCCAATCTACCAGTTTGATATGAATCAGTTTTTACTAAACGCTTAATAGTATTAGCGCCTTTTGGTTTATCCCAATGGGGAAATAAAGCCTTTACTACTTGACCTTTTAATCTTTCATAAGAGCCAGGTCTCCATCTTGCATTTTCATTGAACTCTAACTTTATTCCATAGTCAGTTTCAATCTTACCTACTTTACGATAAAATTCACCTACACTTGACAGCTTTGATGCATCTACTGTAGGTAAATGTAATAATTTTAAATTCTCTTGCATTTCTATTTCCTCGAATTATTCAGAGGGAGAATGGAACCACTACGTGCCTATGGCCGATTGGGTCGGGATTCTCCCCCTGACGTTTGATTTATGAATAAATATTTCGTAACAGAGGTGCGGGGAAGCGGGTCTTGTTCGTGAGTAATCATGCAACTTTATACAAACAGTTAGTTATTTCTTGAATCTGCCAGGCTTGTGCCGACGTAATACTAGTTATTTATTCTTACCAATTTCTAGGACTTATACCAAGGCTTCGGCTGAGTTTATTAGCCTACTATGCCTGGTTTGCCCGAAGAGGTTGGCTTAATTGCCATCCTTTATTTAGCTTAAAGTCAATCTTTCGCTAGCTTTTAAAGACTTACGTTGATTGGCTTTTAACCTTGCTGCTGATAGATTAGTCTTGAAGACATCTATCTCTTGCTTCATATGCTTAAGAGACTTGTCATATAGACCAATTGCTACTTTTGCATTTTTTATATTTAACTCACCTTTTTCATCTTCTGTCTCATCTAAAAGCTTGCCAAGAAGATTACGCATTCCTGATTTCATTGACTCCATAGAATCAATATTATGAACACGCACATTTGTGTTTCTTTTACGAGTTACTTTTTTAGCAACTTTTTTAGTTGCTCCACCTCTTTTACCACCTGCAACGTGCGAAACACGCATCATTGGGTCAGTTTGAGTAATTGGTGTAGAACCATCAGCTGATGCCACTACATCATTTACAATTACAGAACCTGTTAATCCAAGCTCTTCTCTCAACTCAGCAACAGTATTAGCTGTTGTTTCAGTTTCTGCTGGTAAACCACTACCATCCATAAACAAAATACGCTTAACAGTTACAGTTTGAGTTGGTACTTCACGTGTTATTCCTTCAGACATTAACATGCCCTCCTTTTTTTATTAACTAGTTAATATAACAAAAACTCCCGTAGCCTTTGTTACAATGATAAATCCAATTGCCGTCCATATTCCTATCCATATATAAGTACTGATGAACAGCAAAACTTCTTTTAAATATAATAATAAAATTTTAATACCCAATTTATTATACTCCTTATGATTTGTACCAAATAGCATAGAGTTGCCTTTTGGTCATTTTACTAGCAGTAGTTCGTCTGAAGTTCTTATAATTAACTACCCAGTCTACTAACTGCCATTTATGTGAATATGGACATGCCATAATTATTTCTCCTTCTTTTTCTTTCTAAGTTTTCTTCTTAATAATAATCTACCTCTTGCTGCATCAATCATTTCTTGAGTTACATCATTTGGAGATAGATTTTTATCTCTTTTAACAATTAAACCTTTCATATACATATCACTCATTTCGTCACGATGTCTTTGAGAGTTTTTTTTACTAAGTTTAGCATGTTTACTGCCAGGCTTTTGACGTTTCTTTTCATATGCAAGGTAATGCGGATTATTTCTTCTCCAAAGTCTTTTTCTTCGTAAATCACAAGGTATGCAAATATACATATAGCCACCAGGCATATTAACATCACCTCTATTTGTCCTATAAAAATCAGTAAAAGGTAAAGTTTTTTTACAATGATTACATTTTTTCATACAATCTCCAAGTTAATAAGAGAGTAGCCTTCAACACCGTTGACTTGTAAGTGCATTGCGTGAGCATCATCACCATCAAGACCCCAATTCAAACTACTCTCTTACATGTTTCCTCCAGCGTTATTCAAAGCTTGACGTGAGGTATGTACCACGCATCCACAAACTAGAATCTTTTTACTACATAACCTGCTAAAAAGCAGACACCTACGATAAAAACTAATATAATAATATGTCCTACTATACTTTCTTCCATTATTATTCCTTTCATTTATTAAATTAGTGAGAGAGACCACCTTTATGTCATGGTAACGAGTAGTGGTTTTAACCATAACTCTCTCAATTGTGCAGGCATAGAAACAATATTGTTCGTCAACATTATCTCACTAAAATAGATTTTTAGCTATATCTATGCCTATATTTAAATTTTAGGGGAGCCACCCCGACGCAACTCCCCTACTGAACCTAGCCATCGCTCTCAAGCCGTGGATGGTAGTTTTAACTACTAGGTTGGGTCAGAAATTAGGCAGGCATTACTAAATTACCTGCCGTTTAAGTGCCAATAAGCTTGACAATGCTATAATGTATTCTTTGTATATGGTGATGTATAGCTAGTAGAATACGACTAGATTTAACAATTAATTTTGTGAGCTATTCTGTTGCTAGGCTAGCTCTTGCCCCTATATTATCATTAATTCATGCTATTGCTCCTTTAGCTAGAAAATGATTTAAAGCCTTTTTATTAGCTTCACGCTCTGATGTAGCGCGTACAACCTTGACGCACCTTGTTCTAGAACATGTTACTAAATAAAGCTCTTTTGCTTTACGTACATTAATAAACTTTTTATTGTTCATAGATGTCTCCTTATAACGCTGATTAAGCATAAAATATCACATTCTATGCTGTTGTTTACTACTACTAAAAAAGATAAGCTACACATCTGCTGCTGTATGTTATGTGTAGTAAAAAAAAGACTATGCCCCCACACGCAGAGTGCGGAGGCATAAGATGGGGAAGAGTTATAGTGAGTTAGCGAACTCTAACAATTCTTCATTGGTGTCTTCTTTGAAATCTTGACCGACCCAAACCATTGGAGGAATCAATTTTGAGTCCTTCATTTTTGGCTCGGTAAGCCTAACAACAAGACTTGGGTTGTAGGCATCGACTAATTGTTCCAATTTGGCGATGTCAAAAGGCTTGGGGTTAAGGACGAAGAAACCTTTCAGCTTTGCTGATGGTTGAGTCTTCCGTGGCTTCTTACCGACCTCCTCCCCTGTAGATTTATCTATAGTGGTGAGGGGGTTTATGCCCTGCATAAAGGTAAGAATTGCGATTAATTTTTCCATAATGAGTTTACTCCTTGTTGAAAATTTGAGCGTGCACGGGTGGACATAATAGTAT
>TARA_R100000655_G_scaffold35272_1_pt1 | contig 14489 bp, 15 predicted proteins | sample TARA_R100000655 | Tara Oceans TARA_R100000655 (sample SAMEA2622497) | marine metagenome | biome: marine biome (ENVO:00000447); feature: deep chlorophyll maximum layer (ENVO:xxxxxxxx); material: "saline water (ENVO:00002010), including plankton (ENVO:xxxxxxxx)" | depth 90 m
ACAGGAAAGGGTAAGGTTGGAGATAGTTTGATGGAGTTCGCTATGTGGAGAAAGAAAACTCAGAAGGGTGATGAGTACTTTTACATGAGTTTCAAGGAACCATCAGAGAAATTCGGCAATAAAAAGAGTAATGACGACCCTTTTTAAAAAAAGCTTGAATGAGGGCTGTAACGGGGGTAATTTCGCATTATCCCCCACAGCTATATATTGTATCAAAATATTATTTATATCGTCATATAAGCTAAATTAGGGGGTGTTTTTGTCTACAAGTTTACAAAAAAACACAGAAAGCAAGTCATTGTTTATAAAATGCCCTTTGATAGATTCTAAGTGCGCAATGTGCGGAGAATCTAGTTGGAATCCCATGACAGACAGCTATAATTCTACAAACTATTTACATTGTGGAATGGTGACAGGTTATGAAACAAGGGTGGATGCACTAGAAAAGTGCTGGCTTAAGATGGAAAAGAAAGAGCAAGCTAAATTTAAAAAGCAAAAGAAAAATGAATACTATGCCTTAAACCCTAATAAGATGAACAAGATGAAAGTGACCTATTACTAATAAAGTCTTTCGTTAAATATTGGTCTCTTCTTTCTTTTAGGTAATTTGTTTTCAAACTCTAATTCTTTTCTAAGATATTTTCTTTCTAAGTATCTGTTTATTTGAGAAGGTGACAAGTCATCTTGCGTTAAGGGTCTTTCTGGAAAAGTGTTGTTCCAGTTTAATATTATTCTTTTTACTCTCGCATCGTCACCATCAAGCATACTATCAAATATTTCTTTCTTTATGACACCCAGTCTTGTTCTCCTATAGTCGTTTCTTTGTTTGGGCGTTTCAAAAGTTCTTAATACTCTTCTTGCGCTAGCCCCTAGAAGAGGTTGAAAGTATTTTGCAGAGCGTTGTGCTGTGATTGAATTAAAGCCTATCTCTTCAATATCTTTAGATACTTTTTGTACAACTGTGTATAATGTTTCAGCGTCTTTAATTAATACAGGTTTTAAAGCAAACTCCAAGGCTCTCCACTTACTTTCTGAGGCTATAATATCTGATATATAACCGAGAGCACCTACAGCGCCTATACCTTCTATAAAATCTTTAGTAGTGTAGTTCACGCCATCTATTGCAAAGCTGTAGCTATCGTCATATACGTTGACACCTATGATATGTTTAGTCAAAGCATCCTTAGCCCAATTCACGAAGGTACCGCCAAACATTCCAGCTATGCCAAGTCTAAATAAAAAAGCCATATTCTTTTGTTCATAAGCCTTGTTAGCTTCTCTGATTATTAAATCTGCCTGCCTGTAAGCAAATCTCTTGAATAATAAAAAGGGTTGAAATTTAGGGGTGTTAAAAAAACTTGGCTCTCTTAAGACATTCCTTTGAAGCTGTGCGTCCCTTGAGAACTCATACATAACCTTAGCTGAGTTTTTTATAGTAATTTTTTTAGTGGGATTTGTAATACCCATTCTTCTTAAATTTTGTATAGCAAAGTTTCTTCTAGCAACTTGTCTTGCTGTTGTCGGTTTGGAAGTAGCTAGTCTTTGCCATTGTAAAGCAGCCTCATGTGCTGAGAATGCGGATATAAGTTTGTTAATCTTGTTGATACCTTGGAATCCGGAGGCAGTAGTGAGTACGTTTGCCAACTTAGAAAGAGGGCTACTTGCTAATGGTTGGAACCCTAATATTATTTGATTTAACTCTAGGAGTCCAGCTCCAGAATATTTTTTAATATCTCTTCTGTAATTTTTATCTGTCAAAGCTTTATATGTTCCTTTGAACATTGGAGCGTAGCCAAGTGATAGTGCTGTAGAAATAAAACTTTGTGTAAGGTTAGGGATAGTAGCAAAACCTAATCCTATTTTAGTAGCAACATTTACATTTACAAATTCATTTAAGATTGTCTTCGCTCTTGGATTCCAATTGTATTTTAAATCTGTTTCAATAAGACCGGTTTGTGCGTTAAAAGCTTTTTCTAGAATCTCAGCCTGTCTAGCTCCTCCGGGTTGTTTTCGTAATGCGTTTAGCCTGTCAAATACTCTTTCTCCATTTGCACCTGCGTGCTTCACGTAAGACATTCTCTTAGAGGCTTGAGATAAATAATTTGTAAGAACTAGACCAGCGTCTCTCTCGTAAAACTCTTTTGGTAAGATAAAATCTTTTCTAGCTTTCTCTAGCATTTTATTAGTAACGACTCTTTCGCTATGAATCTGGTTCTTTAGTATTTGAAAAGCCTCTCCCATTTGCTCAGAGCGAGATAATGGTCTGGTCCTTACTGTGCCTTGCTGTCTTTGGCTGAGTTTTAGTGCTACAATGTGGTTTATTGCACTGACTGTTTCATCAGAAAAGCGACCGGTGCGCATGGCTATTTCAAGGTTTCTAACAATGCTAGGTTTTAATTCTGTATCTTGGGCATTCCCATAAGGGTCTGTGGTAACAAACCTGTCTATATCGTCATATATTTTTTTTAATATCTTGGGCTTTATTATCTTTGGAAAGTAGTTATCTAAAAAAGGCGCTACATCTATACCTGCTCTTTTAGAAGCTCGATAGGTAAGACTTAAAACGTCTCTAATCTCTTTGGTATTTCTTATGTCTTTTGGGTTGGTAGACTCCAAATCATCAGCAAGTTCTTGTCTTAGTTTTTTCCTGTTAAATCCAGATTTGATACCTCCCTTTACGCCTTTTATTAGTTCTTGAGATGCTAAGTCTTGGAATGTGTATTTCCTCCCATCCCTTGCCGTGTATGTTGCATTTGCAAGTCTGTCGTTTAATCTTGTAAACAAAGTAGCGTTAGTTAAATCTAAATCGTTTATTGTTTTGATTATTCTTCTGCCTATAGGGTTGTCAATAACCTTATCAACAGGTAAATAAGTAAACTCTGCTTTCTTTGCTGCGGCTTTTACTCTCCCTGTTATTGCATTATAAAATCTTTCAGGTATAGACTGTTTTAGAAGAGAGCCACCAGTAGTATTATTTACCTCTATACCGCTTTTATTATAGTCACTTATTACCTGATTTGTTTTTTGCTTTGTCTCAAGAGATATAAGAAGCTTGTTTCTTCCTTCGTTGTTTAAAACCTGATAGTTCGTTCTATATTGCCTACCTTTTTTACCGCTTTTTTTCAGTGAATATTCTTTACCACCAGCCCTATCTACCATCTCTTTAAAATCTTTGTCACTTATGTTTAGCTTGCTTTTTAAACCAAATATTTTTTTTCTTATTCCTGTAGCAAAATCATTTCCAAAACTATCTTTTGCTCTTCTGTAATTGCCTGTTTGAAAAAATTCTTTTCTATTTATCTGGTTGATTTCGTTTGTTTTAATATCTTGTATTTTTATATGTGTATCCCTAGCATGGTCTCCTTGCCAATCTGAAAGTATTTTAACTTCTTTTTTACCATTTGTCCAAGTTTCTTGCAGTCTTTTCCTACTGGCATTTTGCTCTGCTTCTTTCCTAGCTGCCCCTCTAAGTTCTTGACGAGCTTCATACTGTCTAATTTTATCTATTGGAGCTCTTGATAAACCTTTTGTTAATTTCGATTTAAGAGTCAATCCTCCTATCACCCCAGCGGCGTGTACATAATCTTGAGCAGATGGAAGACTTCCTTCAAGTAAGGGTTGAGTAGTTCCAAATACGCCTATTTCTGCTGTTTTTTGCAAAGCAATTGTTTGTTTCGGTGTTAGGTTATTTGTTACAGCGTACTGATTTGTCTTTACTGCAGTTGCCCCTGTTAAGGCTCCGAGGGTAGCTCCTTTTGCTGAATCTTTTAAGGTTTTAACAAAATCGATGTCGCCATCAGTTATTTCTTGCCCTAAAGATGAAGCTAATCCAGAGTAAAAACCCAGTTGAGTTGCTCCTGTAACAGCCCTAGCTCTAGCCGTGTTCATAACTTTTGGTGTTGCTTGTTTTACAAGTCTAGCTGCAGCTGTTTTTTCCAACCCAGACTTAACAGCTTGTCTTCTGGCAAACTCAGCGGTTAGATTTTTAGTTGCAAATTTCTTTACCGCAGCTCCCCCAAGACCTCCGCCTAAAAGCAACGTAGCTGCGTCAGTTGGGGTAGCAAAGCTCATAACTGTAGCAAGGACATCTTCTACTATCCCCGGGTCATAATCTTCGTCTACTTTAAAGACAGGCTTTCCATCGTAAACCTGCCTAGCCATGCCTTCTATGCTGTTATTATAGCCTTGCTTTATCCAGTTTGGAAGCCAGTCACCCGGAACAACTCCGTATAATTTACTTTTCGATACTTCTCTTTTAAGCTCAGTGGTATCGTAAAAAACATCATCAAAGAGTTTTCTATCTAGCTCGGTAATTGGCATAATTTTTAATTATCTGGTGAACCAGAGTTTCTTTGTAAGAATTGAGACCTAGCTTGCTCGGGATTATTTCTTAAATCTATAGTTATATTTGGATTTTGACCTTGCCCTAAGTCCATAGGATTTATTATTGACATGGTAAACGGATTGGTAGTGTCTATACCACCTAAAGGAGCATCATCTTCATCGTAAATATCTTTTATAATAAGCTCTAAATCATTTTCATCGTCAAGTGACGGCTGGTCTAAAGGTTTAGTCGGTGCACCTGTTCCGGTTTCTGTCTTAACTCCTGCGCCCGCCCCAGTCCCAGCGCCTGCTCCAGTGCCTGTTTCAGTACCTGCAGGTGAAGGCGGCTTCGGAAATGCACCCACGTTTTCCATTCCTTTTGCCTGTACTTGGGCTTCTTGAAAAGCTGTTGTTACGTCAGTAATTGCATCCATTAGCCTCTTTTCGTACGCATCCCGGCTAGTTCCTACTGGAGGGGGGTTTTCACGAATAGCCTCGTATCTCTTACTAGCAATGATATAGTTTTGATAAGCTGTAGTATTTTTAACTTCATCTAAGCTTGTTGTTAGTTTATCTTCTGACTCACTAATATATTCTCGAATAGTTTTTAGTTGGTTTGGGTTAACGTATTTATTTTTACTTAAAGTTCTTGCAGTTAAAATTCCGTCTTCAGGCTCCATGCCAAACAAAGAGTTTACTTGTTGCGATAACAGTTCTTTGGCTTCTATTTCACGCTCAAAAGTTTCTGCTATTTGTGGATTATCTTTCATATAAGGGTGTTGTTTCAACAGTATAGCCCTTGCATCAGGTGAACCTTCTAGGGAGTTATAAAGTGTGGTAAACTCCCGCAAGGATTGAGTCTTCCTATTCTCCTCCCTAATCCTTTGCTGATTTTCAATAGTGTTTCTTTGTTGCTCTTGAAATAAATCAAGCCTTCTTTCGTCTAAATCCAGACTTCTCCTTCTCTGCATAAGCTGAGGAAGTTGATTTAGAAAGTTTGCTAATTGTTCTACGTTACCGTTTGCCATTGTAATCCTCTATTTTATACTGAGCCAAACTCAAATTGACCCGCTCTTTCAATATCTCCTATTGCGCTAAGTAAATCAGATTGGAAACCCTCTACTACGCCACGTCTTCTTTGCGCAACGTCACCGGTTAGACCGGATAATTGTTGTTGAAACTGTTGTCCTCCAGTGCCTATTCCAAGACCTGTTCCGCCCATTCTTTGTTGAGCATATAAGTCTGCTAAATTCTGCCTAGCTCCTCTTCGGATATCTTGAAACTGCTGTCTGTACCCTTGGCTAAACTGAGGTAGCTCACCGAGGTACTGCTGAAGTCTGGGGTCATTTGCTATATCTTGCATTCCTAGCTGACTAAGAGCACTTCTAGCTCCTATAGCTGTTCCATATCCACCTACTTGACCTAAACCACCCGGACCTCCGCCTTGTATATCTTGTATCTCCATTTGAGATAAGAGGGCACTTCCATCTGTGCTATCATCTGTAGCGTCAAATTGGATATCTCCCGGGTCTACCACTCTGTCGAGACCACCCCTTACAAGTGTTCCGTCACTTACAGAACCTCCGCCTTGTGTTACACTACCAGAGCCTTCTTGTTTTTCTAGTCCGCTCATCCCTCCAGATACCACTACATCCCTCATATCGCCTGTCCCTACACCGGCTGATAAAGAAGTGTCTCCACCCATCTGGTCAAATGTATCGGAGATTGAACCCGCTCCAACTCTACCGGTTGTAGTAGTGGTAGTTCCAGTCATGTTTACTGGTGTTTGCATTAACCCTAAACTGCCAGCTCCACCTTGTTCGTCAAAAGTGCCAACTCCTCCTCCGGTTGGGGTAACGGGCATTGGACCCATACCGCTAGGCAGAGTAGGTAATACTGGTGGATTACCAAAAGGATTAGGCTCTTCATCAACTAACCCTCCAACCTGAAATTCTTGCATCATATTTATTAGACCACCGCCTCTTCTGCTAGACATCGCACCCATATCTCTATCGGCAAATTCTACAAGATATGGATTACCTTGAAATGTAAACGTACTTCCTAATCCACCTTCATCTAAAGCCTGTCTAAACGCTTGTCCAAAGCTCATCTCACCTTGGTTTGCTGCAGAGTCTATTACACTTTTTGTAAAGGGGTTGGCGGGAGGACCACTTACGGATGAGGTCGCAGATTGAAGTTGACTTATAGCGTCTTGAAAAGGATTTACCCCTGCAGCAGTCGCATCTTTCATAAATATTTCACTGCCTTTTGTTAGCTCTCCTACTGGTGTTTGAAATCTACCACGAAGAAATCCCAACCCCTTATCAGCTATGCCACCTGCTAAGTCGCCAGCAAATTTTCCAACTCCTTTGTAGAACTCTGGCATGATAGCAGCTTGAAGTCCAGCTATAGCAGACCTTCCTAGCATACCCTCTTTAAATTCGTCAACACCCTCTTGTACGGCTTCCCTATCTTGAGTCAAAAAGCGCCCTTCACCAACATCTGTGCCTTGATATGTGCTTTGTCCTAATTGACTACCAAGAGCAGCGCCAATCCCTGTCCCTACGGGTCCAAAAATAGAACCTATGGCACCACCGGCTATTGAGCCTATTTGACCTAAAGCACTGGCTTTTTGTTTTTTCTTAGCCGCTTCTTCTTGTGCCTCTTTTAAGGCTCTAGTCTCTCTAGACACGGCTCTTTCTAAGTTAGAACGAGCGATTCTGCCACCTAATTGATAGTTGGTAGGTCTACCTGTCATTCCACCGCCGTATAGTTCCATTAAACTGTTTGCCATATCAAGTACCTCTTATGCTTTCAAATTCTATATAGAATAATTTACCAAATGCTTTTCTATAAATCCTTAATTTATTACCACCTGCAAGTACTAGCCTTTCGTCTCCATCTGCCATCTCACTTATAGATGGTTGCTGCCTAGATGGCGCCACCTCAGTACTCTTGGTTTGCTCTAATCTTCTAAGTCTAGTATCTGTTAGGCTCATGTCGCTCTCTTATAGATGTTTCTATATTCAATAGATATATCATTTATTTCTATAGTACCAGAAGCTGAAGCATTTGTAATTTTTAATTGTAAACTTTGGCATTCTATAGGCGAGCTAGGGGTAGCAACTAACACATCAAAAGAACTTGTACTAGCAAAATTACCTGTCAAAGCGGTAAAAGAAGACCCACCGTTGGTAGCAAACAAGACAGGTTGAGTTTGTGCGGCAGAGCTTTTGTATGTCATCCTCACGCTGTATATTTTTTTAATTCTTCCGGGCTCACCAAAGTCAATATCTTTGGTTATCATAACTATTTTGCCAGCGTTTCTTGAGCTAGGTGTATTTTGACTAAAACCTTCAGTTCTTATTGTGCTCGATGAGGTAAGGGCTGACTTCCTTTTATTTGACAATAACCCACCTGAAGGTTGAATTAAATTACTAATAGCAAAGTCATGGTAGCTACCAACTCCGTATGTAATTTTACTCCATGCCTTAGCATCGAAATTGTATACGAACAAATCAACTATCCCACTTGTCTCTCCGGTATTTGTTACCTCACTACCCCCTGAAAGAACTGTTGGAAAGCAATACATAGAGCGAGTAGAACTATCGTAAACAACGTGTTGTATTAAAGAAAAATCATCTTCTGTTAGTTTCCCCTCAAGTAGGTTTACTATCCTTGAGCCGTCAAAAACAAAAGCACCGTATTGGTTTGCCCAAAAAATTCCATCATCACTAGCGTAAACACAGGCTTTATCTGTTACGCCCTTTTTTCTTTCCGTTGATTCTAGAAACCAATTAGAAGGAGACGGTGAGCCTACGTTTATTATATAAAGAGTGTATTGTTTGTATGCAAAAAGTCTATCACCATAAGTAGCTAAAGCTGTATATTCATCAGAGTCACCCCTAACCACATCGATAAAGAAACTGCGTGGAAATGTCTCAAACTTATTAGGAGGAGTAAACATTATTCTATCCCTCATCCTTTTAACTATATTACTAAAAGTCAAAGTTCCATTTGTAACAGAGCCTCCAGTGGTAGATGCTGACAATTCAAACGTAGTAGCACTTGTAACCTCTATTACCGTTGCTCCAGTAGGTATGCCTGTGCCAGACACACTCATACCAACCTTTATGTTGGCTGTGCTATCCATAGTAATTGTTGGGTCGTTGTTGTAGTCACAAGTATTGTCAGTAAAAGATGGTGCATTTTCATCTAACATAGATACGTTGCAAATAAAAACCCTTCTGTTCGCTATTACAGCATCTTTGTAGTTTTCTCCATTTTCGGATAGCGTTATAGAAAACTCACTAGGAGAAAAGCCATTTAAGATTGTGTATGTTTCTAGGTTTTCAGATGTCAATATTAACGTATCACATCCAGCCTCTGTTGCTCCACTTCCAATAGCCCAAGGTTTATGTACATCGTCTAGTCCTGTTCTACACCCATCTCTCAAATCTATATCTAGCAGTAAAGACCAAGGTTCGTTTGTCCCACTAGGTTTTATGTATATCCTAGCGCCAGTAATTCTTTCATCGTAAGCAGGGGAAGCATTCACATCAACGTCTATGTAATCGCCAGACGCAGTAGTAAAGGTGTTATTAGAAGAAGGGACATATAGTTTTGATTCTTGGTCTCCCTTGTAAATAAAAGAACCTGCAATCTGATATGTTTTTGCAGCAAATTGACCCACTATATCGCTTGTCGTTGCTGGCGTTGTTATATTTAAATGAAAACCAGCACCAGCTGCAGGATAACTAGAAGCATGAATAACAATATCCGTAGGTGGAGACAAGTCGCAATCATTAGAAAACCAGTTATCATACTCATCTTTAGCATCTCCAGCGTCTTTAAAATGAGTTTGTTTTATGTAGCCTCTTTGTTTTCTTTTTGTTCCAGTAGACAAGGACCCATCAGCTATTCGTACTGTGTCATCAGCTGAGAAGAACACACCTCTAATTAATTTTTGATAAACCGGGGCTTGTCCAGACGAACTACCATGTACTTGATTGGTATTTAGAGCAATACCAGAACCAACACTATTTACCTTTATAATCCTATTGTTAACATCGGTAGATGCTCCATCTATACTGACGTTTGCAAGGTTAGTCACCGCTAAATAATCACCTACTGAAAAATAATCCTTGTATGGTAATGTTGCGCTAGTGTGCGTACGACCACTAATACTGACAGTTCCTGCGGGTGTGGTCATCTTAGTAGGGTTTCCTAGGTCGGCTACAGCATTCTGACTTCCAGACAAAGAGCCAAGTAGATTTACTTCTCCTGTTAATGCGTCTACATCTATTGTCCATGTTTCTCCAGAATCCCTTGCGTTAGCACTCCCTTCTCTATCAGACTCAAAGTAATAAAGCCCTCCACCGGGGAAAACAGAGCCTTGACTTACAATGCTGGTGCCACCACCTTTTATGTCTAATGAGGTCCTTACTTTACCAACTCTGTCTAGCTGTATATTATCTGCTTGAACGAGCTCGTTAGGAGCAATATCTCTTGCATCCCTAAGTTTATTAATACCGCCACTAAAGTCATTAAGCTTATAAAACTGCTTTGGCATTATTCCTTAATCTCAAAATGTACGAGGTCATCAAACCGATTGTCTTTGGTCTTTGTGTCTTGGTCCCAGTCTCCACCCCAACGAATATTTAATCCCATCTGTTGTGCAATACCTATAACATATCCGCCAAAATAGTGAAACCTATCACGGTCAGACCAGTCAATAGGATAAGGAGCAACATCGACAGCAATGCTAGGTAATTTATTGTGCTTTCCATTTGGGTACTTAACTTTGCTGTTTCCTTTTCTGTATGCTTCGTTTTGCCTTTCCTCGCCCCTATGACCTTCAATGATGGTGCAGTCGAATCTCTTAACAACTTCTTCAAATAGTTCCTGTAATCGCTCATCACAAGTCTCCAATCTACCTAAACTTCTTTTGCTAAACCTCGGCATTACTTTCCCTTAATGATGCCTTCTAGTAAGTCAGTAACAATATCAACGCATTTCTCAAAGAATATCTGCTCTTTTTCTTCTGACACAAAAGGTATGTCAATTTTTTCATTAATCTTGGTAGCTATTTTCTGAGCCATATCATCGGAGCCAAGTTGGTCTACCATTTTATTCTTGATTGCGTCAGCTTGCAATTCAGCAGCTTCTATTAACATTTCTTTTAAATTCATTTTACTTCTTCTTTCTCATAGTTTTCTTCTTCTTGACCATTCCACCTGACATCATCTTTTTCTTGACCATGCCACCGCCCATTTTCTTTTTGACTTTACCACCGTGACCCATTTTCTTTTTCTTAGTATGATATGGCATTTTATGCTCCTTTTATCTCTTTAGTTATTTTAATTACAATGTATACTAACGTTGCTATAGATACCATCATTTGTATTATCATTGGCAGATTTACCCACCAAACACTAACTCCTATTGTCCCGTTGCCTACTGCTTTTAGGGTGTCATTCATCATCCTTTTCCGTTCATCCTTCCTTTTATATAACTTAAAGAATCTGTAACGTCATTCATTTCTTTTACCATGTCTTCTCTATGTCTTTGCGCTGACTCATCTGAGCGTACATGACGGTCTATCAACTTAATGTTAATCGTATGCAAATTTTCAATCTTAGAAGACATTTTAGCTATGTCCTGCCTGATGTCATCTAGGTCTTCGTTTTGCGCTTTTTGACTTGCCATGAGATTTAATACCATGTAGCCAAACAAAACAATAACTACTCCTATTGCTCCGTATTCAGCATACGTTTCTAACATTTACTTTACTTCTTTCACCATTGATAAGGATTTCTTAAGGGCACCAACAATCGCTACTCTTCCAAACTCTAGTTGTTCTATGTTGAACGACATAGTTCCTATTTTTTTTGTAATATCACTTAAGTGATTGTATAATACTTTTTCTTTATCGGTCATATCTTCTACGAAGTATTCTGTATCGTCTATTTTTAAACGGGCTTTGTTTTCTTTTTTTGCCATTTTATTTTCCTATCTATGTATTATGCTAGAGTCTCCTAGCGTTATCTTTATGTCCATTATTAACGAATCTACCTCAAAGATAGAGCGCATTAATTCTTCTTCAATCTCCCTCTGACTTTTTCCGAAATAAATATCATTGCAAGCCCAAACGAATACACACACAAACAGCAAAGCAACAATAACACCATTATAAAACTTACCAGTTCTTCTAAAAAAACCTTTAATAGTCTCATTCATTCTTACAACTACAGCAACAGCAGCATTCACAATTGCTTCTTACCAAGGCACACCATTACCTTTTGTAGCTGCAGGTGGATTTTCTTGTGCATCTATTTGAGCTGCAATATTGTCTTCTTTGGCTTTTACACCATCTTCTCCTAGCCCAGCTTTTACCCATCCAATAACTACATCTTCTGTTAATTTATCATACTCAACAAAATCTACACTAGCCCAAGGGTTTTTAGCTTCTACTTTAGCTATTTTTACATCCCCTATTTTTGCTGCTACGTTTTCTAACATTTTATCATCTTTTGTGTACAAAACTTCTTCTACGGCTTCTACTGTCTCAACATCAAAACTTATACTTGTATTATCGCTTGCAGAATGCTCTTTATCTCCAACTGTTTTAGAGTCTAAAACACTATAATCTACTTTATAAACAACCTTATCTTTACTATCTTTAGACAGATAGTAATTTAAGTTATTTATTTTCCATGTCGCTGCCATTGTAATCTCCTAATTTATTTAATAAACCACAGTTCTACTGTGTCTGATATATCTTTCATTTTAATCCAGTTACTTGCTACTGGCTGACCTTTTGTGATTTGTACTTGTCCTAGCAATCCAACAATATTCCATTCATCTCTATTCTCTCTTGGAACATAGGTTTTGCTTTCATCCCAATCTGGATTTAATTTTCTACGCATTAGCTTTTCACCATTATCATTTGTTGTAATAATTTTTGCATCGCTTGGAACTGCTATATTGGATGGTATTTTATCAGTATGATATGAAATATCATTATCTCCACCATCTTCATTCTTACCATCAACCCATTCTGTTAAAGTAAACTCTTCCATGATGTATGACCCATAGTCGTCTTTTAGGTATTTTTCATTCCATCTAAAAGTAGCTGTATTTCCAACCGTAGCAGAACTGCTTTTAGGTCTTATTACACCCAATGGGATATCTCCATCTTCACAAACAACGATTTTTTCTCCATCAAGTTTTACAGTTTTCCCCACTGCTATTGCTGAACTATCTTTGCTTTCAAAATATTCTGCATAATCAGCACCACCAGACGAATAAGCCCCATCCGCATCAAGGTCACCGTCACCTCTTAAGGCGTGTTGAAAATCGCCATCGACACCAGTCTTTGTAACTAAAAAATCAAAACCACTATTTGAACTCATCCCAGATGCAAGGAGAAGTAATAAATCATTTCCTAAACCAGTACTGGTTGAGTTTACTTGAACTGTTCTTGCATTAGCATCTTGCTGAACGTTAAGGCATTCTGTACCAGTTGCAGAGGTATGGTCATTGACAATTACGACTAAATTTCTTGCGTTTGTAGTAGATGAATTTGATGTAAAACTACCCATTCTTCCAGTCGTTATTGAGTCCATATTTATAGAAATACCTTTTGCAGTTGTCGCACTTGAGTCTACTGAGATTGCATTATCATTAGCGTTCATATCTATAAACAAAGCATCTTTTGCTCCGTTTTGTACAATCATTAAAACATTTTGGTCAAAGCCACTATTTTCAGTTTCAAATTGAACAAGCGGAGTTTCTTGGCTACTGCCTTGATTTGATTTAACTAATATAGCTCTGCTTGTGCTACCTGTTGTTTCTATCTTTAAAGCAGAATTATTCCCATTTTGGTCAATAAATAAACCGGGCTCTGCTTGTGCTTGAGTTATTTGTAAACCAATATCTCCAGATTGGACACTATCAATTTGTAATTTTGCAGCACTTGGGTCACTTTCGCCAATCCCAACATTTCCGCCGTTTAATATTACCATTCTCTCATTTAAAGTAACTTCAGCATCCGCACTCCCAGAATCTGCAGTAAACCAAACATGCTTACCATCATTATTTTGATGATATAAAGTAGCTGTGTCATTTACTATATACTGCCATCTATTATTGGTATCATCAAAGTAAATATTATTACCAAGAATAGCATGAGGTGTACTTGTACCATAACCACCCACACAAGCACCTAATCCTAATTGCAATACTGCAAAAGCATTAGCAGTATCCCAATCTTCTGGAGTCACACCTATACCAACATTTCCAGAGTTGTCTATAGTAAGAGCATCTGTAAAAGTAATATCTGCATCTGGTGTTGCTGCCCCAGCAACTTGAAATACATGGGTTCCATTTATTGATTTATATAAAGTTGCTTCATCATTTCTTTGTCGTTGAAATGCACCAGTAGAGCTATCTATATAAACATTATTGCCAATGTATATTTGGTTTCCATCGGCTTCAGTAGCATTAGATATTACTGAGCCAGTTCCACCAATAAATAAATGCGTATAAGCTGATAAGGTTGATTCTCCAAGAGCATTTGCAATACCAACATCCCCAGAGCTGTCTATTCTCATTCTTTCAGCAAAAGTGCCACTATTTTCAGTAAAGAATAACATTTCTCCAGATGTGTTTGCACTTTGATTATGAGCAATAGCAGTTAAAGCATCTCCATTATCGCTCATAAACTTTAACATACCACCAGTACCATCGCTAGTATTTGTATTTTTTATGTTGATTCCAAGTACATCATTATCACCAGCTATCTCTCCAGCATTTATTGAAGTTGGGTCATTGTATTCTACCGTAAAATTTCCACCAGTTGACACTGCACCACTAAAAGTTGATGCGGCTGTGCTTGTATTTACTGTAAATACTGCTGTACCATCTGCTTGTGATACTTCAAAAGCATTTGCATCATTAGAGCCCGGTATAATCTCTACTTTATTAGTAGCTAATTTTATTCCAAATGTTGTGCCCGCATCTCCATCGGTTACAGCTACTAATGTATTTGCATTGCCTCCACCATCAGGCAGTGATAATAACTGTTCGTAGCTCGATGCTATAGTTTGTCCTGATAAATCTGCCATAATTTTTTATCCTGTATGTTCTTCCCACTTAACATTATC
>TARA_R100000655_G_scaffold28744_2_pt1 | contig 14488 bp, 12 predicted proteins | sample TARA_R100000655 | Tara Oceans TARA_R100000655 (sample SAMEA2622497) | marine metagenome | biome: marine biome (ENVO:00000447); feature: deep chlorophyll maximum layer (ENVO:xxxxxxxx); material: "saline water (ENVO:00002010), including plankton (ENVO:xxxxxxxx)" | depth 90 m
AACCAATCTACAATATCATTATAGTCAGCATTCGCAAAGAAGGTACGCTCGTACTCATATATCCTCCTCTCACAGTTATTGCTACCATCTCCTGTACCAAGTCTTTCAAACTTAAACTTTAAAACTATCCTTGCTCTTTCAGGAATCGTAAAATCACCAAGCCCCGTGTAAGCCATAAGAGGTTGGTCATTGCTGTTAAAGTTATTGTATACATACCTTTGTCCCGGATTAACTATAGCGTCATCAGGAAGGTCTAAGCTAATGCTATTTGTAGCCAACTTGATGTATGTACCCGAAGGCAAAGGAATGTCATCACCTGCGTCGTCTTCGGGGGCAGGGTCTAAAAAGTTTTCTGTTTGAGCTTTCTTTTCTAATATTACTACCTGAGTACAAGTGCTCCTTGGACCAACAGCGTCTCTCTTTACGTTTAAAGTATCACCCTCCTCTACCTTCCGCGTGTTCTCACCCTCTAATAAAATGTAAGTATCTCCTGTGCTTGGGTCTTGAACATAGAAGTTAGAATAAACAATATCGTATCCCTTTTGGTCAGGCTTAATACAGAACTTATACCTTGTTGCAAATGAAGGAGCAAGTTGAGAGGGTGGTATATTTACCTGAATAGAGTTCTTAAATATTGAATCAGCACAAGGAATGTGAACGGAGTTATTGGTACTTACCAAAGCCGTTGTAGCCCTGTTGTACTCATCCATATATATTAAACCTATCTCGTAGTTTCTATTGCTATGCAAGCTTAATGGATTATCCGTTGTAGATATTCTATTCAAAGGATTTGTAATACTAAAGTATTCGTAAGTGCTTGCTCCCACCGCAAGGACATTGTCAACCCTCCTCATTACAGGTAGCGATATTATAATCTCGTTAGAGTTTGTTCCTGATATAAATACTCCCTCAGAACCAACACCTTCATTCCCGTTAACAGGAATATTATTGTAACCTGATTCAAACTTTGTTCTTGCTTGAGGGGTACCATCATCTAATATATCTTGAATAGAACAGTTTATAACATCAGTAAAAGTGTACCCACTACAAGATGTAGGATTTGCGGCATCGTAAACAGGAAGCATTGTTCCTCCCGGAATAGACGTACCAAGTGCGTTTAAAAAATCAGGGTCTGTAGCAAGTTTGTATGCCGCCGTAGAGGTTCCGTCAGTTAAGAAATCTTGGATAAGAGTATACTCCCAAGTAATCTCAACAGGCTGTTGTTGCTGTGTTAAAGCAGGTACAGTATTACTCGTAAATGCTGAATGACTAAGTGTAAAGTCAAAAGAGATAGAGGAGCCTGCCTTTAGTTCTTGTATATCAAAAAAATTCAACAACATACTTCCCGAAGGAGCTGTAAAGGGAGAGGAAGCAGGGTCCGCGTTATAAATTGTAGACGCTGAAAGATTTGTGGTTATATCTTTTGAAGATATCTCTTCAGTTAATAATGAGGTATTAAAATCTAAGTTTACATTGTTTCCATTCTTGTCCTTCAGGTCATAACCCTCTACATAGTTTCCATATACAAGACGATTACCCATCAAGGTCTGAGCCTTAGCCAATAAAGGTACATTGTCATACGTTCTTAAAATTTCAGAATCAGGTAATACCGTAAATATTTTATATCCACTAAGCTCATAGGTAAATGTAGTATTGTCAGCAATACCATCTGTGGTTTTGTCAAATTTTTGCACCACTCGAACAACAGAGTTCGTAGACTCTTTGTATAACAAATCAAAACCAACAACTAAAGGACCGCCTGTGTCCATTGTTATCTTTACATTATTATCTGAGTTTTGCATCCCTTCGTTTAGGAACGTGGCTATAGTTACATTGAAAAAATCAGGGTTAAATGCAGGATTGCTAAACTGAGATATAGCAGAGTATTGACTGTCTGCATATCTATACCTGTAAGCAAAACACAAAAACCTTTCTTTTATAAAGTCATCGTTCCCCGGTATAGTGTTAGTCTCTATATTTGGTGATGTTACAGGAGGTCTTTTTATTACAAGCAACTGCTCCTCATCAAATCCGTCTATTAGAGTTACCGTATCAGGGTCAGCGTAGTTGGTTTGAGTATTAATAAACCTTGGCTGATTGTAGTTGTCTGTAAAATACAATAAGTTTGTACCAATAAAATTAACACCCGTAATTAAATAGTCAGGATTAAAATTCAGTGTGGTATCGTTACCTCCTCCATCGTTTATAGATATAACGTGATATGTAAGAACATCATCTTTTACATCTAACGAAACAATGAGGTCAAGCTTTCCTGTTGCCCCAATACCAAATGACCTGTCGTGAACAAACCAATATATAGTTTCTCGAGAAGAATCCTCACAGGCTCCAATACACTTTGCGTTTGAGCTTAAAGCCGTTCCATTAAACTCTAATGTAGTAAGTCGTGTATTTCCCTTTGTGTTTTCTACCGACCCTATCTCTGAGTCCTCAGTAGAACCAAGGCGAACATTCATTGCGTCAACGTACTGACCGTTTGGCACAAGTCTCTCATCGAGACTCTTGTTCATTATCCCCTGAATAAAATTTCTTTGTAAGTTCGCCATACTTTATTTAATCATCTTGTCTCTTCCACGAAGATTCATTAGTAGTCTTCCCGGATGAATATTACTCATTCTAATTTTAGCATTTCTTAACAACGCTGTAGATTTTTTTCTCAATCGAGCAATAATGTATTCTTGAACACCTACCTTAGAACTAAGAATAGCATATTCAATCTGCGCATAAACATAGTCCTCAAACATCTTATTTACACTAACCAATGAGTCGTCCCCGTTTTCCATACCATCAGAAACGTATTCTAATACACACTGCTGATTCGCCATATCAGAACTGAAGTTTATAACTCCACCCTTTTTATCTACTTTAAATGTAGGGTTTATATTTGCTGTCTCAGTATTTAATCCAAACCTTGCGCCTATACTATAGTCAAAATACCAAGTGCCGTCAATGTTCCATCCTTCATAATTGTTGTAAACACTATTTTGATTTAAGTATATCGACTTCTTGCTACCTGTTATTCTATCAAAGTCTAAACTTGAATATTCAGGCTTTAGTATGTTGCCATCTTGGTCAAATAAAATTCTGCAATTATTATCCTGAAGGTAAGCCCCACTATAATTTGTTTGAATGTTTTCTGTTAAAGGTCTTAATACTCCATTCTGATATATGGAGACTCGAACCCAATTTACAAAGTCGGGAGGTAAAACAAATCTAAGTGAATCACATACATCAAGCTCTAATATTTTTATCTCTTTAAAAGCGTCATAGTTTAGCTCCTGTATTGCACGCTTTGCGTGAAACAATACCTTGTATCTTTCCTCATTGTTAACGAGACTATGATTCCCACTATACATTAACATAAAGTTGTTCACTATGTCATAGAGTGATACATATTGATACGAACCCCAATTTGCATTCTCAGGATTGTTACCGTTATTTTCGTAGTATTGATATGCTGTTATATATGCCATATTTTATCTTTCTTCTTGTGTGTCTTCTTGGTCCTGTGCTTGTGCAAACTGAACTGCCTGAACTTCTCTTATGGACATTCCCGCAAACTGAAGTATCTTCATTATCAAAGACGGCTCATCATCAGTGGGCAGCTCAAAATCCTGAAAGTCAGCTTGAGTAGAATCAAAGACAGGCTCGCCACCGGTTAATGTATTGTAAGTCCATTTAGGGTCTGTTGGATATCTGAAGTATTGACACAACACGCCCGATGTAATAGCAGAAGGATAAGCTGTAAGCTTGTCGCCTTCTTGAGTATATGCAGGGAACATTCTCGATGGAGCCGTCAACATAGAATTATTAAGCATTGTTATTTTACTTAACGTAACCTTTTCAAGTTCGTTCTGCTTAGGCTTAAATATAACGTATGCAGCTCCAAGGTCTGCAAGACCATCAAATATTCCTGAAGACAAATTCAACGTGGTATTATCTACTACGCTTGTTACTGTAGCAAACACAGGTACTGTAGGTCTAAGGTTGAGAACAACGTCTCCCACCTGTACTGATGATAAAAAAGTAGCTACCCCATCAACAAGCTGTCCTGCTGATACAGCCGTTACCGTGCCGCTTGCAACCTCTGTTTCAAATCCTAATACCTTATTGATTAAATAATAATCGTCTCCCGTATATATTTGGGCAGGTAAAAAGAATGTATTGTTAGAACTTGCCGGAAGGTATTTTGTTTCAGAAAACATTTCAATAACCTCTTCGTATCCTTTCTTGATATCAGCGTATCCTGTACCTGATTGTCTTGCATTCTCTTTCTGTATCTGATAGTTGTACTGATAAAAGTAATCCTCAAATATATCTAACTGAGCTTGCTTAGCATATAAGTTAAAATCTGAGGGGGATATGTACCCGTAATTGTTTTTGTTAAGAATAGATAGAACGGTATTTCTAACGGAGTTTATCATCTGCAATTTTCTTTACACAAAGATAAACAAAAAAAAAGAGGACTCGCTAAAGCCCTCTATTCTTAATCTCTTCAATAAAACAAGTGTTATGAAACAGTTGTTATTGCTTGACTTAATGTTACTTCAATGGTTGAGTCAGTATAAGATTGTGACCAAACGGCTACAAGAGCATCTTCAACTGCAACTTTATCAGTTGCATCAAAACTTCCTGCTCCGGTAAGGTTAATTTGTTTATCGTCATAGTTAAGGGTTAAAGTTCCGCCACTTACGCCAACATATACGACACTTCCTCCGAAAACATAATCTCCGATTTGTAAAAATTTATTCATAGTTTCTAAGTATTAAAAAGTGAAAGTTACTGCGTTTACGTCTTCGCTCAATGCAGGTATCGTATACTTTACCTTGTCCCATTTCTGCTCCTGAGACTTCTTGATGACACTGAATACAATGTCTGCGTCTCCCTGTACTAACGCCGCTGCTGATGCAATAGCGATACTTGAACCATTATTATAATCAATGACTACATCATCACTTGCGTCAATATAGCACGATGCAACATTCATTAATGAAATAAGTCCTGAACCACCTGTAGTGGTTATTTCTCCATATTTGTTCATAATAAAAAATTTATGAGGTTATTAAAGTACAAAGATAAACAAAAAAAAGAGGGCTCGTTAAAGCCCCCATCCGTTTACTGTTCCATTTGGTTTTCAAGATATTCGTATACCTCCATACCTTCATCTGATTGAAAGTATGAACTTACCACGAACATAGGGTCCTCACCAAAAGGAATAGTCATCATTCTCTTTTTGTTTCCGGGAAGATTAAAGTAAACATCTTTCTTTTGATTTCTAAAAGCTATAAGCTTTTCGTCAAAAAACTTTTGCACATCTGACTGTAACTTCATAGCAGGGTCTGATACCGCATTTAAAAAACCTTGTGGGTCTTTCTTTGCATATATCAGCATATCTCTTCGTAGTTCAGCAGTAGTCATACTTGCTGCCCCTGAACCAATCATTACTCTGCCTAATACCTCAAGCTGCTCCACGCTTAATTTTCTCGCCTCAATTAAAGCGTCAACTTCTGCGTTAAGAAAATCAACGTGCTCTTGAGCATCTTTCTCATCATTTATCTCTTCAAACCTTTTACCATTTAAAGGGTGATAGTGCAAGAACTCTTGTAGAACCTGATTGGTTCTTGATACTCTTAAGAAACCGTCTTCAAAAATGATAGGCTCTACAATAGCATTACCATCCTGCTCATCCTCGAAAGGTGACTTTTGGTTTACTGCGTAACGAAGTGCTCTGTTAATTCCTTTGTCCTCGTCAAAATGAAGAAGGGGACTTCTTCTTGAGTTTCGGACAGGCAGCATAAAAGATAGAGGTGCTGCATCCCTCATTAATCTGTACGTCTTGTCAACGTATTGTTGTTGTTTTTTCATTATAGTGAATTTAATTTAATTTAAAAAAAAGGAGTGTCGCTAACGACACTCCTTTGTGTTGTATCAACTCTTAGTCCTCAAAAATGAAGAAGTTGTTTGCACCCATAGTACATACACATCTTTCAGAAAGGAAGTGAACTTCCATTGCATCTAAAGAAGATGTAGCTGCACCACCGGCTGAACCTGTAATCCACGTTTTGTATCGACGGTCTTCAGTTTCTGAAGCTCGGTAACGAACGTGAAGGAATGGACGCTTAGCGTTCTTTCCAAGGATTTGGTCATATACAGATGTAGAACCTGCAGGAACCAATAATCCATTTACCTGTCCTGAACCTGCACCTGCAGGTAAACCACCTCGCATTGTTGGGTCATTTAGGTATTTCCAATCAGACTTGTAGAAGTCATAACCTCTACGGAATCCTGTGAATCCAAGATTAAGTGCCATCTCTTCGTCATTGTCAAACAATCCGTAAGATGTACCACCTGCTCCGTAAGAGTTCTGAGCCGCTAACATATCGTCAATATCGAATCCAAAGTCTCTGTCAAGGAAAATAACATTCTCCTCAATAGCTCCTTGCTTGTCCAATCTTGAGATAACTGCATCAAAGTCAGCAAGAGCAACAGGGTTACCACCTGACCATACGTTACCACGAGTTTGAACTGTGTAGAAGATACCTTCAGAACCTTTGTATCCTAACTGCTGAGCGTTACTCTGACCACCAACAGGAACTGTAGGAGCAACTGCAGGAACAGCTTCAATCATTGAAGTTTCCAAGTAGTCGTCGAAACGCAAACGAGTTTCGTGCTCAGACTTTAAGTACCATAGGTATCCTGTAGCACCGTTCTCAGTTGTTACTTCAACCCATCCAATCTGTGCCATATCAGAACCTGATACTGCATACTTATCTTTTAAGATAATTGGAGAGTTTTCAAAGAAGATGTCATCAGCCTCTAAAGAACCAACCATACCTTCTGTTCCTTTCTTGAACTCAGAACCGTAAATAAACACAGTACAAGAAGTTGCACCACCACCTGCAAACGCTTGACCGCCTGCTTCGTAGAAAGCAACATCAAATGTGTCATTTGCAAGGTCAACATCTGTAACAAGAGCTTTGTTGCTTCCGCCACCTGCGTTGTCTACAATCATAACTGTTTGTCCTTCACGAACTGCGATACCGTTAGTAGCCGAAAATGCGGGTACACCGGTATCGTTTACAGTAATTGTAGCCTCACTATCAGCCGCTGATGCATCTGATTGACAATCTACATATTTAGTGTGGAGTCTTCCTTGCTCTGCCCATTTTACTAAGTCAGAGTTAGAAGGCATCTCTGCTCCAACCAATCGTAGGAAGGAACTAATTGTGCGATTCCCATATCGCTCAAATTCTTTCTCGTAAGTATCAGGAAGATACTGATTCAAGAAATCAAAGTTTGTTATATAATTTGTTGACGTTGGTACTTGTTGTGCCGACGGCTGCAAATCAAAACCGGGAGTAGCATCTACTGCCATAATTTCTAATTTTTAAAATTTGTTTATACTTTTTTTATTTTCTTTATCTTTAAACCTCGACCACTGTCAGGGCTTAAAGACCTTATTTGAACGCCTCCTTTAGAAGTCGCCTCCGGTGCTTGACGCTCAGACATCTTTATGTTTTTCATCTTCTTCGTCACATCCTCAGTTCCCGCTGATAAACCTTGCTCATAAAAGAACCGGGCATATCTGTCGGCGTTCGCTGCAATAGCTAAAGCTTTATGAAATCCTGCCGCGTCCTTAATTAATCCATTGTCATCTACAAACTTCTTCATAAAGTTGTTTGTATCTAAGTTTGTATTTTTTAATTCCTCAGCATTTGTGGGTTTGTAAGTTAGAACAATGTCTTCTCCTACTTTGAAATCAAAACCTTTGAAATCTGAGAATACCTCGTCTGTCTTTTCCACGAACCAATCGCGTCTCCGCTTTTGCTCCTCTTCAAAGCTTGTCGCCTGCTGTATATATTGGTTATATTCCTCAAGTTTTTTAGAATCACTTTCAGAGAGTTTAGCCGTACTTGACTCAAGGGGCTTGTGATACTTCTCTTTCTGTTCATTAAAAAATCTCTTAGCTTTTCCAATCGCTTTTTTCTTTGCTATTTTAATTTTCTTAATATCCGATTCGTCATCAATGTCTTCGTCATATTTATAGTCTGACATTAATACATCTACATCCTCAGAATCTAATCCTTCTTCAGTTGTTAACAGATAATTTTTTAGCAAAGTATCTTCGTCCATAGAATCAAAGTCTTGCTGTAGTTTAGCATAGTCTGAGATTCCACGACCTGTATTTTTTTTGTACTCAAAATAAGCAGCAACATCTTCGGGTAGTTCTTCGTTTGATTCTCTTTCCTCAAACAACTGACCCACAGAGTCTATCTGCTTATCGTACCTATTCTTAATATATGAAAGAACGTCTTCCTCGTTTAGCTCTGAGGATTGAGCTTGTATTTCTTCTTGCGACTGTGGAGTCTCTTGCTCTTCCGTGGCGGGTTCACTCTCAGTGTTTATTTCCGCTTCCTCGGTGTTGCTATTTTTCTCTCCAAAATTATCTTTCTCAGCCTTATCTAATAATTCTTGCTCAACTTGAGCCCGTGATTTCTCTTCAGAACCACCAACTTCTCTTACTTTAATTTCCATTTAATTTAATTTGTACAAAGTTAGTAATAAATTTTTGTTGTTTTTATTTAGTTATCTTGGCGAAAATTCTGCTAAATCAAATCCATCTAAACTATCCTCGTTTGATTCAAACGTCTCAAAGTTTTGAGGGGGTAGATTGTTTTTTCGTTGGTCAATTAACTTAGACTGCTGTGTGTTTTGTTTACTGATTCGTGCAGACTTAGCCTGCTCTCTCTGAGTTTCTCTGCTCTTTAGAGCGTTCTCAGAAATATCTCGAAGTTTCATATTGTAATCAAATTCTTCAGCCATAAGTTGACTCTTAAGTTCAGCTTCTCCTTTAAGTTTCTCAAGCTCGAATGCTATCTCAGCTTGCTTAAGTTGCATTTTAGCATTTAACTCAGCCTGCTGTTTCTGCATTGCATTCTGTGCTGCCTGCTGTTGAGACTGCATATTTAACTGAGCTTGGAAGGCTTGTTTCTCTTGTTCAGCCTTTTTGTCCCTGTCTTGCTTTTGTTTACGTTTTACTTTTAAAAGTTGAGTTGCTAACTTAATATTCTTAACCTCTCTAATATCAATAGCGTCTTCAAGATTAATGTCTTGTTTCTGTAATGCCATCTGAATGTTTTGTTCAAGCAAAGCCTTTTGCTCTTCGTCAGGTGCGACATCTATAAATACTCCAAAGTCATAAATGTAAAGGTCAGATATATCGTTAAGTATACTTACATTGTACTTTCCAATCTTGTTTACAAAGTCATCTTTAAAATCAGAATACTCTAAAATATCAGCCACCCTATATGTTAATGCTTCGGCTAAACTTCTATAAACATAAAGACTTGCGTCGAGTATATGTCGAGTTGCTGTATTTGAATTTAAAGCTGCAAGCTTCTGAATACCTACCAAAGAGTTAGGGTCAGGGGTTGAAGCGTCTCTCGCTTCGTTTAGTCCTGTTACAGTCCTAATCATATTCAAGTAGTGATTGTAATTCGCTATCAGCATCTGAGTTTTGGAGCCGCCGGAAGAAGACTGAAGCTCCTTAATAGGAACCTTACCTTGGTTGTAATCTCCATCCTGAGTGTAGCTTCTACCTACAACACTACCGGTTTGAAAATAAAGACGTAAAGCATCCTCCGGATTATAGGCTTGACCTGTGCCTAAGTCTACTTCGTTTAATCCATCTGCATCTATATACACACCATCAGGTACTACCCGTGATATAACTTGCTGTAACTTAAGGTGGGTTATTTGAATTAAATCAGCAAAAGGAATCATCCTTCTAACTAATGACTCAATCACTCCTTTATACATTCGTGGTGCTACTGCAACATAGTTTGGTAAAGCGTGCTGACTTGCAGACTTTGGTCTTACCATATTATGAGCAAGCTCCCACTTAAGTAGGATGTTTGTACCCATAACCATAACGCCATCGTACCAAACATCAATAGTCTTCTCGAACTTTTCAAATCTTCCTTCCTCCATCATCTCCTGTGGAGGGTTAAAGGTGTCGTCTTTCTCAACTACCTTAGAGCCACCTGTCTCAAGAATTTTTTTCTTATAGACCATCTTCTTTGTGGTCTTGTAGTTAAAGTACATTACTGTAACTGTATCTCTATAGAAAATATCATTCTCGTAATATTGTGCTACGTTATAATAGTTGTACCAACTCTGACTGTATTTACTAATCTCTTCTAAGTCATCATTAGTAAGTGTTGGGTCTATCTTTAAAAGCTCTGTTATGGGAAGCGTTTTAATTTCACCCCAATAAAAACAATCTTTAAAATGAGGGTCCTCCGTATAACTGTACACTACATTGGCGGGGTCCACATAAGAAACCTTAACACCTGACCCGTCAAGAAACTCGTGTTTAGCTACAGATATTCCAAGAGTCATTAAGTCGTAGTCATATCTTTTTCTTAAGTCTACATAATGGTTTTCTTCAAATATTGTATTAATAGCTTCTTCTTCTGCTATTTCAATAGCGGGCTTATAATTTAGTTGCATATACAATGACAACTCCTCATCTGTTGTTGGAAGTTCTTCAGGTTCCATTATAAATGGATTCGCGCCTGTTTTTTCTTGAATAATCTCTAAAGTATCTTTAGCTACCATTTGCCCCTGAACCATATCCTGATACTTGTTTCTGTTTTGTTGAGACAAAGCATCCTGTGCATAAGCTTTAACTTGAAACAGTCTATCTGCCATTCCGTTAACTACTATGTCCACAAACTTAGGTATTACGGGAACAGGTGTCCAATCAAGATTTAAGTATGAAAGGTCACCATCAACAGCAAGTTCGTTTTTATATTTTGCAACGGACTGCTCTCCGCGGGCGTATAATCTAAGTTTATGGAAGTCTCTCCATTGGCTATAGTACCTGCATTGGTTCCCATCCTTTTTAAACCACTCGTATTGAATAGCTTGACCAATCTGTAATCCAAATTCGTCAGTTGCTTTCTCAGCATCTGACACGAATTGACTTGGGAAACCCGCAGATGAAATGTTTATTTTTACGTCTCTCATCTGATTATTTCACTTAATGTTCCTTTGTTAGTATACCTTGCAAAGTTAATCTTTATTTTTGACTCTTTTTTCTGCGGGGTATATAAATGTTTTTGGCACGCCATTATGGCAAGACCTGAGCTTATAGACGCATCAAATTTTGTTCTATTAGATATATCGAATCGAGCCCAATCTTCAAGGGTTCGTTCAAAAGGCATAGTACCCATAACGTCGCTATCCCTAAAAGTACCTTCCGTATCCATACCTATATGCTTTTCAATGTAAGACTCTATTGCCGCTGCGTGAGCCTGTTTAACATCTTCGCTTGTGTTAGGTATACCTCCAAGTTCTCTCTCCGCTTTTGAAAGCTTGGTATACTGTTTGTCGGGTCTATTCATACAGAACCCTCTATACCCTCTGTTTTTAAAATGATATAAAAGCCTCGGCTTATTGTTCTCTATAAGTATGGGCATTCCATAAAACACACAAGCCATTAATACTTCTTCAAAAAATATCTCTGCAGTTTGAGGTCGAGCCACGTACTCCAAAAAAAATTCATTACTTGGTGCTTCATCCATACTAAACTTAGTAAGACCGTGAAGAGCTCCGTTAGAACCTCCTCCTCCAACCGTTCCGGATATATCGTAAGAGTCACATCCGAACGCTCCTATGTGTTCATTGCCCGGATACTTTATACCGCCGCGAGTTTCAACCTTGTTATTCATCCCCTTCTTTGGTGTCCAAGAGACATTAAATCTACCTCGCTTGTCCGGACTCCATACAACCTCAGTATCTTTAACTCCGTTCTTCCAATGAAAAGAACCTCGAGTAATATAGTGCTCTTTTATCATCGCATCATTATAATCAATCTGTTGGTATATCTTGGTAAGGTTAAACAAAGACTGATTACTTTCATCTCTAAATGCGTGAGACTCTGTTCGAGGAAACTGTCTGTAAAACTCATTCAAAGCATCAGGGTCATTTTTTAGAGAGTCCACTTCCGCCTCCCAATAATCAATAGCCCCGTTTTTAATCATCTCACCATCAACACCTAACACGGGGATAGGAGGTTTTCTAAATACGGGCATTCCATACACATCAATAAATCCCTCCATATTCCATTCCATTGGAACAAACAGACTGTATAATCCGCTTTTGGTTTGACCGTTAGCATTTCGAGTATTGAGATTAGAGTCTTCATATAAAGATTTGAACGCTCCCCCTCCTTTGCTTTTTGAGTTAACGGTTGAGCCCATCATACACTTGCCGATAATTTTACTACCTAACCTTAAACAGGTTTTAGTAACACGCCAATTATTTTGTATGTTATTTGGTTTTAACCACTTACCACTTTCATCGTGCGCTAACATTAGAAGTTTCTCACCATCATAAGAGTTGTCATCTGTGTTCTTCCAATCTATTGTGGTGTCGAGACCCTCCATATCATTGTTAGCAACCTCGTGCATATTCTTTTTTGTAATCTTAGACGCGGGTATTCTAAATGCTAATTCAGTCTTTGGCTTGTCCATCCCGTCCTGTATGGGTTTGAAAAAGAACGGAAGCCTTTGTGATATAGGAACAACCTTATCTGTAAACATCTTCTTAGCATCACTACCCGTCTTTGATAATATTCCTATTCGAGAGTCGCGAGCCAAAGTAGCAATGTTAACGCATTCTGATGAACTCATAAAAGAAAATCCTGAACGCCTAATCTTCAGGTATGTCATACCAAAGCTTCTCTTGTCTGCTTTACAAGCCTCCCAATACAAAAACAAAATTCTGTTTGCTTCTCTAAAATCAGGGTATCCAACATCTATACTCGTCCATTGAAGATACATATAGTGGGCTCCCGTAATATAAGTGGGCACACCATTATTCATAAACCAATAGCCATATTCCCTCCTGTCGAATTCTGACTCAATATAATCCACCCACTTGTCCTTGAAGGTTGATGTCATTTCATTCCATTGGAATATAGATTGAATTCTTGAAAGCTGTTTAGGTATATCTTCCCTCTCCCAATACTGTTCTGTTTTTTTTAAGTGTCTTTGACGACACTCTTTAGGAGCTTTGGGTAGCCCTACTTGCAAACCTTGAATATCTACAACATCTCCTATCTGTCCTGTTTTAGATATTACTACAAGGTCATACTTCTCGTCATATCCATACTCCCAACTTTTATTTTTATTTTTATTGGTAAGTACGGATTTAGGTATGTAATCTTTTAATACCTTGTATAAACTATTTTGACCTTCGTTCGGCAAACCCTTGCTTTGTTTTATTTTCCGCCGGCTCTTCGTTGAGCTTTTCTTCTTCAGTCTCGATTCTATTTAAAATTTCAAAAGCATCGAAGATGGCTAATTTTTTTGTAGCGGCAGCATTCTTTAATCTGTCTGCTGCTAATTCGTCTTCAGGGTCGGGTTTGATAATCTCTTCTTTAGCAACTTTGATTAATTGCTCTACAGCTCTCCTACCTGCAGTAATTATATTTTGTTTTAATTCTTGATGTGTCATAATGTCATTGTGATTTGATGGTCGTACATTCTATACAGCTTCTCCCCGTCTACAATAAATTCATATTCACTCTCCGGTTTAAAGCTCACCTTGTCACCCGTCCTAACACCTTTGTCTGTTAAGTATTTATTTGGGTACTTAATCACACCTACCAATGGTTCTTCACTAAATGGTTTAAATATATAAGACTCCTCTACAGGAGTCGGCTTAACAAAACAATATCTGTCGTGAGTATTCCATCCGTTTTTATTTTTATACATATAGAATTGGTCATCATCTATTAGGAACAAGTCTTCCTTTAAAAAACTTTTTCCGCTTTGACGATTGCCTTTCATATCGTTGTAAAATTTAAAAACATTGTGGTGAACTAAAAGGGTGTCCCCAACCTTCGCTCCTCCTTTATAAGATAAAGGTAACGCAATAACTGTAGCGTACCTGTTTGAAAACTTGTGGTCTTCTTCTGATGTGCTTACTATTAAATCAACTCCTCCGAGTTTCTTTGTGTTGTTATATCTTTTACCCGTATGTGGTGTTACTATAAATTGAGTTGGGGATTTCATTTAATTTAATTTCTTCAATACTCATTTCTTTTTAAGCCTACGTTTATCGTGATTATACCCTTTCTTTTTTAATTCAAGATGCTTTTTCATTGTAGTAGCTTTAATGCGTTTACCATCTTTGCTATACATAAAATGAGTTTTAAATTTTTTCTTAAGTGCCATAGTTAAAAGTTTATATTATATTCTATTGTTATAGGGAGGTTGGAATTAAACTCCTTCCAAAGAACAACCACATCTCCATCCACTTCTTCTATGTAAAGCTTATAAGAAGAGTTTGTAGGGTTATACTTTATCAGGTGTATCACATAGGAGTCTCCCAATACACTTTGACCTACAAGGTAGTGCATTGCAGTTTTGAAATCTGTTCCTATTGATATTTTTCTAAC
>TARA_R100000655_G_scaffold81041_1_pt1 | contig 14455 bp, 21 predicted proteins | sample TARA_R100000655 | Tara Oceans TARA_R100000655 (sample SAMEA2622497) | marine metagenome | biome: marine biome (ENVO:00000447); feature: deep chlorophyll maximum layer (ENVO:xxxxxxxx); material: "saline water (ENVO:00002010), including plankton (ENVO:xxxxxxxx)" | depth 90 m
TACTTCTAATCCATTAAAATTAGAATTAAGAGGGCACGGATCAAAATCAAAACTAAACTCTTTATTTAAATCATCATATAATTTTTTTGGAGTTGCCCAGTTATCTGTTTTTTTACTAGAAAATAATTTTATTTGTTGATCATTCATATATTATTTAACATTGATTTTACATTATTATAAACATCTACTTGCAAATCTAACTTAGATTTATTACTCCATTTTTTTTCATTTTTAGCCCATCTGCCTAGCCTTCTGCTTATATCAAAAGTCTTTTGCATCTCAAATAGCATCTTATTCCCTAACTTATTTTTTTCTGTCCAATATTGCACAAAATCATTACACATCTCTGTAGAATAATTAGAAGAGTAAACAGACTCCTCAAATTCTTTATATCTTATAGATATATCTTTATTTATTTTAATTGTTTTATTCTTATTTGTTTTAACTTTTTTAACATCTAGTTTTTTAGTTTTTTTAATACTAGTTTTTAAAAAATTTAAAATCTTATCATCAATTATCTTAAAATGTAGTGTAGCAGGCACACCTCTTAAAGATGTTTTTATAAATCCTTTTTTTTCTAATGTCTTAATAGCTACAGACTGCTTATGTCTACTAAGTGTAGTGTCTCTTTCTATATTGTCTGCAGTGTTAAAAAACCATCCATCTATTAACATATTATTATTTATAAAATACTGCTCTTTACTTATTAGGTCGGCTAGTAGGACAGCCTCTTTAAGTCCTACCAGCCTTGCTAGTCTTTTATTAACTATAAAATATGCACTACTACTTAACAAATTTTTCATGTCTCTATTTGTATTTTACACTTATAATTACTTAACACATTATTACATAGATCATAATTACTAGAAAAATCTTTAAAACTACTTTTTATAGTAACTGTGTAGTCATCTGTTATAACATTTATTTTAGCGTTTCCATTAGAGTCATTGGATATACCTAAATTTTTAAGTGTTTCTCTTAAATGTCTAGGACTGTCAAATTCTTTTTTATTTGACTGTATATCTAAAAATGTTTTGTGTATCTTATCAAATATATTTTTATATTTAGGATAATACATATAGTCATTATCATGTTTATTTTCATAATGATATATGCTAGTCCTATCCTTATTAAGTATATCTGCTATAACTGTATAATGTATGTCTAATGACTTTCTAGCTATCACAGCTACAGCAGCTCTAGGCATACTATATTTTTCTGCCTTACTTTTTGTAAGCTCATCTGCTTTTTTTTGTAATATATCATCAGGCAAATCACATATCTTAGTAGCTAATTTACATAAAAACTCTACATTTTGCTCATCATTTATATATCTTTTAATTTTTTTCATAATAATATTTTAAAATGGCAAGTCATCATCTGACTTTTTATCTTTATATTTTAACTCATTTAATTTACTCTTATACTCATCAGTGCTCTTAATTTGCACCTGTATCCATTCAGGCTGCTGCTCAACCCAGTCCTGGTCAAAATGTGTAGTATAATTCCACATAAATGATGCATTAAACTGATTAGGACATTCTACTCCTTTAGGCATAGCAGATATAGCATTTATAGCAGCATAGTCACTACCACTCTGTCCTGTTTTATGTATTACAGACACATAACACTCTTTGCCTAATAAGTCTGCTAGGTCAAAACCTCTTAGCTCTTTAGATGTAAACTGTTTGCCTCTCCATCCCTCTAGGTCTTTCCTTAAATTGGATTTCTCATGTAGACTAGTGGTGTATAACTTACTAATGACCATAGGCTTATCCTCTCCTCCAAAATCTCTTATTTCATTAGGTAGCTCAAAAGTTAGTCTAGTTTTATTTAGATACGTTGTTTCTCCTTTAAATTCATATTCTAATGTGCCTACATTAATCATTTGATAGCATCTAGCTATGTGTGTGCCAGGAGACACTAGTTCTCTCTTATTTTCTGTGTTACTGCTTTCTTTTAAAATTATTGACATTTTTATTTATTTATTAATTAATATTTAGTTTCTCTCATCTCTTCTAGCATCTGCCATCATCTCTAGATAGCTTTCTCTTTGCTGAGATTCATACTCATAATCCTCTATTATATTACACTTAAATTTACAGCTATCACACCAGTATATACCATCTGCATCCTCATCTACATACTCTGATCCACAGCAGGTGCTGACCATACCATAAGTGTCATCTACAGGATTACTTAGTTTGTAGTCATCATATCTCATTATCCTACTACATTTAATAGTTTACATACAGCCTCATCCCATTCTTTTTTGTCACTAGGCTTATTGCCATCCTCAAAAATAGTGTGTAAGTCATCCTCATATAATGACACCTTTTTATTGTCATCATCTATCATCATTTTATGTAGTCTTTGTTTGCCATCTATTACAGATAGTCTATACAAATAATACATGTTCATGTGATGAAATTTAAATTTTTTGTAAAGTGGCAGGTCTGTAGCTTTTAGTGTATGGTATTTCTCTACTACTCTCTCTACTTTGTAAGGAACTTTGATAACTTTGTCTTTCTCCTCTTCTTGTTTGTTAATAATGTCAGAGATAGACCAGTCTATCTGTCTAAGTGTTTCTATCTCTTCTTTAAGTTCTGTGTGTCTTTCTTTTGTCATTTGTTTATACATGTTAATATATTTATTAGTTAATGACACAAAACTAATATAAATATTTTAAACTCACAAATAAATCCACATAAAAATGTTAGTTGATATAGTTTACTAGATACGTAAACTTAGAACTGCATTGGCTCTAATATAGGCAAACGCCCATTTTCTAATATAATTCCTACAGCTATTATAGGCTTTTTAGTAAAATTCTTAGCATAGTTTGCTGCATAGCTGGACACATTAAATGCTGAGCCTAGCTGCATAGACCACAAAAGACTGTCTTTGTTAGCATGATATATAACACTAGTCTCTGTATGTATATGACCCTGACAAATATTTGTATTCCAGTTAATAGCTCTATTAATAGCTCCATTCCTACCTGAGCTGCCTGTGCCATGTAAATATAATACACCATCTATCTCAAATCTGTCTGCCCATATCCAGCCATGTGTGCCTAATACATCATTAAAATCCTTTAGCCAGGCACTAGATAAGCCTGATGCTACTAGTTTCCTACTAATAATGGCATCATGATTGCCTATCGTAACAGTAGCTACTGGCCACTCTTTATGGAAAGGCTTTATTTGCTCTATAGCTAATTTAAGCTCATCTCCTGCACTTTTGCCATCAGGACATATCTCATGAAAGCTGGAAAATGAATTGTCAATGCAGTCTCCTGTCAGGTGCACTGCGTTACAATTCCATTTTTTATACATCTCTTTGCAGTGCTCAAAAAATCCAGGCTGTATGAAAGGAGCATGAAGATCAGGTATGACCATCACTCTCCTCCCATTTTCTGCCCTCATTTGTTTTAAAGCCTTAATCTCATGAGGCTTTAATCTATAGCGATTGTTTCTCACTATTTTTTTAGCTTATTAGGTATAAGTTTGTTTACTACCCACATAATTTTGTTTAAAATAGAGTTATCTTTCTCTGTAGGAGTTAGTCTAACAATAATTTCTGCTATAGCTAATAATGCTAATAAAATTTCTTTCCATTCCATAATATATATTTTAATGATTAATTAATATGTCCAAATCGTATTGGATTTCTTTGTGTCTGAGTTATCTACATGTATAAAAGTAGATGCTATGCCTATTCTATTAAAACCTGCTAATAATAAACTATTGACTATAAGCCATCTAGTAACACTATCTGTGCATGCTATGTCTGCTGCCCTGCCCTCTAAGTGTGCTGAGTTTTTAGCTGTCTTATAACCTCTTCTGCCTAGGTCATCATGATACTGCTGTGTCCTATATCCTGATGTAATGCGAAACACACAGCCAGCTATTTCTCTAGCCTCTTGTAGCATATCCATAAAATCCTCCTGCATGTTTTTTCCTGAGCCTTTTAGTGATGGACAGTCAAATTCTTTGCTAGTAAAATTTCTATATTTTTTCATTTTTTTTACAGGTTAAGCAGTTCGATCCTTTGCAGTTTACACAGTGCTGTCTCCATCTAGCAAATGTGTATCCTATTGATAATATTAATAATATTATCTTTAAGACTAGCTCCAAATCAGCGAATGTAGTTACTCCTAGGACTGATAGATTTATCATTCCTGTCTCTGCTATGTCTGTTGTTACCTTTCTCAGTGGCATTTTTTATATACTTTTTTAAGGCAGTCTCATTTTTTGCCTTTGGTTTGTAATTAGTTCTCATTTTAGATTACTAGTTAAAAAATCATCTAATGTAATTTTAGCTCCTTTAACACCTACCTCCTCTACATTTATACCTGAGTAAAATGCATTTTTATCAGGCTCTACATCAGAGCCACTAGAGGTCAGGTATTCAGGCAGACTAGAGCTATTATGTCGTAAAAAATCTATTAACCTGTCTAAAAAAAACTCTGCTGTATTTCTAATCTCCTCTCTAAGGCTATTTGTATCTTCCATAGATATTGACTCTAGATTCTCTGATGTTTTTACTCCTATACCATTGTTAGCTATCTTTACACGCAAAAAAGGTAGTGCCTCATAAAAAGACCAGTGCACTAGTGCATCCTGTATATAGTCATCTACAAGTGTCTGATATACACCTGACAGAGTGCCTCCTGATATTTTTGTCTGTAGTGCCTCAAACAAATCTGTGCCTAGCTTTGTCTCTAGATATTTTTTTTGTGCAATTTTAATATATGGAAGATAGAACTCTGCATCTATATTGCCTCCCATAGCAGTGCTGTCTTTTAACTTATTCTCTGATATAAATAAAACGTATGACATTAATTTTTAATTAGTTATATTGTTAGTTTTTTCTTAAATTACTTAGTGCACTTTTATATGTGCTAACTTTTGCAGATACATCTACTCCTAATGCCTTAGCTCCCTGTGCAAATAAATCAATTTGTTTCTGCATATCATCTGCATATCTATTTTTTGCTTTTATTTTAGTATCTAGCTCTCCTTTCATTTTATCTAAAAGTTTGTCAGCTTCAAATGTAGCTTTGCTCCATTTTTGTTTGTTTTCTGTTATAGGAGCTATTTCTTTTTTTATAGACTCTGCCTCTTTTTTATGTCTAGCAATTAGTTTCTGTTGGTCTGCTAATATTTTTTTTTCTTTTTTTTCGTTTTCTTTAAATTTGTTAAATCTAATATCAACCTCATTTTCTTGGTCTGCAACATCTTTTTGAAAATCATTATATTCTTGTATAATTTTTTTTGATTGTGACACAAATCTGTCTAATGTCTTAACATCTCTAAGGTCTAGTCTTTGTATTCTATCCTCTTTAGAGATATAGCCTTTTAAATTTTTGTAAAATTTTTCTTTTGTTCTCATATTAATTAATTTTTTCTACCATTATTAGGCATGTTTTTAGGAGCTCTGCTTACCTCCTGAGGGTTTGTCTCAGGATAGAAACCATTAGCTCTAGCCTCTGTAGTTGTTATTATTTTAGTCGCATCTTTTATGTCTGTGCCTGTAGATATACCTAATTTATAAAAGTATATCTCTCGCCTCCAGTAGTGGCCGCAATTAACGCCGCCCTTATGTAACCACTGACTATATGTATCGCTACCTCCAGGGCCAAATCCAGGGTTTAACACCTGTGTCTCCATAGCTAGTATATTTTCTTTTGTATATAGCTTATTTGCAGCTAGCATTTTTTTACAAAAATCTCTAGTATTTTCTGATGCTATAGCTGTAGAGTATCTATATCTGACTTTGTAGTAGTTAAAGTTTCTGTCTATACCCTCATCCTCACTATCTGCATTAGGAGTAGCTGTGCCTGTAGATACAAACTCTACTCTATGTAAATTATTTAGCTCTGCCTCAAAGTTAAAATCTGAGTGCTCATCTGTTACTATCTCATCAGATAACATTTGCCAGTCTCCATCAGGAGCATCCTCTCCATAAGCATATATAAATTTCTCTACGTTGCTTAATTTTATAGGCACACAGTTAGGCACTTTTTTACCATCTTTTATCTTATGACCATAAGGCTCATATCCTTTAGTGCATGGATTAGGACTTATAAATTCATGTTTACAGCCACAGTCTAATGACAGATTAGTAATCTGGTCATGGTCTACACATGGCATGTGCCACTCATAGCCATTGTCATCTACATGCTTATGCGAACCTTTACACCCTATCTCTATTGCTTTTTTTTCTGCCTCTTCTTTTGTTCTATATACAGGGTAGCCACCTATGTTATTTACATTATCATCTACTCCTAGCTTACTAAAATCATCCTCCTCTACAGTTTCTGTGCTTTTTAGACTAGGTAAACCCAGCTCCTCCCTAATCTCATCCTGTGTCATAACTGATTTCATGTCCTCTACAGTAAACTTAGATGTGATAGGCTTACTTTGTATAATATCTATAGTTAGACTTATTCTATTTATGTCTAAAATCTTTTTAATACATCTTAGTATTTTTTCCTGGTATGGTTTTATGACACTGTTTAAATACACCTCAAAGGCTGTATTTAGCTCATCTACATTACTGCCTAATCCTGTGTTATTCTTAATCCCAAAAAGCATAGGAGATGTAACTCTATGCCCTGTGAGGACATTTTGCTGTATAAGTTCCTGCAGTGCTAAAAAAGTTTTATCACTATTAGACATAGTAATCGGATTTATAACAGGTGTTTTGTCCTGACCATCTGAGAATGTAATAATTAGTTTGCCCGAATTGTCCTCGCCAGCAAATTTTCTTTGTAACTGCTGCTCTATCTTAACTCGTTCCTGCTGTGATGGCACTCCATTTGAAAAATTTACAAACATGTTCCCCCCCATCATTCCATTAGACACATTAGATAGATGCCATGAGGCTATTTTACTATCAATTAAACACCAGTTACTAGCAGGACTATAATCAGGACTGTAATACACCTCCATATTAGGACTGTAGTCTCCCTCATACATAATCTGCACAGGGTTTGTCCTGTTATTCATATCAAATGCAGGCATAGCTACAGGCTTATGCTTTCTAATGTCTGACCAGTCTGCACATATATAGTATGTATCTATAACTCCTCTCTCATTAGGCTTGCCTGCTCTTATTTTTTCTACTCCTATGTGATGTAATTCTTTTATGCCAGTCCTAGCTTTGTTCCATATAACTTGTAAAGCAAATGCTCCCTGTAGTTTGTAGTCAAATGCTATCTTTTTTATTAAGTCATGCATAGTCTCTTTGCCATTTACATTATTAACAAAGTCCTGCAGCTTAACATAAGTGTCTACACTGTCTCCCTCTTCTATTTCTATGCCCTCTCCTGCTATCATGTCTCTAGTAGCATTAATAATGGCACTATGTGTAGAGCTAGAGTAGTATAAATCTATCAAAAACATAGGGTAGAGGTTAGGATATTTGCCATCATCAGTGCCATACTCTATCCATTCCTTAGATGCTACCTCAGTAACTTTAGGAGCTGTCTGTGTTTTTAAGTCTATTGCTATTATATTGTCATCCATTTTATTCATCTTTATACCATTGTGATGTGCTCATTATTTCTAATATCTCACTATAACTATATTGCTGTATACCCTCTAAAAATGCAGGCGTGTCTCCCTCAAATTCTAATACGCATTTAGTAGAGTCTAGAGATAGTCTTAATGTTTCTAAACTAGTTTCCTTAACTAAGCTAAAATCTATTAAATTAGCATCTGTCATGTTATAAATTACATATCTCATAGTTATTTTTTTTATGGCACTTCTGTGTTAAATGCTGTTCCATTTACTAATGTCCCTGTGTTTTCGTTTCCTGACTGGTCTGCTATACTAGTTCCTGTGCCATCCTCCATTCTATAGTAAGCTACTAGTCCACTCTCTTCTGATAAGTCAGTAGGAGTGCCACTGTTATATATAGCTGCTATATCTGCATCTCCTTTAACTTGGTCAAATACAGCAAACTCATCTATACTGCCTTTCCAAAAATCACTGCCTGATAAAGCATTATGTCCTATATGAAAAACAGATGGTGTGCCTGCAAAAGTGCCAAAACCAATAGCTGTTGATCCAAACTGCACACCATCTATATATGCTTTTAGTTGGTTAGATGCAACTTTCCATGATAATGCTAGATGATGATAATTTCCATCTGCCTCTATACTAGTAGCACCCTGCACCTGTGTGTTAGTGCCTGCTGCTTTATACATAAATTTTATTTGATTACTAGCATGTAAGTATATTATAGTAATTTGATTATTAGCATTTACATAGCATTTAAATACAGGTGCGTTAATGCTTGTAGTGTCTAATTTTACCCATGTAGAAAAACACCCCTGTGCAGTATCTACCTCTGATGCTGCTGCACTTATATCTGCATAATCATCAACACCATCAAAACGCAAAGCAAATTTATTACTAAAAGTAACTAAATTTCTCCCTGAGCCTATTTTTTGTCCTAGTTTTAAAGATAACATTATAGTGTATCATTTTTATATATTAGTGCTAATCCTGAGCTTATAGTTATTGCTGTAAATGATAAGTATAGAGTAGTGCCTGCTACATAAGTCTGATGTAAATTTGTGTCAGTTCCTGTAACATTTGTGCCAGTGTCTAAGTTAGTAACTACAGTCTCTATAGGAAAGTGAACAGCATAGCAGTCTTTGCCTGTTACAGCACCTGTGCCTGAAACTACTATTTCTACTCCACCCTTTCCTAATTGCTCTGATAATAACTCTTGTAATGTGTCTCCCATTTTTTTGTTTTTTTAATCTGTATATAAATAATTTGTGCCACTACTTTCTGTGTGTGTAGTGTATTTAATCTGCTCCTGTCCTACTGTCTCTGATACATATAGTTTGCCCTCATGGACTTTGCCCTGCACTACTCCATTATTATTATTAACAGTTAATACCTCTGTCTCACTGTTAGGAGCATTAGTGTCATTTAATGCTGCTGTGCCTATCCATGCTACCTCAAAAACCTCATAAGTCCAGTATCCATAAGGCTTAAAATTTAAAGCACTACCAAAAAGACTGTCTGTAGTATTATGATGTATAACTGTATGGACATATCTATCATTTGTAGTAGTATCTGTAGCCACATAGTCTCCATAAACATATTTTACAGACTTAGTTAGATCATTAGTAAATTTAAACAAATACTCTATTTTACTTTGAGGTAAACTACTTATTTTGTTCTCACGTAAACTGAGCCTAATATCTAATTGCTGTCCATAAACTACATGTATCATACTATATAATAGAAAATTAAGCTATTTATTTTATTATAGCTTTCCTCCTACTGCCTTATCTTTTTTAGGCTTAGACTTAGTAGTGTCTTTCTCAAAATAGTCTTGTAACTCTAATATCTCTACCTGATGAGGTCTTACTGTGTCTAGTAAAATAGCGTATCCTGCTGTGTTTACTGTGTGTCCTTTGTATTCTTTTTTAAGTTTATACATAATAATAGTTTTTTTGTAAATTTATAAAAAAAAGAGGCAGCTATTGCCACCTCTTCTCAAATATATTAACATTTGTGTCTTAACATTATACTATTAAACAATAGTAGTTAATGTAAAGTTATCAAATGGAATACTAGAGTATTGTGATAATCTAAAACATGGAGCTGACTCGCTGCTAGAAAATGTAAGGTCGTATCCATTCATATCTCCAAATGCAGCACCTGATTGAGAAGTCCCTGCTGTTAGCTCACAGCCATTTTCTATCCCAAATGCCCATATTTCATTTTTATCATTTACAGTAGCATATAACTCTACAAAAATTATTAGTCTATTTTGTGCTAATAGTTTTATTTCGTTTCTGTCATCTAATGATAATTTGTGTAATTTAAGATTAATAGCACCATCATAAAATACAGTCCCATTTTCTACAGATGCATTTATAGTCTCTGTCATAGATGCCTGTCCCTTAGGGATTTGATATTTAAAGTAACCTGTGCTATAACCTCCTGCTCCTGCTATTTGTGTAACAGCTCCACTAGCTGTCGTAACAGTTAGGTCTCCATGCTGTGCAAAGTATATATTTCTTACTCCAGCCATGATGTCCTTACAGTCTAATCCTCTAGACTTTGTTAATTCGCATGCCATAAGTTATTGGTTTTTAATTAGTTATAGAGCTGGAGGGCTTTTACACCCTCCCTCTCCGTTTTATTTATTTTATTAGTCTAATCTTACGATTTCTCCTCCCTGTGCGTGCTGCGTTCCTCCTGAAAACTTAGCTACTACACGAATATTAGCTGACCCATCTAAAACACTCATATCTAGCATTTTCAGCTCAACCTGATCCGAGATTAAATCTGTCCCAAAGAATAAATTACTCTTTTGTGCTGCACACATTTTGTCATCTACCATTCCTGGACATACTGCAATTTTTACTCCATTATACATAGGCACAAAAGTGTCAGTCATAGAGTATAAGTTAGCAAATCCTTTATCTGCCATATTTTGGATGTATAATCTGTAAGATGCTGTAGACATGTAGATGTATAAGTCTTCTTTAGAGTATACTGCTGCTGGTATAGCTGCTGTAATAATACCTAAGTTCTCATCTATATTTGTAGCATCAAAAGCAGTTCCTGCTCCACCTTGATTATTAGCCTCTATAATAGCACTGTCATTTTCAAAGTGACCATTACCTGCATGCATAAATCCTGTAAATTCTCCTGATCCTGTGTTAGCTCCATTCCATATCTTAGTCTCTACATGGTCAGCAATAGTGTCTGATAAGTGAGACATAACAAATGCAGCAAAGTCAGCAGACATGTCAGAGTTATGAGCTCCTGCAGTCATTTGAGCAGATTGGAAATCACTTAGTAAGTCATTTTTACATAAATCTACGTTAATCTGTAATAACTCAGGAAGTAAAACTCTTTCCTCCAACGTAAGCGTTCCTGCATCTGTAAAATCACATGATGCATCAGTAATCATACCTGTTGAGCTAGCCTTAGTTATATTTCTCTTGTATTTAATATTTTCTAATACTGTTAAAAACTCCAAAGACTTAGCTGCCTTTAAAGCACTCCCTATATACTGACCAGCGTGGTCTCCTGCATAATTAGAAGTAATTGGTGATGTGTTAAAACCCATTTTTTTTTGTTTTTTTAATTAATAATTATTTTCTATTTTTTGCTAAATTTAAATTGTAGTAAAATCTATCTTTGCTAGACATTTTAGCTAAGTCTGCCTTAGATACCTCCTCTACTTTATTTATAGAAAATTTAGATAAACTAACAGGAGCATCTGCTGCTGTCTCTTCTAACTCTTCTAATCTTGTCTTTAATGTAGATAGCTCTTCTTTTAATACTACTGTAAGCTCTTTAAGTTGCTTATTCATAGCTACCTCTTCTATTTTTTCTTCTACAATAGCTACAGCTATCTCTGCAGCAGCCTCAGCTACCTCTGCAGTAACCTCATCTCCTGTAGCCTCATCTATTGCAGTTGCTATCTCATCAGTAGCCTGCACTACCTCATCTGTAATAACATCTTTTGCCTCAGTCTCTTCATACATTTTTTTATCTTTTTTCTCAGCATCTACCTCTTCTGATGCCTCTACCTCTTCTGTCTCTTCCTCTTCTGCTCCTACAGTTGCTACAGTGCCCTCAGTAGTAACAGTAAACTCAGTGCCATCCTCTACCTTATACTCTCCTACTGGAAGTGGCATAGTGCTGCCATCCTCAACTAAGATTTGAATGTCTACACCTGCTGCTAAGTCATCTGCAGAGCTAACTATAATAGTGCCATCCTCTAATTTGTTTTGATACTCTAGCTTAATCTCTGTAGATAAGCCTAGAGCATTTAAAATTTGTTTTTTAATGTCCATTATTTAATTTTATTTGTATTAATACTCTGTGTGTGTAATATATAATAGAATAATTTTTGTGTTATTTGATATTCAATATTTCTGCTAGTCCATTTAGTAACTCCTCCTCTGATAATTGCCTCTCCTCAGACATAGCCATCATCTTATCTACAAAATACCCCTCTATGCTTAATCCTCTAATTTCTCCCTCTTTTATTTTATTCCACATGTCTTTGTTTGTTATTTTCATTTTAACAAACCATGTGCCTACAGGCAAGTCAAATCCATAAGCCATAGACTTATCATATTTCTCATCCTCTTTTATCCAGCTCTCTACAGTTAATACTCCTGATACTCTTTCCTGATGTTGGTATGTAGCTTTGTGATGATTATTATGTTTTAAATAATTTTCTGCAGCCTGCTTTACTGTCTCTTTGCTAAAAAACACATAAAAATCCTGGTCTTTTGCTGCATCATATCTATAAATAGACTTATTAGGGATAAGGGCTGGACTGACTAACATCTGCTGCTCATCATCTATTTTAGCTAATGTTAAATTATTTTTAGCTTTGTTAAAATATACAAAGTCTACCTCTATAGCAGGGTCTGTTACTAAAGATATAGCATCAATAGCTAGCTCTTTATTTTCATCACTGATAACTAGCTCTGTTATTTTATAATACTTTTTTTTCTTTTTTTTCTTTTTTTTCTTAAAATCCATAATTAATGTTTTATAATTTATAATGTAGACTCCTGTCTAATACCCTCTAATTGTTGCTGACTGTCTGTCATCTCATCTGTTACTACAAATGCCTTAACAGGCTTTTTATTAGGGTCTGCTCCTCCTAAACTAAATGACCCTGTAGTTGATGGCTTTGCTGGCTGTGGTCTAGCAGGGGGTGTAGAGCCTCCTCCTCCTCCTGCACCTCCTCCTACATCCTGTGCCATGATTTGCTTAACATTAGCTAGACCTGCTGCTATTGCTGCAGTAGCTGCTATACCTCCTAATACAGGCCCTACTATAGGTATGTTAGCCATAGAGCCAAATGCTGCTGTAGCGTTTTTATATGTGTCTATAATAGCCTGTGCTACTGCTATTTTCTTCTGTCTTTTTGCAACTTCTTTTTTCTTCTTTTCTGCATCCTTTTCTATCTTTTCTTTTTGTGCCTCTGTCAGTCCCTCTAATTTTAACTCATTCCTCTTTCTTTTATCTATCTCTGCTATCTCTGCATCCATGTTAGCAGAAAATGCTCCTAATGTCTGACTAAGTGTATCCATAACAGCATCTACCTGACTCTGCAATAACTCTAAGTCCTGCGCTCTTTTTTCTTCTGCATATCTATCATCTATCTCTTTTAGCTGCCTAGTAAGCTCCTCCCTTAACATCTTTCTCTCATCATCTGTTAGCTTTTCATCCTCTAATAGTTTCTTAAAATGTAAGCCTACATCTCTTAACTCATTTTCTCTATCTGTTCTTTTAAGTCTATTTATTTCTTCTATAGCTGCATCTGTCTCTTCATGTGTTTTGTCTGCAATTTCCTTTCTCCTTTCTTCTGCATCTTCCTCCTCTTTTTTATCTTTTGCCTTTTTATCATCTGCTATCTTTTTTACTCTGTTAGCCTCTATCTGATCATATTTCTCATTTATAGCATTTATAGTCTTTCTCTTAATTTCTTCATTAGTAATCTCTTCTGCCTTTCTTAATGCATCCTGCCTAGCAAACTCTATTTTTTTCTTATTTCTCTCGTCATCATCATGCTCCTCTAATAGTGTAAGCTCTTCCTGTAATTTGCTTATGCTTTCTAATTGTTGTTTTTCTTTTTTAACTCTTTCTTTGTATGCCTGTGCTGCTTTCTCTCTGTCTCTTTCTGCTTGTTTTTCCTGCTCTATTAAATCCTGCTGTGCCTCTATTAAGTCTTTTGTAGCCTCTTCTGCATCTACTAACTCCTCTATTCTTTTTGTAAATCCTGCTTGATCAAGTAAAAGTTGTATTTGTCTTTCATTTAAACCTAATTCAGCTAATGACTTTGCATATTTAGCAGCACCATCAGTAACTGAGTCTGTAGCAGCCTTATTAGTTTCTAATGCTTTATTAAGTCTTATTAACTCTTTCTCTGACTCTGTCTCTGCATTAGCTAATTGTCTATGAAAATCTGCATTTGATCTTAATGCCTCAGTTTGTTTTTTTACACTTTCTGATGCTTTGTCTGCAGCAGCACTAAAATCTTGCTGAGACTCTGTGCCCTCATCTGTAGAGCCAAACCAGTCTCCTAAGACAGACACTAATGACATAACTCCCATAACTATAGCTACTATAGGTATAGCTAACATGGCTACTCTTAATGCTATTGCTGCTGCTGTAGCTCCACCCTTAGCTACTGTCAGTGCTCCTAATGAGCCTGTCATAACAAAGTTAGCTGCACTAGATGCTAGAGCTGCTAGCCTACCCTTTCCACTAATAAGTATTGATAATTTTTCCTGTATAACTCTTTTTGCTGTAGCTGCCTGTAGTGCTGCCTCTGCTAACATTCTTACTCCCATAGCTATTGCTATAGCTCCCTGGACTCTAGTTTGTAACTCTTGCAGTGCCTCACTCTCTGTGCCGAATAGTGCCATAGCACCCTGAC